>Ga0247843_1006151_pt1 | contig 15936 bp, 14 predicted proteins | sample LaCruzMarch2017__FD_192420 | JGI IMG/M metagenome (GOLD analysis project Ga0247843, IMG submission 192420) | Freshwater microbial communities from meromictic Lake La Cruz, Castile-La Mancha, Spain - LaCruzMarch2017_8m | ecosystem: Environmental > Aquatic > Freshwater > Lake | place: Spain... | reverse complement strand
GAAAAAGCTGGATGCGTCCTTCGTAGAATCCAACCACGCGTTTTTCGAGTTCTCTCTCTTCCATTTGCCCATGCGCGTATTCGATTTTTACGTTCGGAAGAAGGGCCTTCAGGAAGTCGTATTCTTCGACGATGCTGTGCACCCGGTTGTGGACGTAGAAAATCTGGCCGCCGCGCGCGATTTCTTTCTCGACGGCATCCCGAATGAGTTCGGGGTTCTTGCGTGCGATAAATGTTTTAATGCTGACGCGCTCCACGGGCGGAGTGGAAATGAGCGAAAGCTCTTTGAGGCCCGACATCGCCATGTTGAGAGTGCGTGGAATGGGCGTGGCGGACATCGAAAGAACATGAACGTTGTTCTTCAGCTTCTTGATCTTTTCTTTGTGAACGACGCCGAACTTTTGTTCCTCGTCGATGACGAGAAGTCCGAGCTTCTTGATCTTGATGTCGTTGCTGAGAAGCGAATGCGTGCCGACGATCACGTCGACGCTTCCATCCTGCAGGCCTGCGAGCGCCTGAGCACGTTCTTTGGGCGTCTTGAAACGAGAAATGCCCGCAACCTTGAATCCAAAAGGTGCGAGACGTTTTCTGAAAGTGTTCTCGTGTTGAATTGCGAGCAAGGTCGTGGGAACAAGGACGGCGACCTGGTATCCGCTGCTCACCACGGCGTGAGCGATGCGAAGAGAGACTTCGGTTTTCCCATAGCCGACGTCTCCGCAGACAAGTCGGTCCATGGGTTGGGGGCCTTCGATATTTTTCAGGCAGTCCGTAATCGCCTTCAATTGATCTTCGGTCTCAGTGTAGGGAAAGCTTGCTGCAAAAGCGTCGATCTTTTCTTTTGCGGGCTTGATCTCGGGGCCGCGGGCCATGGAGCGCAGCGAATACAGATGGAGAAGTTCGCCTGCAATCGACTGAAGCTCCTTTTTGACTTTGGCGCGCTTGTTTTGCCAGGTTTGTCCGCCGAGACGATCGAGCGACGTTTCTTCTCCCGAGCTGGAGTGTTTTTGGATGAGGCTAAGGCGCGTGACGGGAACAAAAAGCTTGTTTCCCTCTTTGTATTCGATCTCGACGAGTTCCGTGGGAATCCCGTCGAAGTCCATGATCTTGAGGCCGAGATACTTTCCGATTCCATGCTCGGAGTGCACGACATGGTCGCCGACTTTGAGGTCGAAGAGGGCGAACTCGCCGCTCAAAATCGAACGGGTGCTTTTGCGAGTGGGTTTCGAGGCGAGGCGCTTTTTCTTGGTTCCGAAGATTGAATCCGTGACGAGAAAATTCCAGTGACGGTCGGGATCTCGGAAACCCGAATTCAGGGAACTCACGACGCCAAAGGCTTTGGGGACGGCGGGGTCGGCGGCGATCCAGTTCTTGGTTTCTGAAGGTGGCGAAAGTTTGAGGCCATGCTGCTCGAGGAGATAGGTGAGGCGTTCGAGTTGGGCCTCGTTGCGTGCGATAAGCGCCACGGACTGACCGGCAGCAAAGCTTTTTTGAAGATCTTGGAGAAGGGGACCGAGCGGAGTTTGCGAGTGATCTTTGCGGGATTGGGAAAGCGCAGAGTCGAGGAGGTCGTGGCCGACCATGGGTGACTCAAGGCTGTCTTCGGGTTGATAGGTGAGGCCTGAAGTTTTCTTGTAGCTGAGCCAGAGCGAAGTCTGGGCCATGCGGCGGCGGAGTTTTTCTTGAACCTCTTCGAGCGAAACAAGGAAACGACTAGCGTCGGGAACCCATTCTCCTTCTTCGAGCGCGGTCTTGAGGTCGCGCTCCATTTCTTTGAAGCTCGACACGAGAACACCTTCGAGAGCGTGGGCCTCAACGACGACGTCGATCTGAGGAAGCGTGTCGAGAAGTCCTTCAAAAGGGCGCTCCTGGATCGCGGAAAGGTAAGGCCCCCAGTAGTCGATTTCCTGGAAGAGGCTCTGTTGTTGGAAGCGCATAAGAAGGGCTTCGCGATCTTCGAGCGCGCGCTTTTGGGTGCGAACTTCTGTCTTTAGGGCTTGGAAGATGGCCGCGGCCTTCGAGGAATCCGGAAAAAGAAACTCGCGCGCGGGACTTACGACGAGTTCCTCTATTTCGGAAAGCTTACGCTGGGACTCGGCATGGAAGCTTCGTAGTGAGACGACCGCATCTTCAAAGATTTCGATGCGCACCGGATTGTCTTGCGTAGAGGGAAAAAGATCGAGGACCGCGCCACGTAGGGCGAAGTGTCCGGGCGTTTCTACGATTTCCGAAGGCAGATATCCGCGCAAGACCAAATCTTCTTTGAGTTGATCGCGGTCGATGGGTGCGCCGCGCTTGATCCTAAAGGAATGATTCGAGAAAAATTCGAGCGGAGGCGTCCGCTGGGCGAGTGCGGCCACGGGAATTAGAACAAGGTGAGGGGCCTTGGGAAACTCGTGCGCAAAGTTGAAAGACTTCATCCGTTCCCAACGTGTGTTCGCACTTGGGCCTCGATGACGAAGCAGATCCGTTTCGAGGGGGGGAAGCGTCGAGATCTTAAGTTCCGGATCCCAAGAAAGAATATCGTCTCGGAGGCTGTCCGCCCAATCTTGGTCCGGAACAAGGATCCAGTGACTTTTGGGCGCGCGTGAGCGATGCCAAAGCTCCCAAGCCACGGCACTGAGGTTGGGTAATTTCCCCAGATAGCGCGTCTTCAAGTCGAGACACCCTCCTCACGAGAGGTCTTAACTTTCGAGGTATTTGATTGGAACTTCAAGCTCTTAAGAGATCTTTCAATAAATGGGAGCGCTGCGGCAAGGGTGTGTGCGAACTCGATGTTCGCAGGGTCCCACGTGAAGGTTTCTCGAAGTTTTTTTTTGGAATTGTGGAGCCATCGCTCGCGGCTCTAGGTGCTTGTTAGGATTCAATATTTTCCGGCTCACCAGAGTTGTCACTTTGGAAAGCTATGGTAGAAATTCAGGAATGCTTCAAGAGTTTGGCAACGCATTGTCATTTGTCCTTCTCGCGGCAATTCTTCCTCCGCTGATTTTATTCATCGGAAAGTTTTTCCGTCCGAGTTTTCCGCATGAAGGAAAATTGACGACTTACGAGTGCGGGGAACTTCCCGTGGGCTCGGCGTATGTCATGTTTAACAACCGATTTTATCTGGTGGCGATCGTCTTCCTCGTCTTCGACGTCGAAGTCGCACTTCTCTTCCCGGTGCTCATGCTCTTCCGTGAGGCGATCGAAATCGGCGGCCCCGCAATCTCTCAAGTCTTTGCTCTTTCGTTTGCGTTCCTCGGGGTTCTCTTCGTGGGCCTGGTCTATGAGTGGAAAACTGGCGATATCGACTGGGTTCGTGATGCCGTCGACCGTCGCGAACATCTTGAAACTCTAGAGAAGGGCTCCTCCAAATGAGTCTTGCAGAATTTTTAAGCGGCATTAACTACTTTATCGCCCACCTTTTTGGGACCGGTCTTCCGATGGCCGTTTTCTCCATTTTGTCTGCGGTGATTGTGCTTCTCTTGTTCGCGATGCCGGTGGGCGGTTTCTGTACCTACCTCGAGCGCAAAGTCGCTGCGGATTTCCAAGAGCGTATCGGCCCTAACCGTGTCGGTCCTCTCGGTCTGCTTCAGTTCTTCTCCGACGGTATCAAAATGTTCCTCAAAGAAGACTCGATCTCCAAGAATGCGGACCGTTGGATTTACAACTTCGCACCCTCTTTGGTGATGGCGGGATCTTTCGGCGCTTTCGCAGCCGTTCCCTTCTCGGCCTATATGATCGGTGCGGATCTCGACATCGGTATCTTCTATGCGATGGCGCTCGGCTCGCTTGTTTCGCTCGGTGTTCTTCTCGGAGCCTGGTCGTCGGATAACAAGTGGTCGCTGATTGGCGGTATGCGCGGAGCTGCGCAGATCGTTTCCTACGAAATTCCTCTCGGCATCGCAGTTTTAAGTGTCATCACGATCTGTGGATCGATGAACATGCACACGCTGGTCGCTCAGCAGGCGTGGCCAACGGCCGGCGGCGAAGGGCACTTCTGGAACGTGTTCCACAATCCCTTTATGATCATCAACTTCTTCATTTACTTCACCGCAGCCCTTGCGGAATGTAACCGCACTCCCTTCGATTTGCCGGAAGCAGAATCAGAACTTGTTTCCGGTTTCAACACCGAGTTCTCGGGAATGCGTTTCGGTCTCTATGCCCTCTCCGAGTTCGCGGACGTCATTCTTTTTGCGTGTATCGCGACGGCGATTTTCCTCGGCGGATGGCACGTTCCCTTCTTCAATCTGCAGTCTATTAATCTCGGGCTGAGCATTGGAGAACTCGACCTCAGTCCCCTCATTCAATCGGTTCTTATGATCGGGGTCTTCCTGTTCAAGGTCTCAGTTCTGGTCTTCGTGGTGATGTGGCTTCGCTGGACGCTACCACGTCTCCGCGTAGACCAGCTTATGAACCTTTGCTGGAAGTACCTTATCCCGATCTCTTTCTTTAACCTTATCGGTGTGGCTATTTGGACTTGGGCGTTTAGTGGCCGCAGCATGCTGCAGCTTCTCGGACAGCTTCTAGGAGTGTACTGATGACTCTCGCGGATATTTTTGTCGCCTTCTGTTTCTTGCTCGGTGGCGCTGCCGCGTTTTTCACCGCATTCCATCCGAACATCCTCTATGCGGCGATCTCTTTGATCGGTTCGCTTGTTGCCGTGGCGGGACTTTATGGAGCGCTCGGCGCTGACTTTCTCGCGGCCGCTCAACTCATTATTTATGTCGGCGGTATTCTTATCGTGATCCTCTTTGCGGTCATGATGTCCGAGGACATCTATAAGAGGCGTTTCTTCGAAGGCGCTAAGAAGTACATTTTCCCTGTGCTCGCGGCGGCACTTGTCTTTGGGGGTCTCGCAAAAGTCACGTTGGACGCCGACTGGTCCGTCGCAACGAAGCCTGATTTTGAGCCCACCGCCCGCGCGATGGGTTGGGCTCTTGTAGGCCCCTATGCTCTCGTCTTCCAATACGTCGTGGTCCTGCTTGCGGGACTTATCGGGGCCGTGATCATCGCGCGTCCCGCGACCAAAATGCAGAAGTTCACCGACGACGAGGGAGACAATTAATATGGCAGGTCTTGCAACACATCTTCCTGCTTATCTGATCTTCTCGCTGGTCTTGTTCTCATTCGGCCTCGTTGCAGCTCTTGCTCGTCGTAGCGCGATCGGAATTTTCATGGGCGTCGAGCTGATGCTCAACGGCGCAGCTCTGAACTTCGTCGCGTTTCAGGCCCTTCGTAAAGGCGTCATTGCTAACGATAACTGGCTCCATGGGCACATTTTCAGCCTCTTTATTATCATTCTCGCGGCGATTGAAGCCGCAGTGGCTTTGGCGATTGTTCTTCGGGTCTTCGGAACACGTCAGACGATCGATGCCGATCGCTCGGATGAGCTGAGGGGATAAGCGGGGATTATATAGAGATGAACGACATGTTGATAACTCTAGCGTTAGCGATCGTGATCCTGCCGCTGTCGGCCTATTTCATCCAAACGATTGTGGGCGACCGCCTCCCTCGTCAAGGAGACTGGCTTTCGACCGGCGCGATCTTCGGTTCTTTCCTTTGTGCGCTTCGTATCTTCGCCGAGATGTGGTCGCAGTTCCGTCCTGACTGGGTTGTTCAAAAGACCTGGGTTTGGATGGATCTCTCGACTCTCAATATTCCTTGGAAGCTTGAGGTCGGTGTTCGTCTCGACAATATTTCTGCGACGATGCTCCTGATGGTCACGCTTTGCGCGACCCTGATCCATCTCTTCTCGACGGGATACATGAGGGATCACCACGGGAAGCCCGAAGACGGCTACCGTTACACGAGTTTCTTCTCGTACCTTTCGCTCTTCACGGCGGCGATGCTGGGGCTCGTCATTTCCGACAACTTCTTCACGCTGTTCATGGCTTGGGAAGTGATGGGGCTTTGCTCTTATCTCTTGATCGGCTTTTATCGCCACAAACCCTCGGCCGCGAACGCTTCTCTCAAGGCATTCATGACGACTCGAGTGGGGGACCTTGGTCTCTTCCTGGGCTTACTGGCGATGTTCGCGATTCTGAAGTCTTTCCGCTTCGATGACGTTTATGCCGGCATCAACTCCGGAGCTTTCGCGAACGAAACGATCATTGGTGTCTCCGCAGCCTTCTTTATTGGCCTTGGAATCTTTATCGGAACCGTCGGCAAATCCGCACAGTTCCCTCTCCAGATTTGGTTGCCTGACGCGATGGAAGGTCCGACTCCCGTCTCTGCGCTCATTCATGCGGCGACGATGGTCTCGGCGGGCATCTATCTCATTATTCGTATCTTCCCCATGCTCGAGTACGGCGGCGTTCTTCCGATCGTGGCCTACATCGGTGGTTTTACTTGCTTCTTCGCTGCGATTCTCGCGATCAAGCAGTACGACATCAAAAAAGTCCTCGCGTATTCTACGCTCTCGCAGCTGGGATACATGGTTCTTGCTCTTGGCGTCGGCGCCTACTCGGTGGGTTTCTTCCATCTGATCACACACGCGGTCTTCAAAGCGTGTCTCTTCATGGCGTCGGGCGCGGTCATCTATGCTATGCACCACGAGCAAGACATGCGACACATGGGCGGTCTGAAGAAAAAACTTCCAATCACCTTCACATGTATGCTCATCACGACGATGGCGATCTCGGGTGTCCCCGGTTTCTCGGGCTTTGCGTCTAAGGATTTGATCCTCGGAAACGTTCTGGGCTACGCGCATCTGCACCCCGAGCATTACTTACTCGTCTTCTTCGCTTTTGCGACGGCGGCGATGACGGCGTTCTATATGTTCCGCCTCATCTTCATGACCTTCTGGGGCCATCCCCACGATCATCATCATTATGATGAGGCCCACGAAGTCAGCTGGAACATGTGGCTCCCTCTGGCGGTTCTGGCCGCACTTTCTTTCTGCGTGGTCTACACCGGATCGATCACCGGCCTCGGATTTGACAAAATCTTCGGAAGCGCGAACGAGTGGATTTTGAAACTCAATCCCGCTCCGCACGTCGAAGGGATGGAGTCTTCTCGCCACGCTCTCGAAGAGGCTGCTCACCATGTGCACACGCCGACAATGATCATCTCGATCCTCGTCGCGGGTTGTGGCATTCTCTTCAGCTATCTCGTTTACGGGTCCAAGAAGATCAGCGCAGCGAAGCTCGAGAGCTTGTGGCCAAACTTCGTCAAAAAGGCGATCGATAACCTCTATTACTTTGATTGGTTCTACATCAAGGTCGTCATTCAGAAACTTTTCCTTCCGTTCTCGGCCCAGAACGCAAAGTTCGACGATGCGGTCATCGACCGAGTCGCGGTCGATGGCTGGAAGGATGTTACCATGCTCGGCCAGAAGGCTTCCGGAATCTTCGACGATATGGTCGTCGACGGAGTTATGGTCGACGGCGTGGGCGGGACTCTTCCGACAATGCTTGGAACAAGCCTGCGTTCTCTTCAAAACGGTAAAGTTCAGCGCTACTTGATGGTCGCTGTCGTTGCTCTCATGTTGCTATTTCTTTTCAGAGGGGTTGTTTGATCTATGAGCCATATTCTTTCTTGGATGACGTTCTTCCCAATTCTTGGGGTGATTGCGATTGCATGCACACCGAAAAGCAAAGAAGCCCTCATTAAATACATCGCCGCAATTTCGGTCGCGGTTCCCTTCTTGCTCAGCTTCAACATTATCTCGGCGTTTGACCGCGGCACTTCGGGGATGCAGTTCGAAGAGAAGTTCTCTTGGATCTCTTCTCTGAACGTGAACTACCACCTCGGCATCGACGGCATCAGCGTGCTGATGGTGATCCTAACCGCTCTCATTAGCTTCCTTGCGATCTTCGCAAGTTGGAACGTGAAGAAGATGGTGAAGGGTTACTTCATGATGTACCTGCTCCTTCACGTGGGCATGATGGGCGTCTTCTGCGCTCTTGATTTCTTCCTTTTCTACGTCTTCTGGGAAGTCATGCTTCTTCCGATGTACTTCCTTGTGGGTATCTGGGGTGGAGAGCGAAAAGAGTACGCCGCGATCAAGTTCTTCCTCTACACTCTCTTTGGTGGCGCATTGATGCTCCTCGGGATTATTGCTCTCTATATGTATAGCCGTGGACCGGACGGTGCGGGCGTTCCGACCTTCAACATCATCGAACTTGCGACGATGGACTGGACTCAGTACACGATCAATCTCTTCGGTTACCAGTTGCCCTTCGATAAGACGGTCTGGTGGCTCCTCTTTGTTGGTTTTGCGATCAAGGTGCCCATCTTCCCCTTCCACACCTGGCTGCCTTGGGCCCACGTTCAAGCGCCGACTGCGGTCTCGGTTATCCTTGCGGGCGTCCTTCTTAAGATGGGCGTCTATGGACTCCTTCGCGTGAACTTCGCAATCTTGCCCGAAGCGACGAAGTACTTCTCGTACGTCATGGTCGTTCTCGGTCTCATTAACATCATTTACGGCGCACTCTGCGCAATGGCTCAAACAGATCTGAAGAAGCTCGTCGCCTATTCGTCGGTGAGCCACATGGGATACTGCATTTTGGGTATCGCGGTCTTCAAGCCTGACGCGATGGCAGGTGCGATCCTTCAGATGTTCAACCACGGCCTCTCTGCAGCAATGATGTTCATGCTCGTCGGTGTTCTCTACGATCGTCTTCATCACCGTTACATCGTGACTCCGCAAGGCAAGCCCGGCTTCGGTGGTATTGCTCAGAAGGCTCCTTGGATCACGGCAGCTTGGACCGTCGCAATCTTCGCGAGCTTGGGTCTGCCCGGTTTGAACGGCTTCATTTCTGAAGCCCTCGTATTCATCGGCGCGTTCCAGGCGTACAAAACTGAGACCATGATCGCTTCCATCGGTGTCGTTCTCGGTGCGGCGTACCTCCTTTGGATGGCACAACGCGTGTTCCTCGGACCCTACACAACTCTCGAAAAAGATCACCACTCCGGTGCACTTGTTCCTGCAGAACACCTCGAAGAGCCCACCTTCCGCGAATGGATTGTGATTGCTCCTCTGGGTTTCCTGTGTCTTGTCATCGGCGTTTATCCTCAGCCCATGCTGAACTTCGTACGCGAAACAATCGGCAAACTTCTCGAGGTCTACAACTGATATGAGATCCCTTTTTGGCGTTAGCCCTGTCCTTGTCCTGACGTTTGGAAGTCTCTTCGTGCTTGTCGCGGGTCTTTGGATCCGCTCGAAGAGCTTCCAGTTCTGGACTTCCATGCTGACTCTCTTGGTCTCGCTTGGGCTCTTCTTGGGGCTGAGCCAAAACGCTGCTCAGGATCTTTTCTCCGGAATGATCGTTCACGATAGTCTCGCGACTTTCTTTGGGGCATTTGCGGTCGTAGCGACGGCTCTTGTCTTCGTGCTCAGCTATTCTTCGAAAGAAATCAAAGCGGATCGTCGCTCGGAGTACTATTCGATCGTGCTGGCGCTCTCGACGGGCCTTTGTTTCATGGCTTCGGCCAACCACTTCCTCATGATCTATCTCGCGATCGAAACCGTTTCGATTCTCAGCTACACGCTCGCCGGCTTTAACCGCGAGCAAGGCAAGTCTGTTGAGGCTTCGCTCAAGTATGTGGTTTACGGATCGATGGCCTCGGCCATCATGGTCTTCGGCATGAGTTTGCTCTTTGGGGTGACGGGCCAGTACACGCTGACGGGTCTTCGCGAATTTTTCGCCTCTCCAGCTGCAGAAACAACGCCGTTGCTTCTTTGGGTCGGCGTTCTCCTCGTATTCGCAGGTCTCGGCTACAAGATTTCTGCGGCACCCATGCACATGTGGACTCCCGACGTTTACGAAGGGTCTCCTACACCGGTTTCAGCACTTCTTTCCGTGGCGCCCAAAGCTGCGGGGCTTGCTCTTCTGATTCGCTTTTTCGTTGTAGGTTTCGGCCAAAACCTCGCGGGATCCGAACTCGCAATCGCGCCGGGCAACGATCCGACGGCACTCGCGTTCAATATCACACCGGCTTTTAACTGGACCCAGTTCCTACTCATTTCAAGCGTCTTTACGATGTTCATGGGTAACCTGGCCGCTCTCGGGCAAACGTCTGTTAAGCGTATTCTTGCTTACTCTTCCATCGCACACGCGGGCTACATGTTGATGGGTCTTACGACTCAAACGGCGGCCGGCCTCGAAGCGATCATGTTCTACTCGGTCGTCTACTGTTTGATGAACGTCGGAGCTTTCTGGGTTGCTTCAAAAGTCAGCGACACCATGGGGGGCGACGAGCTTCAGCACTTCCGCGGTCTCGTGCAGCGTCGTCCTCTTTACGCGATCTGCATGGCCGTTTTCCTGTTCTCGCTAACCGGCCTTCCACCCTTGGCGGGATTCATCGGAAAGTTCTACCTCTTTAACGCCGTTCTCGGTCGTGAGATGTACGGACTCGCTCTGATTGCAGGTATCAACTCCGTTATCTCGCTCTACTATTACGTCAAAATCGCAAAAGCGATGATCTTAGAGACGCCTCAACTTCCTTTCCCCGAAGGGAAAACGCCGTTTGAGTCTTGTTCGAGCAAAGTCTTCATCGTCCTCCTGGCCGTTCCCAATCTGGTGCTTGGAATTTACTGGGAACCTGTAATGAATCTCGTGCGTAACATGCTGAGAGTGTTTGCGGGCTAAGCTCGCAATCCGGTTCTCTCAAGCGAAAGTTGAGGCTTAAAGAATGAGCGGATCCGAAACAATCGCCCCGATCCTCGTGATACTGGGTTTCGCCACGGTGGTTGCGTGCGCGATGCTTGTGATTGCGTATTTCTTCGGCCCCAGCCGTCTCTACGGGCTCAAGATCGAAACCTACGAATGTGGAATGCCTCCTTCGGGAAACGCTCGCGACCGTATCAGCATCAAGTACTACCTCGTTGCGATCCTTTTTCTTCTCTTTGACCTCGAGGCCGCGTTCCTGATTCCCGTGGCACTCGCGTGGAAGGAACTCGTTTTCGTGGGCCCCATCGTTTTGGGTCTGCTCGGATTTTTCATGTTCTTTTTTGTTCTGGGTCTCTGGTACGAGATCAAAGTTAAAGCCATCGAATGGGAGCGCTAATGGAAACGCCCGCTTGGTATCAAGACATCAAAACGCAGTTCGCAGGTAAGATCATCAGCGAACGCGAATCCGCTCCTCGCGAACTCGAAATCAAGGTCGAAAAAGACTTCGCCAAAGATCTTCTTCGCGCCCTGAAGAACCTTCCTGTCGGAGCCTTTGAGCATCTGGCGGATCTCACGGCCTATGACAACGCGCCGGGCACGCCCCGTTTTCACATGGTCTATGAACTGATTTCGATGACCCAGCGGATTCGCTGCTCCGTCATCGTCCCTCTCGACGAAACCGTACTCCCCAAAGTCGATAGCATTTGCGATCTTTGGAAAGGTGCCAACTGGCTAGAGCGCGAAGTCTACGACATGTACGGAATTCACTTTGAAGCTCATCCCGACCTGCGTCGCATTCTTCTCCCTCCACAATTCGTGGGTTGGCCCCTTCGCAAAGATTTCGTGGCGGACTACCGCCAAGAGTATGCGACATCCGACAGCACCGAAGGCGTTTTCGATCCCTTCGGCAATACCGTCGTGAAAGGCGCAGAGGACTAAAAAATGTCTTACGCTTTCTCTCCCAACTTAGAAGAAAAGTTTCAGTGGCTTTGCACGCGTTATCCGCGTCGCGATGCGATCTTGCTTCCTCTCTTGCACCATGTGCAAGAAGAGCACGGTTGGCTCTCGCCCGAGGCGATCGACTACGTCGCAAAGCGCATGGAGCTTTCGCCCGCGCGTATTCGTGAAGTCGCCTCGTTCTATTCCATGTTCAAGCTCGATAAGAAGGGCAAATACGTTCTTCAGATTTGCCACAATCTGAGCTGCTATCTCGCGGGTTCCGACGAACTCATCAAGATTCTCGAAGACAAGCTCTCTATCAAATGTGGCGAGACCACTCCCGATGGACTCTTCACGCTCGAGCGTGCGGAGTGTCTTGCATCGTGCTCGACCGCGCCCATGCTTCAAGTGAACGTTTGGGACTACCATGAGTGTCTGAATCCCGAGAAAGTGAAACGTCTCGTGGACGACCTCAAGCAAGAGCGTTTCGCAGATCCCTCTTACGAGGCGCGCGTCGCAAAAGGCGGTGACATGTGACCCAAAAAATCACACCCGCACATCCTCTCGAAAGACGAGTCATCCTCGCCGGATTCGACGAGCCCAAGTCTTGGACTCTTCCCGTCTATGAAAAGACAAACAACGGCTACGTGTCGGCTCGCAAGGCCGCAACGATGCAGCCCGACGACATCATCGCTCTTGTCAAAGAATCCGGACTTCGCGGTCTTGGCGGCGCGGGATTCCCCGCGGGCATGAAGTGGAGCTTCATTCCCAAGAATTCTCCGAAGCCCGTCTACCTTGTCGTCAACGCCGACGAAGGCGAACCCGGAACTTTCAAAGATCGTCAGATCCTCGAACATCTCCCACATCGTTTGATTGAGGGCATGATCACCGCGGCGATGGCCATCAACGCGAAGACCGCATACATCTACATTCGCGGTGAACTTCGTCTTGCGCGCGAGCGCACCGAGCAGGCCGTCGACGAAGCCTACAAAGCGGGCTATCTCGGCAAGAATATTTTTGGATCGGGTCGCGATCTCGATATCACCGTGCACCCTGGTGCCGGTGCATATATTTGCGGCGAAGAAACGGGACTCATCGAATCCCTGGAGGGCGACCGCGGTCAACCGCGCCTCAAGCCTCCGTTCCCCGCTGTGAGCGGCGTCTTCGGTGGTCCCACGATCGTCAACAACGTCGAAACTCTTGCGAGCGTTCCGGGCATCGTCAACAACGGCGCGGCTTGGTACATGGCTCTCGGACAAAACACTCCTCGCGCGGGTGGCACCAAGCTTCTCTGCGTGTCGGGCGACGTGCAGCGTCCGGGTTTCTACGAAATTCCCGTTGGAACGAAGCTCTCGGTTCTTCTCAACGAGATCTGCGGCGGCCCCCTTCCGGGCCGCAAGTTCAAAGCCTGCTATCCCGGCGGTTCGTCGTCGCCCCTTCTTAAGGCAGACGAGTTCGAGGTCGGTCTCGATTTCGATTCTCTCGCGGCCGCAAAGTCGATGGCGGGATCCGGTGCGGTGATCGTCATGGACGATCGTCGTTCGATCCCCGAGATGGCGATGCGCACGGCACGTTTTTACGCTCACGAATCCTGCGGACAATGCGTCCCCTGTCGCGAGGGCACGCGCTGGGTTTATTCGATGATGAAGCGTCTTTGCAAAGGGCAGGGCGCGGTCAGCGATATCGACAAGCTCATCGACGCTTGCGGAAACATGCAAGGCCGCACGATCTGCGTTCTTGCGGATGCGATGGCGATGCCCGTCGAATCCATGCTGAAAAAATTTCGATCCGAGTTCGAAGCGATCGCGAGACCCGATTCCGAAGTCGAAGCGATTGTTCCCAAGGTTTCGGGTCAGATGGCAATGCTTATGGAAAGCATTCGCGCACGGCAGATGACGAAGTGAGGAAGCGCAGCGAATGACGTTCGATATCAAAGATCCTTCAACTTGGATTAACTGGTTCACGTGGTGCGTGATTATCTCTGTCGTGATCTCGGCGTTTCTTCTGACCTGGATTCCCGTCATGCTTGTCGTCGAACGTCGTGCCGCCGCGTGGATGCAGCGTCGTTCGGGCCCGAACCGCGTTGGTCCGTTTGGACTCATGCAGCCGATGTCGGATGCGATCAAGATGATTTTCAAGGAAGCGAACATTCCGCGCAAAGCCCACAAGATTCTTTTTGTGATGGCTCCTGCGCTTGCGGTCTTACCCCCCTTCGTCGCGATGATCGTCATGCCGCTTGGCGGATCGGTGAACATCCAGGGTACCGAATACGCACTTCAAGGCTTCAATGTGAACGTGGGCATGCTTTTCTTTCTCGCGATCACGAGTTTGCATGTTTACTCCGTCCTCACGGCGGGCTGGGCATCGAACAATAAGTTCTCTTTGATGGGTGGCCTTCGCGCGAGTTCCCAGATGATCAGCTACGAAATCGCGATCGGCATTTGTATGGTCGCCCTCGTACTTACTTACGGAACGCTCGACCTCCGAGAAATCGTAAAACTCCAGGAATACGGAAGTGCGCTTCCTGCCTGGGGCTTTGCTCTCCAGCCCGTCGCCTTCATCGTGCTCTGGATCTGCACCTTCGCAGAAACGAACCGCCTTCCTTTCGACTTGCCTGAAGGCGAGTCGGAGCTTGTGGCCGGATATCACACCGAATATTCGGGTATGACTTTCGGAATGTTCATGCTCGGAGAATATGCTGCGATGGTCGCTTCAAGCGCCTTCCTCGCGACACTTTTCCTTGGTGGCTACAACATTCCCTTCATCACCGAAGAGTCTCTTCGACAGCTCTTCCTTGACCAAGGACTTCACCTCACTCTCGCGAGCCTCATCACGGCGCTTTTGCAGTTCGGCTGTCTTATCGCAAAAATCTTCTTCTTCATGTGGGTCTTCGTTTGGGTTCGTTGGACGCTTCCGCGCTTCCGCTACGACCAGCTCATGGACCTCGGTTGGAAGATGCTTCTCCCGATTGGCGTTGCAAACGTCATCGTCACCATGGTCGTTACTTACTTCCTGAAACGAGGCGGCTGATTATGATGGGTTCTCCTACAATTCTTCAGTGGATCATCGGCGCAATTACTCTTGCGTCGGCGCTTCTGGTGATTCTCGGCCGCAACCCGATCGTGAGCGCGATCTCGCTCATGGCCACGATGTTTGCGACCGGGCTCTTGTACTTCTCGCTGGGCGCGCATTTCATCGGTGTCGTTCAGATTCTGATCTACGCAGGCGCGATCTCGGTTCTTATTATCTTCATCGTCATGCTTCTGGATCTTAGACCCACGCGTGTGAATATTCCCGGCCGCGCTCCGGTCTACGTGCTCTCGCTCGTGGCGGGCGCTACCTTTTTCGTCGCGGCGATTTTCAGTGTCTTACCTCTTCTTAGGGCTGTCGGCATCGGTCCCCTTGGAAACGGTCAGCAACCTGAAGAGATTTCTATGCAGCTTCTTTCCAAGTACATGATCCCCTTCCAGGCCACAGCGCTCTTGTTGCTCGCGGCCGTTATGGGGGTCGTCGTTCTGGGCAAAAAGAACATGATGTCTGAACGCATCGCAAAGGGAGCGAAGAAGTCATGATTACCCAATTGCAGTTCTTGGTCGGAATCGGGCTCGCACTTTTTTCGATCGGCATTCTGGGGTTCCTTGTTCGCCGCAGCGGAATCATTGCTCTTATGAGTCTCGAGCTGATGCTCAATGGTGTGAACCTCTGTCTCGTAAGTTTTTCGAAGCATCATGGCAACGCCGAAGGTTCCGCATTGGTCCTTTTGATCGTACTTGTTGCGGCTGCTGAAGCTGCGCTCGCACTTTCCTTGTTCGTCTCTCTCTTCCGCCAATCCGGTTCGGTCGAGCTCGACGACTTCCGACTTCTTAAAGGGTGATTCATGGACGAAGCATTTACAGGCGCAAGCACGACACTACTTAGATGGATCATCCTCTTCCCTTTGTTTGGGGCGATCTTGAACGGACTCGTAATCCGCAGCAAGAACGTTAAAGTTGCCGGCCTTGTTGCAACTTGTGCCTCGCTAGCCGCATTCATCGCCAGCGCCATCGCCGTAAGTCGTTTCGGTCTTTTCTCTGAAGATATCGGCTACATCACTGACCGCTGGTTCATGTGGTTTGACGTGGGTCGCATCACGGTTCCTTTCTGGCTCGAATACACTCCGCTCACCGGCCTTATGCTTCTTGTGATCACGGGGATCGGAACCCTCATTCACATTTTCGCCATGGGTTACATGGAAGAAGAAGAGAGTCCCTTCCGCTTCTTCGCCTACTTGAACCTCTTCTTGTCGGCGATGCTCGTCCTCGTATTGTCATCGAGCTTGGTCGGTGTCTTCATGGGTTGGGAAGGCGTGGGCTTGTGCTCGTACCTCCTGATCGGATACTGGTACACAAAAGACGAAAACACCGCAG
>Ga0247843_1006149_pt1 | contig 15941 bp, 11 predicted proteins | sample LaCruzMarch2017__FD_192420 | JGI IMG/M metagenome (GOLD analysis project Ga0247843, IMG submission 192420) | Freshwater microbial communities from meromictic Lake La Cruz, Castile-La Mancha, Spain - LaCruzMarch2017_8m | ecosystem: Environmental > Aquatic > Freshwater > Lake | place: Spain... | reverse complement strand
TGACACGCAGGTTGTGCAGGTCTATCCAGTTGGCGTTGCGGGCCGCGCTCATCTCCGTAATTATCCCTTCGATAATCTCGAAATCAGCCTCGTCCATGATGCCCGCCAGTGATTTGCGCAGTTCGCGCAGGCCGGTCCAGCCTATCAACAGTCCGAAAGCGATGGCGATGGCCGCATCCAGCCAGAGGATGTTCGTAAGCATCACCACCACAAGCCCAAGCACAAGTCCTGCGGAGCTGTAGGCATCGCTCTTCAGGTGCTTGCCGCTGGCCGCCATGGTCACCGACTTGTACTTGCCGCCATACCACTCGGTGCCCCAACCCAAGGCGTAGTTGATGGCTCCGGCAAGGGCGGTGAGCACAAGGCCGATGTTCAGCGATTCCAACGCCACGGGGTTGAACAGGCTGTGTACCGACCTTGCAATGATGGCCGCGCCTGCCAACAGGATCAGCGTGCCTTCTATGCCTGCGGAAATGAATTCGATCTTGCCGTGACCGTACGGATGGTCGGGGTCGCGGGGCTTGGCGGCCAATATGATGCTATAAAGCGCAAAAGCCCCTGCCACCACATTGATGATGCTTTCAAGCGCATCGCTCAGAATCGCATTCGACCCTGTGACATGAAACGCCCCGAACTTGATGCACAACAATACTACGCCCACACTCAGCGAGATGACCTGAAAGCGGATATGGGGATTAGATGATGTGATGATTAGCTGATCTGCCGATTATTGCTTATTCCTTAAGCCTTATTCCTTACTCCTAATTTTTACCTCGGAAACCTCATCCTATAGTCCACATCAATAAATCCTCTTGTGATATCTGCAAGTTTGCCTTTTAGCAATCGCCTGCGAAGCCCCGAAAGCCGCTCTATAAAAAGAATGCCTTCAATGTGGTCGTACTCATGTTGAATCACACGCGCCACAAGACCATCATATCGCTCTTCGTGCAATACCCAGTTTTCGTCATAGTATTCAATCAGAATTTCGGGTTTGCGCATCACATCTTCGCGTATGCCTGGAATACTTAGACATCCTTCGTTAAACGACCACGGCTTGCCACTCTCTTCGAGGATAATTGGATTGAGAAAAATCTTGCGAAAGCCCTCAAGTTCTGGATGATCCTCGGCAAACGGACTGGCATCTACTATAAACAGCCGAATGCTTAACCCAACCTGCGGAGCAGCTAATCCAACCCCATGGGCACTGTCCATGGTTTCAAACATGTTGGCAATCACCTCATTTAGTTTGGGGTAATGGGCATCAATTTCTTGAGCCACTTTTTTTAGAACTGGGTCTCCAAAAGCTACAATAGGTAGAACCATTTTACTTTAGTTAGGAATGAAGTGATGATGTGCGGAGTAATGAGGTAGGGTAGTGGTGATGAAATAACTGGAATAAGAATACGTGACTATTAAAACATTACCACATCATTTTTAGTGTCACTCTTTGGAAGCCATATAGGATTGCAAAATTATGGTTGCACTCACTTTGTCCACCGTGGCTTTGTCTGCCCTTTGTTTCTTCGACAATCCACCTTCAAGCATGGCCGCAAACGCGATTTTGGAAGTAAATCGTTCGTCCATGCGGTCTATTTTAAGTGTTGGAAATGCTTTGGACAGTTTCTCGGCCAATTGGTCCGCTCCAGCAGCTGCTTGAGCTGGCTCGTTGTTCAATCGCTTGGGGTCGCCAATTACAATGCATTCCACGGGTTCATTTTGCATGTAACTCGTCAGAAACGCTAGCAATTCGTTGGGATGAACCGTTTCAAGCGCGGTAGCAATGATTTGCATGGGGTCGGTTACGGCAATTCCCACCCGTTTTGTGCCATAATCCAACGCTACTATTCGGGCCATTTTTACCTTTAATTCGAAGACTGCGAAGGTAGGACATATCTTTGCGGCATGAGTGACAACACATTACGATCTATAGTTGAATTGGCGTGGGAAAATCGCGACCTGCTTCAAGAACCAGCAACGCAAGCGGCCATTCGCAGCGTTATTGCCCAGTTAGATAAAGGCACATTGCGCTGTGCCGAACCACGGGGCGATGACTGGCAGGTGAATGAATGGGTGAAAAAGGCGGTAATTCTCTATTTCCCCATCCAAAAAATGGAAACCATAGAGGTTGGCCCGTTTGAATTTCATGATAAAATGGCCCTCAAAACAGGGCATGCCGAGGCTGGAGTAAGGGTGGTGCCACATGCCATTGCACGCTATGGTTCCTTCTTAGAAAAGGGAGTAATTATGATGCCATCCTACGTAAATATTGGTGCGTATGTCGGTTCAGGATCCATGGTCGATACATGGGCCACTGTTGGCTCATGTGCTCAGATTGGCCGAAACGTGCATCTTAGTGGAGGTGTCGGTATTGGTGGTGTGCTCGAACCTGTGCAGGCCGCCCCAGTAATTATCGAGGACGATGCATTTATTGGCTCGCGGTGCATTGTGGTAGAAGGTGTTCGTGTAGGAAAGGAGGCTGTCTTAGGAGCTAATGTAGTTTTGACCATGAGCACGCGCATTATTGACGTCACAGGCAATTCGCCTGCTGATACCAAAGGTTTTGTGCCACCTCGTTCGGTAGTTATTCCAGGTAGCTACGAAAAGGAGTTTCCTGCGGGAAAATATCAGGTGCCTTGTGCACTAATTATTGGTCAACGAAAGGCGAGCACAGACACGAAAACTTCGCTCAATAGTGCTCTTCGGGAATATGATGTAGCCATATAATGGAGCGGGTGTTGGTCATCCAGACCGCCTTTTTGGGCGATGCCATTTTGGGAACAGCCCTATTGGAACGCATCCATGCCAATAATCCTGAAGCGCAAATCGACTATCTCGTCCGTAAGGGAAATGAGTCGTTGTTTGTTGGTCATCCCTTCCTAAACTCCGTATTTACCTTCGATAAAAGCCGCAAGTTTTCTGAGCTAGTGCGGCTGGGAAAATTGATTCGTAGGCGCCAGTACGCTGTGGTTTACAATGCCCAGCGCTTTGCAAGTAGTGGCATGTTGACTGCCATTTCGGGAGCGAAACAAACGGTTGGGTACGCGAATAATCCGTTATCATTCTTGTTCTCAAAAAGAGTGGAACATCGAATGGGTCTTGCTTTTTCGCAAGTGCATGAGGTAGATCGCCTGCTCGATTTGTGTTTTGAAGCGAATGGTGCAGTTCGCGGATTACCAAAACTATATCCTACTGACGAGGATGAAAATGCTGTGAAAACATTTGCCACAGGAGTTTACGTTACCATTGCGCCAGCATCCGTGTGGTTTACCAAGCAGTGGCCAGAAAATAAATGGAAGGAGTTGATTGATGCACTTCCAACTGCGATGAAAATCTACCTAATTGGTGGCCAAAGTGATGGTGAATTGTGTAATCGCATTGCTTCCACTAGTACCAAGGATGTTGTAGTGTTGTGCGGCAAACTAAGTCTTTTGCAAACTGCTGCGTTAATGCAAAAGGCTAAGATGAATTATGCCAACGATTCAGGTCCAGTGCATTTAGCTTCTGCTGTCAACGCGCCTATGGTGGCAGTTTATTGCAGCACGATTCCAGGGTTTGGGTTTACTCCGCTTTCATCGCTTTCATTTAGTTTCGAAACGAACGAGAAGTTAGATTGTCGTCCGTGCGGAATACATGGACACAAGGCTTGTCCGAAGAAGCATTTCAATTGCGCACAAACGATTGACTCCAAGCTAATAGCTAAAACTACCCTTGGAGATTTAATTTAGTTTAAGGGTGTTTAGTAGAAAATTTTGAAAAGGCTATTTACACTGGCTCTTGAACGAGTCGTAGCCATCCACAATGCCAAGTTTTTCGGCCTTAGCCAAATCGGCACATCCAGATTCTTTGTTGCCTAGTTGAAGGTAAGATTTTCCTCTATTCAAAAAGGCTCGTGCATATTTAGAATCCAATTGAATGGCTAAAGTGTAATCTGCAACAGCACCAGTGTAATCGCCCATGGTGTATTTGGCCAACCCACGATTAAAATATGCTATCGAAACCATTGGGTCTAATTGGATTGCTTTGGTATAGTCGGCAATTTCTCCTGGGCAATCGCCAAGATTGCCTTTTGCAGCACCACGGTTGTAATACGAAATGGCATCCTGGGGGTCTAACTTAATTGCAGCACTGTAATCTGCAATAGCACCTTCATAATCGCCCAATTCAAATTTTGCGAATCCTCTTCCTGAGTACGAAAAACCATCATTGGTGTTAATCTCAATAGCCGAAGAATAAGCTACAATTGATCCCGTGTAATCTTCCAATCGATATTTTGCGAGTCCCATATTGTAATACGCTTGGGCATCTTGTGGATTTTTCTTTACTGCAAGGGTGTAGTCTTTAATGGCACCTAGAAAATCTCCAACAATAAATTTATTTAGCCCATCCATTCCATGGTCTACAGTAGTCTGACCCAATGCGTAAGATTGAAAAACAGCGGTTCCAATCAAGAAAAACAAAAGTCTTTTCATCACAGTAAGTTAGCGTTACACGCCCAATTTGGGCAATTGTTGGCTTCAAAGATAGGTTTTAGATAATAACTTAAAAGCATTTGAAACCCCTGCTGTATTTGATTTTTTCAATAGAATTTCAAAAGTCTTTTTATTTGAATTGAAATTAGTTTCGTTTTCAATTTCAGGACAATCAAGTTCAAATGCAACGATAAACTAGTAGAATTTGGGTAACAAAAAAGCCTCAAGAACAATTGCTGTTCTGAGGCTTTTTAGAATGATTAATTTATTGAATCAAATGTCTGTTTAACGAGACCTAAATTCAATATCCTTCAAAGAATTACTTCTTTGCTTTTTTGGCTTTCGTTTCAGTCTGTTCCATTTCAGACTTCAAATTGGCAAGTGCGTCAAGGTCACCAAGCGTTGATTTCTCGATACTTCCTTGAACCTTCTTCACGCCTTTAGCGGCTGTTTCAGAAGCCTCTTTGCGCTCAGCGCCTTCTTTTTCTTTCACTTCATGTGTAGCGTCAGAATGAATTTTGGCATGAGATACAAGGATGCGCTTGCTTTCTTTGTTAAACTCAATTACTTCAAAGTCGGCAGTGCCTTCCAAAGCGATGTCGTTGCCATCAGCCTTTTTCATGTGACGTTTTGGAACAAATCCTTCTACACCGTACGGAAGCATAACTGTTCCTCCTTTGTCGTTTGAAGTTGTAAGGGTACCTTGATGCACGCTACCGATTGTGAATACGGTTTCGAACACATCCCATGGGTTTTGCTCCACTTGTTTGTGTCCAAGACTCAATCTGCGATTCTCAGTGTCGATTTCCATTACAGCAACTTCCAAGTCAGCATCAATGCTGGTGAATTCTGATGGATGCTTGATTTTTTTGTTCCAAGACAAGTCTGAAATGTGAACCAAACCATCAACACCTTCTTCCAACTCAACAAAAACACCGAAGTTGGTGAAGCTGCGAACTTTAGCAGTGTGTTTCGATCCTACTGGGTATTTCGAAACGATGTCTGTCCATGGATCAGCAGTAAGTTGCTTCATGCCCAACGACATTTTGCGCTCTTCGCGATCCATTGTCAAAACAACGCAATCCACATCTTGTCCTACTTTAAGGAAATCTTGAGCGCTACGCAAATGCTGCGACCAGCTCATTTCAGACACGTGAAGAAGACCTTCAACACCAGGAGCAATTTCAACAAAAGCACCGTAGTCGGCAAGTACAACCACTTTACCAGAAACTTTGTCTCCGATGTTGATGCCTTCACTTAATGCATCCCATGGATGAGCAGAAAGTTGTTTGATACCAAGTGCAATGCGTTTTTTCTCGTCATCAAAGTCAAGAATAACAACATTGATTTTTTGATCCAATGTTAAAATCTCTTCTGGGTGATTGATGCGACCCCAGCTAAGATCGGTGATGTGAACAAGACCGTCAACTCCTCCAAGGTCGATAAACACACCGTAAGAAGTGATGTTTTTAACTGTTCCTTCCAAAATTTGACCTTTCTCCAATTTAGAGATAATGTCTTTCTTCTGTGTTTCAAGTTCAGCTTGGATAAGCGCTTTGTGAGAAACCACAACGTTCTTAAACTCTTGGTTGATTTTTACAACCTTGAACTCCATTGTTTTACCAACATACACATCATAATCGCGAATTGGCTTAACGTCAATTTGCGAGCCTGGAAGGAATGCTTCAATACCAAACACATCGGCAATAAGACCACCTTTCGTGCGGCACTTAATTTGACCTGTGATGATGTCATCATTCTCAAGAGCCGCATTAACGCGGTCCCAAGAGCGAAGAGCGCGTGCTTTGCGGTGCGACAAAACAAGTTGTCCGCTTCCGTCTTCCACACGTTCTACATACACTTCAATGGCATCACCAATAGCGTATTCTGGATTGTAACGCACTTCACTTAAGGCAATCGTTCCTTCAGATTTACCTCCAATGGTTACGATAAATTCCTTTTTAGTTTTTCCAATGATTTTGCCGTCCAACACATCGTTTGGAGCAAAAACATTCAATGTAGCGTTGTACATTGTTTCAAAATCCTCACGTTGCGCTTTTGAATAAACTTCTTGGCGTTTACCAATTGCGTTCCAATCAAAATCAGCTGGTGGGGTGGTTGGGCGTGGAGCCTTTTCCTTTTTTGGTGCCGATTCGGCAACTGGAGCGGCAGATTCTGTAGCTTCTACGTTATCTGTTACCTCAGGCAATTCATTCTCATTATTCAACTCGTTCATGCTATTCGTACTTGTATCCTAGGGCTCCCATGCACCTAAGAGGGTTAATAAATGGTCTGTTTAGTTGGGAGATAGACCTTCCAATTTTGGAGGCGCAAATGTAAAGGAATAATCGGTACGATTTTCCTAGTGGATTTTACCTGATTGAGACTTTTAAATCGGAGCAGATATTTGCGGTTTCAATGCTTTTAATACATGTGAATCCGCTTATAACTCAATCAGAAATGCTAACTATTGGAGAATCAACTTACCAGAACCTTTCCAATTCACATCAGCTACTGTATAGATGTAGAATCCTTTTGCAAGTTGGTTTGAGCTAATCTCAAAGCGACCCATCGCTGATTGCTCGGTTAGTACAAGTTTCCCAGTTCTATCAAAAACTTGCAGCGTATACTGATTTCCAGACGGTTTTCTCAGTTGAATAGTGGTAACATCGCTAAATGGATTTGGGCAGGCACTCACGCCATTTGCTTGCGGAACTTCACCAATGCCTACCGAAACAAACTCCTCGCAGCTTATTACTCCAATTCCGAGTCGAACAAACATATCGTCAAAATAGCAGTCATTGTCGTTGCCAGCGTTTCGAGTTCCCATAAGCACCATTCTCAGCTTGGAGGTGTTTGTTGGCAGCACAGCTGTTTCGTTAAATGCAGTCCACGTGCCAGATTCAATTCCGTAGGTTGGGCTAGATGAAATGATAGTGTTGGTCGCATCTAAAAAGTCGATGCGGAATTCGGGTAAATCGCTTCCAGCGTAATCACTGAGGTAGCCACCAAAGTTCACCGTAGAATTGCCAAGTGCGATTTCGCTCGCATAAACACTCACATCAATATCTTGATAGCCTTCGCCATAGGCATTGTCCTCACAAACTCCGCCTACGGCAAACAGTTTGGAACCAGAATAGGCATTATTTCCGGCACACTCTCCGCTATTAATTGACTCGAACGACCCGGCCACTTCTACCCAATCAGCCACGCCATTTTCTGCACCTCCGTTAAGTAATAAGTTGGAAGTAAGATTGGAACTGGAGGTCTGAAAGGTTATTGATTCAGACCAGTCGCTCCATCCCAAACCTCTATCGCGGTAGCGCACTTGCCAATAGTAAGTGGTGTTTCCTGAAAGGCTAGTCACTTCTTGATCCACCATATTGTTTCCCGCTTCCAGATCCACATCAAAATACCAGTTTTCGTGCTGATACCATTCATCATATACTATAGATGTAAAAGCAGCATCGGTGGCAATGCGCCATTGCGTGGCACCTTGAAGGTCGTTCTCTGGGTCAGAGAAATTATCGCCTAGAAACGTAATGCAATCAGGGCTTAAGGTCATTCCATTACTTGGAAAAATGCCTGTTGGTCGAATGGGATTTGGGTTGTTGAGTTTTACTCGAACCGTGTCTTTAACCACGTTATCTAAAAGGCCATCTTCGTAGCTTCCATGACTCACTCGAGTAAGAAGAAACTGAGGATCATCGCCAGCTTCCACTTCCATCAGCACAAAGCCAAAATCATCATCGCTGCGCGTAAACTCCTTGTAATCCTGTTGGGCAAATTCGCCCCAATTATCAATTGCACCGCCTGCCGTAGCCACATCCACCATAAGATGGGTATGTTCCTTGCTTTGGCCGCGAGAATATCCGTGCGTATGTCCGTAAAAATGGGTGCTTGGTTTGCCACAATTGGTGGAGAAATTTTCGAGTATGGTAATCACATCGCCTGTGTAATCTAAGTTGCCATCAATCCAAAGTTCGGAGTGGTATGGATGATGCAACTGCGCAAACACAAAATCAATATCCTCGCTTGCGCATGCACTATCCAACACCGATTGAAGCCAATCTAACTGGGCTTGCACGCGGTAACCACCATTCGATTCCAGTCCTATTAAACGAACATTGGAATAGTCTTTATACCACCAATGTTCGGCATAGCCGCCCGTAGAAGTTCCATTTTCTGGCAAATGGAAATAATTGAAATAGTAAGGGCTATCACCTTCATGGTTTCCAGCCACAGGATAAACAGGCACATGCCGAAATAACGCCTGTGCAGGGTCGAAAAACGTAGTTTCCCAAGAAGGATAAACACCACCAGTTTGAACCAAATCCCCCGGAATAACGATATATGCCAAATCGGTAGGTAAATCATTGCCAAAACGATTGGCAACAAAGGGAATCAATTGGTCGTTTACAATATCGCTAAACACCGAAGTGTGCTGCCAATCTTGCTGCATATCGCTCATTGCGGCAAAGTTGAAAGACGCTTCGCTTGATACTGCAGGTGGTGTTTTGAAATCATAAATAGCGCTTTGAACTCCATTTGTTGAAACACGGTAGTAATAGCGTGTGGCAGGAGTTAAATCGGTCAATTGAGTGTCGTGCATACGCGATGCTCCTGAACCAACAAAAGCAACGCCTGAAGTAGAATTTCCTAGTGCCTGCGTGGTTCCCCATTCCACCAAACTTTCGTCAGCGCTTGTGGTTTCCCACATAATTCGAATGCTAGTTGGTTCTGCATCTTGCAAATAAGGTTGCACATTTATAGTTTGAGAAAAACCTAGTGTACTCAGGAAAAAAGATGCAAGTAATATGAAACGCATGCGCTAAAACTTTTTTAAAAGTTATGGCAATGTTAAGGTAATGTTTTGAAAGATGAAATATGCTGGAGAATGCTAAAGACTACATGACCAAAATCACACTTTTTCAAGCAGTTTTCACAGTGCTAATCACACCTGTGGCCTGTATCTTTGCAATTCATTCCTACCAATGTCCAAATTCTACATTCTATTTATTCTCGTTCAATTTTGGACGAGTTTTGCTTTAGCTTTTCCTCCTAAAGACTCTCTTTTTTCAGAAGTAAGCGCTCCATTTTATCAACGTGAAATGGATTACAAGCGCATATCGGAGAAAACCTACTATGTGACAATGGACGATGGAGTCCGCTTGGCTGTAAATGTCTATTTGCCAAAAGGACTCAAAAAAGGCGAGAAAATTCCAGCCATATTGTATCAAACGCGTTATTGGCGGGCTGTTGGTTTCAAATGGCCGTTCAAGTGGTTTATGAAAATGGTGCCGAGCACGGCAAATTTTCCGCCATTGGATTTTGTGAAATATGGATACGGCCTAGTGACAGTAGACATGCGTGGCAGCGGGGCTTCAGAAGGACACAAAATGCTCACCATGGCCGATATGCGCGAAGTGCTTGATGGTAAGTGCATTGCAGATTGGATTGTGAAACAGGACTGGTGCAGTGGAAACATTGGTGCCACAGGCGTCAGTTATATTGGAAACACTGCCCTGTATCTACTTTACAACAAACACCCAAACGTGAAGGCCATTGTTCCTACCTATTCGCTGTGGGATTTATATGATGATGTCTCTGCGCCTGGAGGACTCTATTTTCATCAATTTCTCTCTCAATATGGAAATTTCTGCGAAGGATTAGACCAAAATAAACTGCCAGAAAGTCGAATAAAATCTGGGGTTAAACTGGCAACCTACGGGGTGCAGCGCGTGAAAGGGTATAGCAAGCGCGAAATGCGACCCATTTGGGCAGAACACACCTGCAATATCTATCAGCGAAAAGAAGGCGGAACTGCGAGTTTTATGGATGATACGCTAACCATTGATCGCAGTTTTTATGTGAAAGATGTGCTAACTCCCCACTTGCTTCAGGATAGATTCAAAGCATCGGGCGCAGCGGTATATTCGTGGAGCGGATGGTGGGATGCAGGATTTGCTCATGCCGCAATTCGGCAGTTCATCAATTTGGATGATGGCCGAAATCGATTGCGATTGGGGCCGTGGAATCATGGTGGTGGAGCCAATGTGAGCCCAAATTTTGCTGAAAAATCGCAATTCAATGATGTTAAAGAAATTGTTCGCTTTTTCGATTTTCATCTGAGGGGAATCGATAATGGATTAGAATCATCGCCACGCGTGCATTATTACACGATGGTGGAAAACCAATGGAAGACCTCTGATATCTGGCCACCAAAAGCAACTAAAACCAACTTGTTTCTTGGGGCTAATGGGCAGTTAAATTGGAATTTCACTAGTCAAGCCCCGTTTACCAGTTATGTGGTGGATACTGCCCATGGACTCGGACCTGGATGTCGTTGGAATTTTGAAACCAGTAGTGTTGGCAATACCTACAAAAATGAAAGCGCAGAAGATAGTATCACGCTTGTTTTTAAAGGTGATGTTCTAAAGGAATCTCTTGAAGTTACAGGACATCCACAAGTCAATATCTATCTAAAAAGTTCAACTAAGGAAGGCTCCATTTTTGCCTATTTAGAGGATGTGGATGAGCACGGCAACGTTTGGAAAGTAACCGATGGACAATTGAGTTTTATCCACCGTAAGTTGCATGACCAGCCCGTTTATTACAAAGATTGCGTGCCTTCGCGAAGTTTTAGGCAAGTGGATGCCGCCCCAATGGACACATCAAAAGTGGAGTTATTGTCATTCGACATGTTGCCCACCTCGCATCTGTTTTTAGCTGGGCATCGCATGCAAATTCGATTGGCTGGCGTTGATGTGGATAATTTTAAAATGGTGTATACCGAAAAAGGGGAGTGGCAAGTACAGCACAACAGCACGTTTTCTTCGCATATCGAACTGCCCATAATAGAACCTTTTAGCGAAGTAGGTATTCGCTAATATTTGGAAATGGTAACAATTCCATTAATAGACATCAGCTGCCTTCGCCAGGAGAATTGGGATGAATTAGCCGTGCAGCAAATGGCCGAATATTTGGCGGAGGCTTGCACCACACATGGATTCTTCTATGTCAGCGGTCATGGGGTTAGTGTGCATTTAATAAGCGAACTCGAACGTGTTAGTCATCAATTCTTCGCTCAAGCGGAGGAGGAAAAGATGAAAATATCCATGAGCAAAGGCGGCATTGCTTGGCGAGGCTATTTTCCTGTAGAAGGCGAGCTCACTTCTGGAAAACCCGATTTGAAAGAGGGGATTTACTTCGGAACTGAACTTGGATTGGAAGATATTAGGGTTCAAGCGAATACTCCAATGCACGGGCCTAATTTGTTTCCTGAAAATCCAAATGAATTGAAGGATGTGGTGTTGAATTATATGAATGCGATTACTGAGGTGGGGCATTTGGTAATGAAAGCCATTGCGCTAAGTCTAGGCTTGGATGTAGATTATTTTCATGCCCGCTATACCCAAAATCCACTCATTCTTTTCCGTATTTTTCACTATCCACCCCAACCAATTGGCGCAGGGCAGTGGGGTGTGGGCGAGCATACAGATTACGGACTACTCACTTTATTGTTGCAAGATTCTGTTGGTGGATTGCAAGTGAAAAGCGGTGGCATTTGGGTAGATGCTCCACCAATTCCCAACACATTTGTGTGCAATATTGGCGATATGCTTGATAGAATGACGGGCGGATTATATCGCTCTACGCCTCACCGTGTTTTAAATGCTTCGGGCAAACAAAGGCTTTCATTCCCTTTGTTTTTTGACCCAGCATTTGATTCCAGAGTTGAGCTAATTGCTGGGATTACTCCCGTTGAAGATGATAGAAACAACCGCTGGGACAAAGCCAGCGTTCACGATTTTGAGGGCACTTATGGTGCTTATTTACTTCGAAAAGTTGGTGCAGTATTTCCTGAAATACGAAAAGACGTACTGTAGGATAATGCCGAATTCTCCATTCAATTAACCAAACTTACCTTTGCGCTGCAAACTGTCCCATCGCTCCGAACGTGTTCGGGGAGGAAAGTCCAGACAGCAAAGAGCACCGTACCTTATGTAAATAGGGGAGTTGGGTACGCAGTTACTTAGCTACAGCCAGTGCCACAGAAAATAACCGCCACATTTCGGTGTGGTAAGGGTGAAAAAGTGAGGTAAGAGCTCACAACTGGCCTTGGTAACAGGGTTGGTGGGTAAACCTTACGGGCTGCAAGGCCAAATAGGTTGCAATTTTGAGGTTGCTCGCCTCATGTCTTCGGACGGTTGCAACGGGTAGGCTGCATAGATAAATGATGGGAGCTGTTGTTTCGGCAATGGTTACAGGATCTGGCTTATAGGTTTGCACATACCGCCCTGCGTAGCGAAAGCTATTCGGGGCGGCTTTTTTTACGAAGGTGAATTATTACCCTCGTTTTGTCGATAAAAAAGCTGAATTCGTAGAGTAGAAAGCTTACTTGGTCTTAAAGTGTCGCTGAGATTAGAAATTGCTGTATTTCCACTTTTAGTTTCTCCTATTTTTGGAGGATGTATTCTACAACATTCTCCTTTAAGCTAGTGGTATTTGCGCTACTTCATAGCAGCGTTTTATTCCATGCTACAGCCCAAACTTCCGAAGTTAATCCAGTCACAGACGGGCGCAGTGACCTAAATCCAGATTTAGCTCCGTTTTATCATGGCGTGGCGTCAGGCGACCCGCTTCCGGATGCGGTAATTATCTGGACGCGTATCACACTGCCCGAGGAAGTGCCCGTGCAAGTAAATTGGCGCATGGCCGAGGATACGTTATTTGCAAACATTGTAGGCTCAGGAACTGAAACCGTAACTGCTAGCACCGATTGGACGCTTCAGGTTGACGTTACTGGTTTGTCCGAAAATTCGTGGTATTATTATGAGTTTGAACATAATGGAGTGCGTTCCGTGATGGGGCGTACGCACACCGCTCCTTCTGGTGGTGTAGATCAACTTCGTTTTGGAGTGGTTTCTTGTTCCAACTACGAGCACGGTTTTTTCAATGCCTATAAAAGTCTTGCAGAGCGAAACGACATTGATGCGGTATTGCATTTGGGCGATTATATCTACGAATACGAAGTAGGTGGCTATAGCGCAAACATAGCTAGCCGCACCAACGAACCCACAAACGAAATAGTGACCTTAGATGATTATCGCACCCGCTATTCGCACTACCGATTAGACGCTGATTTGCAGGAAATTCACCGTCAATATCCCTTCATAGTTATTTGGGATGACCACGAAACAGCCGACAACTCCTGGAATGGTGGTGCCAGTAATCATAGTCAAGGTAGCGAAGGGCTTTGGGACGACAGGAAATCTGCGGCAATCTTAGCCAATGAGGAGTGGGTTCCTATGCGCAAACCCGACCCAAACAATGTAGAGCGCATTTATCGTGATTTCAGTTTTGGGTCAATGGCCGATGTAATGATGTTGGATACCCGCTTGTATGCTCGCGATTTGCAGAATACTGGCGTAGCTCAAAACAGAAATCTTTTGGGATATGAGCAACGGCAGTGGTTATACTCCAACCTTTCGCAGTCTACAGCCAAATGGAAAGTGATTGGACAGCAGGTTATGATGGCTCCGTTGCTTTTTGCGGGCACACCCGTGAATAACGATCAATGGGATGGATATCCTGGCGAGCGCGATAGTTTACTCACTCATCTCAATAGCAATAATATTGATAACAGTGTGGTACTTACCGGTGATATTCATACCTCGTGGGGCAATGATATTCGCCAAGGAAGTGATGCAGTAGCCGTAGAGTTTGTGGTGACTAGTGTAACTTCTCCAGGATTCCCTTTGCCAGTTGGTGCAGCATTGATACAGACCTTCAATCCGCACATGAAGTACATCAATCTTACCACAAATGGGTACTTGATTTTGGATTTGACAGCCCAAGCCGCTCAATCCGATTGGTATTACATCTCCACAAAGCTTGACCCTGTGTTTACAACATCATTGGGCGCAAGTTGGAAAACAAACGATGGCGACAACTTCCTGTCTCAAGCTTCTGGTGCAACAGTAGGTGCAGCATATCCACCATTGGCACCCGGAATAACCGACAATAATGTGGGTATAGCAGAAAGCACTGCGTTAGATGGAATTATTGTAAGTGCCTATCCTAACCCGTTCTTAGACAAATTCACGGTTCAGTTTAATGCGTTTGAATCTGCCAAAGTGGTTTTTAGCTTAACGGATTTGGCAGGTAGAGTAATTCTTGAAAAGGAGTTAGGTCAACTGCCTGTTGGGTTGCACTACCTAGAAGTAGAAACACCCGAAGTGAAATCGGGTGCATACGTGTTTAGTTTAACAATAGGCGAACAGCGTATGGTTCGTAACATGGTTAAGTATTAGTAACAATTGCGTGAAACGAACGTATCGGGCAGGTTTTATGTTGATTTGGGATTCCTTTTTTATGGATATGCCGTTGTGATGGAGAGATGTCAATGACCGTAGATTTGAATGCTTTGGTCAATACCGAAACTGTTCTGCTGCACCATCAAGGGGCAGTAGATAAGATGGTGGTGCTAGATATGCTAGCCCAAATGGAAGATATTCTGGATGCTGAGGGTGTAGACCGTCAGAAGAAAAGAAAACTCATCAATATCGCTATCGAAACCCTTCAAAACTTACAATTGCATGCTTTCCGTTCCAGCGATGTTGACGAATCGTTGCAAGCCAATTTCTTTCTCACCCGTTCTGAAGGCAAAATCAACATCATCATCGGGAATCTTATTGCCAAATCCGAAACCATTGTTTTGGAGGACAAACTGAATAAGATAAACAGTTTGAATGACGAAGAGGTCAAATTCCTTTATGGAGTTATAATGAAGCAGACGGTGATTAAATTCTCGTCCAAAGGCGGTGCTGGCCTTGGTCTCATCGACATGAAAAAGAAATCTGGCAATGCGCTTGATTACTGTTTTCAGCCAGTAAATAACCAGCTTTCGTACTTCAGCTTGAGGATTGAGGTAGATATTTAACCTCTAATCAATGCGATTATTTCTCTGCTTTTAGTCGCGTAATCTTCCAGTTCATATACCCAAACAAAACCGTCATAAGCGGGCTAATTAGGTTAAAGAACGCAAAGGGAAGATAGGTGCCTGTAGCCACACCAAGCACTCCGGCATTGTAGGCACCGCACGTATTCCAAGGCACCAAGGCGGAAGTAACCGTTCCGCTATCTTCCAAAGTTCTACTTAGGTTTTCGCCTGCCAGCCCTTTATTTTTATACTCTTGGGCAAACATGCGCCCTGGCACTACGATAGACAGATACTGGTCGGAAGCGGTGATGTTGAAGATTACACATGTAGTGGCCGTGGATGCAATCAACGAACCCGTGCTTTCTACCACGCTCAAAATGGATTGCGTAATGCGTTGCAACATTCCCGATGCTTCCATTATTCCTCCAAACGTCATGGCGCATATGATAAGCCAAATGGTGCCCAACATGCCCTCCATTCCTCCCGTTTGTAGCAGTTCGTTTACCAAAGGATTGGCGGTTACAATG
>Ga0247843_1006148_pt1 | contig 15944 bp, 17 predicted proteins | sample LaCruzMarch2017__FD_192420 | JGI IMG/M metagenome (GOLD analysis project Ga0247843, IMG submission 192420) | Freshwater microbial communities from meromictic Lake La Cruz, Castile-La Mancha, Spain - LaCruzMarch2017_8m | ecosystem: Environmental > Aquatic > Freshwater > Lake | place: Spain... | reverse complement strand
TTCGCAAAATCTGCATATCGGCGGTATCCTCGCAAAATCGACGCTGCCGGCCGGGCCATTGGTAGAAAGCCAGCAGCAAGCGGCGCGGGATATGGCAGCTTCTGTTGCATCGGCGCTGGATTATGTCGGCGTCTTTACCGCTGAATTCTTCGCTAGCGCGCAAGGACCCTTATTCAACGAAATAGCGCCTCGCGTGCATAATAGCGGGCATTGGACCATCGAAGGTGCGGCCACCAGCCAGTTTGAGAACCATATCCGTGCCATTTGCGGACTGCCCTTAGGTGCCACAGAATCGATTGCTGCGCGGGTTGAAATGGAAAATTTGCTTGGCGCAGATGGCGATAATTTTGAACAAATTTTAGCAGATCCTGCGGCGCATCTGCATCTATATGGCAAGGCAGAAGCAAGACCTGGCCGAAAAATAGGCCATGTCACCCGCTTGTATAGGTAAGAAAAAGTCGGCAAGACGGGCGCATGAATCATCCCGAAATCGTTCTTGTCCTCGCCCGCGCCGCCAATGGAGCAATCGGGAAGGATGGCGGCATGCCATGGCATATCCCGGCCGACCTGCGGCATTTTAAGCAAGTTACCAAGGGGCGTCCCATGATTATGGGACGCAAGACCTTTGACAGCCTGCCGGGCTTACTGGATGGCCGCCGCCATATTGTGCTGACTCGCGATCCAGATTGGGAAGAAGAGGGCGCCGAAGTTGTGCATTCGGTCGGAGAAGCATTGAAGCGCGCCAATGGGCCGCATGTCTGCGTCATCGGTGGGGCCGAAATCTATAGCCTGTTCCTGCCGCTGGCGGACCGGGTGGAGCTCACCGAAATCGCGGCCAGCCCCGATGCTGACGCCACCGTCCCCGCGTTTGACATGTCGATCTGGCAGGAAAGCGCACGCGAAAGCCATGCGGCACAGGGCGGCGCTCCTGCGTATGATTTTGTAACGTTATTGCGGCGGGCTGCGGAGTAAACGTCGGGGGTCATAGGGGGATTATGCGTAAAAAAATATGGATACCGGCGACGTTGATTGCCGCGGCGGCTGTGGGATTTTTCGGTTTTGCACCTGGCTATGTCGAAGGGTCAATGAACCAGATCGATGACAAGCCACTGATCGCGGTCAGCGCCGAAGCCAAGGCTTTGCACAAGACACTTAACATCGTTGACCTGCATAGCGACACGTTGATGTGGAACCGCGACCTAAACGACAGTGTATCACGCGGCCATATGGATTTGCCGCGTTTGCAAGACGGCAATGTTGCCCTGCAATTATTCTCGTCGGTGACAAAGACGCCAAAGAACCAAAATTATGACGGCAATGGGGCCGATACCGACAACATCACCTTGTTGACTATTGCGCAGTTGCAACCAGTGAAGACCTGGAGCTCTTTGGCCGAGCGGTCCTTATATCATGCCCAAAAGCGTGATGACGCCGTTGTTGCTTCCGCCGGCGCGATCAAGGCCGTCGATACCGCAGGCCAGTTGGATGCGTTACTATCCGCGCGGCAGAAAGATAAGCGCCCCGTCGGCGCCATGCTGACCATTGAAGGCCTCCAGAATCTGGAAGGCAAGGCGGCCAATTTGGACCGTTTGTATGACGCTGGTTTTCGTATGGCTGGCCTCACCCATTTCTTTGATAATGAACTGGCCGGTTCCATGCATGGCCTGAAAAAAGCCGGATTGACCCCCTTTGGCCGGGACATTGTCCGGCGGATGGAAGCAAAGGGCATGATCATCGACATCGCCCATTTGTCGCATAGCGGCGTTGCCGAAGTGCTGGCGATGGCCACGCGGCCGGTCGTCTCTAGCCATGGCGGCGTGCAGGCGACCTGTAAGGTCAACCGCAACTTGACCGATGACGAAGTGCGCGGTGTGGCCAAAACGGGCGGCATCATTGGCATTGGTTATTGGGACGGCGCCTTGTGCGATACCAGCCCGCGTGCGGCCGCAAAAGCAATGAAGCATGTCCGCGATCTGGTGGGCATAGAATATGTCGCCTTAGGTTCAGATTATGATGGCGCGACCACCGTGCGGTTCGACACCTCGCAACTGGTTCAAGTCACGCAAGCATTGCTGGACGAAGGCTTTACGGCGCAAGAAATCCGGGCCGTGATGGGCGAAAATGCACTGCGCGTTATCCGCGCTGGCTTGGTACCGAAGGTGAATGTTGCAAAATGACCAATAAGCAAAACCTTAGCCCTGAGCCGTCGATGCGAAGCGTCGGCGAAAAGTCGAAGGGCGTTGCAAGGTCGAGAGCCACCCTTCGACGGACGCAATCGCAAAACGATTGCTGCTCAGGGCTAAGGTAATATTGACATGATGATTCCCCGCCTTTCCGCCAAAGATCGCATGCCCAATGCCTTGCGCGGCGCTGTCGTTGCTTTGGGCAATTTTGATGGATTCCATCTGGGGCATCAGGCCGTCGCAGGTGAAGCCATCGCGCAGGCGAAGGCAGCAGGCCGTCCCGCCATCATCGCCACATTTGACCCGCACCCTGTGCGTTTTTTCGCGCCGCAATCGCCTTGGTTCCGGTTGACGACATTGGACCAGCGGCAGCGGTTGTTCGAAAATGCGGGCGCGGACGCCATGTTGGTGTTTGATTTTGATGCTGAACTGGCGGCGACCAGCGCGGAAGATTTCATTGTCAAATTGCTCGTTGAACGGCTGGGGATTTCGGCTGTTGTTACAGGCGAAGACTTCACCTTTGGCAAAGCGCGCGGCGGCAATATCGATGTGCTGCGCGATATTGGTGGCGCGCACGGGCTTTCCGCGACGGCGATGGGCCCTGTGGTCGATGACGCGGGCATCATCTCGTCAAGCCGCGTCCGCACGGCATTGCAAGATGGCAACTGCGCAACCGCCACTGCCTTGCTGACGCGACCCTTTACCGTCCAAGGCGTTGTCCAGCATGGGGACAAAAATGGTCGTCTTCTGGGCTTTCCCACCGCCAATATCGACATGGGCCATTATTTACGCCCGCGTTACGGCATTTATGCGGTGAAGGGCCGCTTGCCCGATGGCCGCGTTTTGAACGGCGCGGCAAATTTGGGCATCCGCCCAACCTTTGACCCGCCCAAGGAATTGCTTGAGCCACATTTCTTTGACTTTGCCGAAGATCTCTATGGCCAAAATATCGAAATCGAATTTCATGCCTTCATTCGCGGGGAGGCGAAGTTTGACAGCCTCGACGCGTTGATAAAGCAAATGGCAAAGGATTGCGACGAAGCCCGCCGGATATTGAGCGCATAATATCGAAGAGCTTGGCCCGGCGTTGCGGCGGTAGTTCGATGCGGTGTATTTACTCTGCGTGCATGGCGATAATTGATAGTTATACCATTTGTCACCCCCGACTTGATCGGGGGTCCATGGTCTGTCTGCGCAGTTTACGCTGACATGTCATGCCATGGATTCCCGCATTCGCGGGAATGACACACGCGTGGAGTGACAAGGAGGTTTCAATTCTCCTCATCTTTGCGCTAAGGGCGCTTCTAACATGACTGATCCTATCGACTATCGCGACACCGTTTTCCTGCCGAAAACAGATTTCCCTATGAAGGCTGGCCTTCCGCAGAAGGAGCCGGGCATTCTCACACGCTGGCAAGAGCAGGATTTCTACGCTGAGTTGCGCAATCGTCGCCGTGGGCGCGAAAAGTTCATCCTGCATGATGGCCCGCCTTATGCCAATGGCGACATGCATATTGGCCATGCGTTGAACCATATCCTGAAAGACATGGTTGTCCGCACGCAGACATTGTTGGGCAAAGACGCGCCTTATGTGCCCGGTTGGGATTGTCACGGTTTGCCCATCGAGTGGAAGGTCGAAGAGCAATATCGTAAGAAAAAGCTCAACAAGGATGAAGTGCCGCAGCAAGAGTTTCGTGCCGAATGCCGCGCTTATGCACAAAATTGGGTCGATACGCAGCGCGAACAATTGAAGCGTCTGGGCATCAATGCCGATTGGGACAATCCCTATCTGACGATGGATTTTCAGGCCGAGGCGACGATTGTTGCCGAGTTGCTGAAATTTGCCGAAAGCGGGCAGCTCTATCGCGGCGCAAAGCCCGTGATGTGGTCGCCGGTTGAAAAGACCGCCTTGGCTGAGGCTGAGATTGAGTATGAGGACATCACATCGACGCAGATCGATGTGGCGTTTGAGATTGTTGGATCGCCGATTGATGAATTGGTTGGCGCGCACGCGGTGATCTGGACAACGACGCCTTGGACGATTCCGGTCAATCAGGCGATCGCTTACGGGCCGGATGTTGATTATGTGCTTGTCGGCATCCGCGGCAAGGGATTTGAAATTGGTAGACCTGATCCTTTTGGGATTGCCGAAGATCCTGTTCTTTCTTCGTTGCGAGACAGAAGGTTTTTGATTGCATCTGACCTTGAAGGTCAGTTCTTTAATCGTGTTGAAAGTTTGGTGCGGCAACGTTTGAAGGAGGTGCATGGGGAAGCTGTCGATTTGACTGGTTATCCAATCTTTGAGACTGCTGGAGCAAGATACAAAGGCTCCGACCTCGCCGGAACCATCGTCCGCCACCCGATGCACGAACTGGGTGGTTTCTTTTCTAAGCCGCGTCCGATGCTTGCAGGCGATTTCGTCACCACGGACAGCGGCACCGGCCTTGTCCATATGGCGCCTGACCATGGCGAGGATGACTTTGACCTGTGCAAGGCCAATGGCATTGAACCGGTCTTCGCGGTTGAAGGCGATGGCAAATATCGCGCCGATTGGCTCTGGCTCGGCGGTGAGGGCAGCGTCATCAACCCCAAATTCAACGCGCCTGATGGCCCCATCTGCACTGCGTTGCACGCGGCTGGCGGATTGCTTGCGGCATCGGCGGATTACAAGCACAGCTATCCGCACAGCTGGCGGTCAAAGGCGAAAGTCATTTACCGCTGCACCCCGCAATGGTTTGTGCCGATGGATAAGCCGTTAGACCTAAACCGTAGTGCTGAGCTTGTCGAAGCACGCCCCACGGACGAGAGCCGCCCTTCGACAGGCTCAGGGCTTCGGTCTTTGAGAGAAACCGCGATGACCGCCATCGCCGAAACCCGCTGGGTGCCCGAAAAGGGCCAGAACCGCATCACTGCGATGGTCGAAGGCCGTCCCGATTGGGTGCTGTCGCGCCAACGCGCATGGGGCGTGCCGATCACGCTTTTTGTGGATCGCAAGTCCGGCCAATATCTCTGCGACGCAGGCGTGAACGCCCGCATCATCGCGGGCATTCGCGAAAATGGCGTCGATGGCTGGAGCGACGAACGCGCACAGGAATATCTGGGCAGCGACTATGCGCTTGCCGATTATGAGCGTGTTACCGACATTCTCGACGTCTGGTTCGATTCAGGCTGCACGCATGCATTTGTGCTCGAAAGCGGACGCTGGCCTGATCTGCAATGGCCTGCTGATCTTTATTTGGAAGGCAGCGACCAACATCGCGGTTGGTTCCAATCAAGCCTGCTGCAAAGCTGCGGCACGCGTGGCCGTGCGCCCTATAATGCCGTGCTGACGCATGGGTTTACCATGGACCAAAAGGGCATGAAAATGTCCAAATCCTTGGGCAATACGATTAACCCGTTGGACCTGATGCGTGATAATGGCGCGGATATCTTACGGCTATGGGCGTTGACCGTGGACTTCACCGAGGATCATCGGATCGGCAAGGAAATCCTGCAGGGCGTTTCCGACCAATATCGCAAATTGCGCAACACCTTCCGCTATTTGCTCGGCGCGCTCGACGGGTTCACGGACGCGGAAAAGGTTGCGGTTGCGGATATGCCCGAGCTGGAGCGTTATATGCTTCATTTGCTCGCCGACATGGATGCGAAGTTGAAGGTCGCCGTCAATGACTTTGACTTCAATACTTATGTCCGTTTGCTGACCGAGTTTTGCAACGAAGACTTGTCGGCCTTCTTCTTCGATATCCGCAAGGATTGCCTCTATTGCGACGCGCCGACCGACGCAAAGCGGATGGCGTATCGCACGGTGTTGGACACGCTGTTCCACGCCCTCGTCCGCTACGCCGCGCCGGTGTTGGTGTTTACCAGCGAAGAAGTGTGGCAGACGCGTTTCCCCGATGCGGACAGCGTGCATTTTTCGGATTGGCCGGAACTCGCCGAAGTAGATTGGTCCGACGAACTCTCCACTAAATGGTCTGACGTTCGACATTTCAGACATGCCGTCAATGAGGCGATAGAACCTCTTCGGCGAGACAAAGTGGTAGGTTCAAGTCTTCAAGCAGCCGTTAAGGTCGAACTGCGGAATACCGATGTCCGCTCCGATTTGTCCAATGTAGATATGGCTGAGGTGGCCATCGTTTCTGATTTCGCTTGGGCAATTCCTGAGGACTTTAATGGGAACGTCCAAGTGGAAAAAACCACCAACCATAAATGCGGTCGTTGCTGGCGGCATCTGCCTGAGGTTTTGGACGACGGCGCATTGTGCGGTCGGTGTGCGGATGTTGTTGGTGGGTAATGATCCTCTTCGTGCCTTTGTGCCTTTGTGCGAACCAAAAAGCATGAAGGGCTCGCACAAAGCCACGACGGCACGAAGACCGACTAAAGCCCGTCATGCTGAACCTGTTTCAGCATCTTACTTTGGACGGATTAATATTAAGACCCTGAAAAAAGTTCAGGGTGACGATGCAGCTTTGGTGGGTTAGGACGCACGCATGAACCCCAATTCTAAATTCCGCCTTCAGGGCCTCATGCTTGCCAGCCTCGTATTCATCGCCGATCAAATGGTGAAGCTTGCGATGCTTGGGCCGCTGCAGTTAAAAGAGCGTGGCGTCATTCACATCATATCGTTTTTCGACCTGCGCTATGCCGAAAATCGTGGTGTCTCGATGAGTTTCCTAACTGCGGACAGTGATGGCGAACGCTGGGCTCTGGTTGCACTCACATCGGTGATTGCGGCTGGCGTAGGGGTATGGATGTGGCGTGAGAAGCTGCGCGGCGATATACTGGCTTTGTCGTTGGTCTTGGGCGGTGCGCTTGGTAACATCGTTGATCGGACGCGTTATGGCTATGTTGTGGATTATGCCGATTTGCATTTTGGCGCTTTCCGGCCTTTTTATATTTTCAATCTGGCCGATGCCTGCATTAGCATTGGCGTATTGATATTGCTTGCCCGCGCGTTCCTGATAAGTGACAAGGATAATGATCGCGGGCCTGATGTTCAGGAACCTGCAAGCAATGCCGATATAGTGGAGAAGTCATGAAGCGGATATCTATCTTAGCGGCGGCGTCAGTTGCTATTCTTGCGCTGTCGGGCTGCGGAACGACCAGTATCTATGACCGTGATCGCCCCGATGAATTTGCCGTTAGCCGGTCAAAGCCAATCGAGGTCCCTAAGACCTTCACCCTGCCAACGCCGACCCCTAACGCCCCGCGTCCGCAGGATGGAGACACGAAGGAGCAGGTTTTGGACGCCATGTTTGGCGGCACTGCGCCTGCAACTGCGCCCCGCCCGTAACCCGGCCTGAAAGTGGATAAATATATGAACACAAAACCTGTCCTTTTCGCCGTTGCCCTGATGACGCTTCCTTTGCTGTCGGGATGTGGGTCGATGGGTAACATATTAGGCGGCAATAAAGCCGCTGCGCCGTCGGTTGGCCGCGCTGCGCCCTTGGTGGTTCCGCCTGATTTTGCGCTTGAACCAACGGTAGCCTCGGCCATTCGCCCTGCTCAGGCAGGGCAAGAGCAGATGTTGGAGACTTTGTTTGGCGGTACTGCGACGCGCTCTGCTGCTGAACGTGCGATTTCGACGACGTCGGGTACTGCCGAATTGGGCATCCGTTCATCGGTCGGTGATCCGCAGACCACCACGGTTAATAAAGGCAGCATCACACGCGATATCATCGCCGCACCGGAAGGCGATGGCCAAACCGCGCAGGCGATTATACCGGGTTAATGGGGTGACAGCGGCGCGCCCTTAAGCGCGCACGCTCGCTTCCTCAATGCCTGCACTATTGTGGCGCAGGGCCCTCAACACAGTGTCAACGATCTGTGGCGCATTGAGGCCCGCTTCGTCATATTGCTTCTGTGGGCTATCATGCTCTTGGAAAAAATCTGGCAGACGCATAGTGCGGATTTTTAGGCCTGCGTCCATCAGGCCAGCGTCGCTGGCCAGCGTCAACACATGCGCGCCAAGGCCGCCAATTGACGCTTCTTCGACAGTGACGACAACTTCATGCGTGGCGATAAGGTGGCGGATTAGTTTTTCGTCAAGTGGCTTGGCAAAGCGCAAATCTGCAACGGTGGTGCTAAGACCCTTAGCGTCCAGCGTGTCCGCTGCCTTCATCGCTTCGGCGAGGCGCGTACCGAGCGACAGGATCGCGACCTTTTTGCCTTCACGGACAATGCGGCCCTTACCGATTTCGAGCTGCTGAGGCACTTCGGGCAAGGCAATGCCCGTGCCATTTCCGCGCGGATAGCGGAACGCGATTGGGCCGCTGTCGTGCAAGACGGCCGTATAGGTCATGTGGACCAACTCCGCCTCATCGGCTGGTGACATGACGACCATATTTGGTAGCGTCGCCAAATAGGTAATATCGAACGATCCGGCGTGCGTGCTGCCGTCGGCACCGACCAAGCCAGCGCGGTCGATGGCAAAACGTACGGGTAGATTCTGAATCGCGACGTCATGGACGACTTGATCATAAGCGCGTTGCAGGAAGGTCGAGTAAATCGCACAGAATGGGCGCATCCCCTGCGCCGCGAGGCCAGCGGCAAAGGTCACGGCATGCTGTTCTGCGATGCCTACATCAAAAGAGCGTTCGGGGTGCGCGGCGGAGAATTTGTCAACGCCCGTCCCGCCGGGCATGGCGGCGGTGATCGCACAGATTTTGGGGTCGGTTTCCGCAAGCTTCGCCAGTGTTTCGCCAAACACATTTTGATAAGAAGGTGGCCCGCCACCGGGGCCTTTCTCCTGCTTGCCGGTGATGACGTCGAATTTCACAACGCCATGATATTTGTCGGCGGCTGCTTCGGCAGGGGCATAGCCCTTGCCCTTTTGCGTGACGACATGGATCAGGACAGGACCGTCGGCATTGTCGCGGACATTTTCGAGGACGGGAATCAGCTGGTCCAAATTATGGCCGTCAATGGGGCCGACATAATAAAAGCCAAGCTCTTCAAACAAGGTGCCGCCCATCGCCATGCCACGGGCGAATTCTTCGGCCTTTGACGCCGCAGTATAGATACGGCGCGACAGGCGCTTGGCGACTTTGCTCGCCAGGCTGCGCAGGCCCAGATACTCGCTTGACGATACCAAACGCGACAAATACGCCGACAGTCCGCCGACGGGCGGCGCGATTGACATGTCATTGTCGTTCAGGATGACGACCAAGCGGTTGCCCGCGGCTTGCGCGTTGTTCATGGCCTCATACGCCATGCCAGCGGACATGGACCCATCGCCAATCACGGCAATCGCCTTGCCGGGTTTGCCAGCGATCTTGTTGGCGACGGCAAAGCCCAAAGCTGCGGAAATCGACGTTGAGCTATGGGCTGCACCGAACGGATCATATTCGCTCTCGCTGCGCTTCGTGAAGCCCGAGAGCCCTCCGCCAGTGCGTAAGGTGCGGATGCGGCCGCGGCGTCCGGTAAGAATTTTGTGCGGATAGCATTGATGGCCCACATCCCAGACCAACCGATCGTCGGGTGTATTGAAGACATAATGGATGGCGGTCGTCAGTTCGACAACGCCCAACCCAGCGCCCAAATGGCCACCCGTGACGGATACGGCGGAAATAGTTTCGGCGCGCAATTCGTCGGCAAGCTGGCGAAGCTGCGATGCGGCAAGATTACGAAGGTCCGAGGGCACTTTAACCGTATCAAGTAACGGCGTGTCAGGCGAATGAGTCATTGTTTAAGCTTAGCGGCGTTTTATCTGGCTGTCGAACGGGTAATTGCAAATATTTCAATCACAATCGGCGCATTTGCCGCGCACTTCGATGACGGGGCGTACTTGCGCAAAGCCAGCATGTTCGGCTGCTGCACGCACGCTCATGGTTAGTGCATCATCGTCAATATGCGTTGCGGTGCCGCAGCTATTGCAAATCAGGAAAATGCAGTCATGCAAACATCCTGGGTGCGAGTTGGCGATATATGCGTTTGCGCTTTCCACGCGGCGCGCGAGGTTAGTTGTCACAAATAGGTCCAAGATGCGATAGACGCTGTTGGGGGCAACACGTTTGCCGCGCCTTTGCGACACAAGGTCGGCAATATCATAAGCCGACGCCGGCTTTTCAAATGTTGCGAGTACCGCGAAAATATCTGACCGCATATCTGTCCATTGTTCGCCAGCCTCGACCAGCGCGGCTTCTGCGGCTTGCGCAAGCGATGCGCCTGCATGCTCATGATGGTGATGTGCTGCCATGTTGTCGATGTAGGCGCTGGCATGCGGCGGGTCAATCACTGCGCGATTAAGGTTCAGCCTTTGGCCCGATGATTAAGCAAATGGCCAAGTCCAAGAAAGACGACGCCAATTACCGTCCAAGCGATTTCCATGGTGCCATGTGGCAGCGTCAGTGCGCCGCCCATCATGCCGATACCAAGCGCGCCGACAAAGGCGGGCAGGAACAAGCCATGCATGCGGAAGCCTTGGCCCAATGCCAAAACACCCAAGAGGATGGCGAGAACCAGCCCTACCTCATGGATCATGGGGTTCAATAAAGCGCCACCCGCAGACGCAAGAATGGCCAGCACAACCGTCGTTATCAGGCAATGCAACAGGCACAGTCCGGCGATGCTGAGGCCAAGCCCGTCCCACCGCCATTTTTGCCATACCTGTGCCATGACGTGGTCCCTACACCGATTCGATGCACGTTACAACATTACATCGCTAAATTGCAGCTTGGTTAGCAAATTTTGCAACCTCCTTTGCTTGCGGCAATCCGCATTAAGCGGCATATCGCTGCGCATGGATACTGCGCTCACCTCACACCCCGCGTCCGAAACCGCATCAGCAGGACCCACTGCTTTGATCAACTGGCTGATGGGCGTTGCTGCCTTGGTCTTTGCAATGGTCGTCGTCGGCGGCATCACGCGTCTGACCGAATCGGGATTATCTATCACCGAATGGAAACCCATAACCGGCACGCTTCCTCCGCTCAGCGAGGTCACCTGGATGTCGGAATTTGAGAAATATAAGCAGATTCCGGAATATACCCAGATTAACGGTCCGGCTGGTATGACGATGGCCGAATTCAAATTTATCTATTTCTGGGAATGGGTGCACCGCTTGCTTGGCCGCGTGATTGGTTTGGCCTTTGCGCTTCCGTTGGCATGGTTCTGGGTAAAGCAAGCCATTCCCGCAGGGTACAAGCCGCGCTTGCTTGCGTTGCTGGCCTTGGGCGGGCTTCAGGGCACCATTGGCTGGTGGATGGTATCTTCGGGTCTTTCTGCGCGCACCGATGTCAGCCATTACCGCCTTGCGGTCCATTTGCTCACCGCTTTCATCATTCTTGGCGGGCTGGTTTGGACAGCGCTTGACCTAAAGGCGCTGGTCAAAAACCCAGCTGCGAAGCCAGCGAGGATCAACCTTTTTACGGCGTTGGTTTTTGCCATCCTGTTTATCCAGATGCTATTTGGCGCATGGGTTGCGGGCTTAAACGCGGGCTATGTGTCCAACAGTTGGCCTTTGATGAATGACCGGCTGTACCCTGACGGGGTAGATACCACCAAAGGCGCGTTCTATGCGTTGGTGAACGACCCCTATCTCACGCATTTTGTTCATCGCTGGTGGGCGTGGGTCGCGGTGTTTGCCTTGATCCTGCTGGCGCGCCGCGTCAAAAAAGCAGGCGGCCGTAGCGCCTTTATTGCCATCCACAGCAGCTTTGGCGTTCAGATTATCTTAGGCATTGCTACCGTCATTACCGGCGTGAACATTGTGTTGGCGGTATCGCATCAGGCGGTCGGCGCTTTGCTGGTCGCGTCCACCGTTTGGGGTGCGCATATATTGGGGAACAAAACCGCATAATTTTCCAAAAGGTATTATTATACCCGTCGTGAGACCCTTGCTTTTGCTTGACTAAAGGGGCTTTCATCGCCATTGGCTCCGCTTCGCATGTGGGTCAGTGATGATTCTACATATCTACAAAATTTCGAAAGGTGCGATTAGCGATGAAAACGCTATCCAGAGTTACGAAATCGATCCGTCCACAGGACGTCGAGAAATCGTGGATCCTCATTGACGCAGAAGGTTTGGTTGTCGGCCGTGTGGCCAGCCTTATCGCCAACATCCTGCGTGGTAAGACCAAGCCAAGCTACACCCCGCATGTGGATTGCGGCGACCATGTGGTTGTCATCAATGCGGACAAGGTGAAGTTCACAGGCAAGAAATTGACCGACAAGGTCTATTATCGTCACACTGGTTACATTGGCGGTATCAAGGGTATCACTGCTGGCAAGGTGCTGGACAGCAAATTCCCTGAACGCGTCCTTGAAAAGGCCGTTGAGCGCATGGTTCCACGCGGTCCTTTGGGTCGTGCGCAAATGCGCGCGCTGCATTTGTACAATGGCACCGAGCATCCTCATGCCGGTCAACAGCCAACGACGCTCGACGTCGCTTCCATGAACCGCAAGAATAAGGTGGGTGCATAATGTCTGATACTGCAACTTCGCTCGCTGATCTCGAAACCTTGGGCGCCGACGTTCAAGCGCCTGCACAGATCGCTGCTGTCATTCGTGAACAGGAAATCGATGCGCAAGGCCGCGCTTATGCAACTGGCCGCCGCAAGGACGCGGTGGCCCGCGTATGGTTGAAGCCTGGCACTGGTAAGATTGTCGTCAATGGCCGCGATCAGGAAATCTATTTCGCACGCCCTTCGTTGCGTCTCGTGATCAACCAACCGTTCGGCGTTACCGAGCGTACCGGTCAATATGACGTCATCGCAACCGTCAAGGGCGGTGGTCTCTCGGGCCAAGCCGGCGCCGTAAAGCACGGCATCGCGCAAGCACTGTCGAAATATGAGCCACTGCTGCGCAGCGCCGTGAAGTCTGAAGGCTTCCTGACCCGCGACAGCCGCGTGGTCGAGCGTAAGAAATACGGCAAGGCCAAAGCGCGTAAGAGCTTCCAATTTTCGAAGCGCTAAAACCGCATCTACGGTATTTTTCAAAGAATACCATTCAAAATCAAGGGGTTGCGAGAAATCGCGACCCCTTTTTTGTTGTCTTGCGAACGTACCATCAAAGTACCAGCACCCTTTAAAACCCACGTATTTCCGTCGTTTCTGGTTGGGCGATTTTTCGCTGAATGTTCCTTTAATGAACCGCAACCCTATTAATTTGATTTAGGTTCATTCACCGAGATGTTGGCAAAACCACGTATTATCAACGTTTTTGGGCAATAACTCCGTTGCTTTCGTTTAATGGATTTTCGTTATATAAAGCGCTGGTTCATACGATTTGGGGCATTATGCGAGCGAAAACTAGAGACTGGGTCGTTCTGAACGACCGCCTTGCGATCGTTAAGCGCGATGAGCGACAGGGTTCATATTACTTCCGAGCACGAATCGAAGGTCAGAAGGGTTACGTCTTTCGAACCACCAAGACGAACGATCGCGCAAAAGCAGAGGAGTTTGCTCGCGAACAATTTTATGAACTCCAGTCCCTCGCAAAGAGTGGGATCGTCGTTCACAGCAAAGGCGAGTTCGAGAAGGTCTACGAGGATTTTACGCGAGACGTTTTGATCCACAAATCCGAATCACGCACAACTCAGTTTCACGGAACATACCGTCGCTACTTTTTGCCGTTCTTTCAGCAGAAACCGATTCGTGAAATCGACGAGCACGTTATCGACACCTATTTTACGTGGCGAGTGAATTACTACGCCAGCGAGGAGGCAAAGGAACGTCAGGAGGTTGCCAGCAAGCGTAAGCGTGGGCGTAAACCAGCAGCGAAGGCGACCAGAAGAAGGTCAACGCTCAGCAACCTTAAGCGACCTAGTGCTGCGACCCTTAAGATCGAGCGAGGATTGCTAAAGGAAATTTTATCCTACGCAGCGCGACGCAAACTCATCACTCGTATTCCAGATATTTCGCTCCCTCGTTCGCAGGAATATAAGAACGCTCGTACGTCACGGCGGGATCATTTTACTCGAGCCGAGATGCGGAAGCTTCGAGACTACCTCCAAAAGTTAGCCACAGAGCAATCCGATCCAAAGGTCCCCAAGAACAACGGCCGGTTCAGCAAGGAGCAGGTGGGAGCAAGAAAGCCTCACGCTCTTCACCGCTACCAGCGTCAGGTTTTGCGTGAGCTCGTGCTTATCCTCGCCAACACCGGACTCCGAATTGGTGAAGCGCTAAAGCTGAAGTGGGGTGATCTGAAGCGGAAGAAAACTCGGACCGGTTTTGAATATCTCTACATCCAAGTTCGTGAAGGTAAGACTGGTGCGCGAGAGGTTGTGCCAAAGTCTGATGCCGTAACCTACCTCGCTCGGCTTAAGGAGATCAACGATCATACTGCCGGCACAGATTTCATCTTTCAGAATCGGGATGGCTCTCCGCTTAAGGAGCCTGGGGTAACGTTCAAAAAGGTTCTGCGTGATCTCGATATGCTAACTGGTCCCGACGGCAATCCGCGTAGTCTTTACAGTCTGCGTCATACATACATCACCAACGAATTAGAGCTGGGTCAGGTTGCCATACACGATATCGCTTCAAACTGCGGCACCAGCATCCATTATATCGAGCGCCACTACTCCCACGCCAAGGTTCATAGCAAAGCACAGGAACTTGCGGAAAAAGCATTTGGGAATACGGATGTGTCAGAAAATATGGATACGTTGTTTGCTTAATCCTCCTCTTGTTCCCTGTGGACGAGATGGAGGATCGAAATCTGCTTATGGCGGGTTCTAATAAGCAAGGTTAGGTTGGCGCTCTGCGGCGTCCAAGAAGGCCAAGTTGATCCGACCGGACAGCAGCCCCTTAGCCTCAACCTCGCTAGTCGCCACACTACAAGTTATTGAGGTGACATAACATCCTCAAACTCCTCGCCGGTATCTTCGTTAACGAGCGAAAAAGGACCGAACAACCGAACTTCGCCGTCCCAAATTGTCCAACCCAAATCCTCTAGGCCTTCATCGTCATTTTCGTCATATGCTGCTTCGATTGCCTCCCGTTCCTCGTCTTCCATATCTTCAGGAAACATCCACTCAGATCCGCTGCCATCCGTTAATTCTTCTAAGTCCCAGTCGTCGGCGTCTGACGCAACCCAACAGTTATCTTCTATCTCGATAGAGGGTTTCTCAACACTGTCGGTCCAATAGGCTCCCCATCTCCAGCGAACCTCCCGCACGATCTTCCGGTCACGGTCATCAGATCGCACCCAAACAGAGCTCTCAATACACTGCTTCTTCTCGGAATTAGTGACTGTCCATCTCGCCATTTTAAAATCTCCTAACGTATTTATTTAGCATACGCCTAGGACGAGATTAGCGGAAGAAAGTGATTGGGCAAGTATCCTGACGGACTGCCAAAACGGGAGCGCGGTCCTCGGTAACCACGCTGTGAAAGCGGATATCAAGGCGCTGTTTGTCTGATTTTACATACAAAAAAATAAAAAAATTCTCATTTTTGCGCCAAAAATTTGTCGCTGGAACCTAAATAAAACGAGGTAAAACTGCGTTTTATAGGTGAGTGATGAACGGATATCTGGGGAACAAGAAAACACGAACGGCTTATGAGCTTGATCGTCTGATTAAGCCCACACACTTTGTTACGGTCAATTTCAAAAAGGGTCGCAAGATCGATAATGAACTTGGTTTCTCCCCTTGGGTAGCGGGTGATGATGTAATCTACCATACAGCTGCTGATTGTTGATTGTCGTTGAGAAGTGACCCGTTATTTTCACTGAGAAGTGACCCGGGTGGTTGGTATATCCCGCGTTGCGGGTTTTGGGTCAAGAGGTTGGTTTTTCCTTTCTGTTTTTGGGCGCTGCGGC
>Ga0247843_1006147_pt1 | contig 15948 bp, 30 predicted proteins | sample LaCruzMarch2017__FD_192420 | JGI IMG/M metagenome (GOLD analysis project Ga0247843, IMG submission 192420) | Freshwater microbial communities from meromictic Lake La Cruz, Castile-La Mancha, Spain - LaCruzMarch2017_8m | ecosystem: Environmental > Aquatic > Freshwater > Lake | place: Spain... | reverse complement strand
GTCAAATGATTAAACCTAGTGGGTCTCGCACATTGTAAGCGCTTACAAACAAAAAATCCCAACGGGGTCAAATGATTAAACCTAGTGGGTCTCGCACATTGTAAGCGCTTACAAACAAAAAATCCCAACGGGGTCAAATGATTAAACCTAGTGGGTCTCGCACATTGTAAGCGCTTACAAACAAAAAATCCCACTGGGTTTTGTAAGAAAAAAGTAAGCAACCAAAACACCCACCGGGTAATGTAAGCGCTTTCAAGAAAATCGCACACAAAAAACAACCACTAAAAAAGTCCGATCTGATCGATGTTTTTTGGCACTCGTTTTTTTATAGCATAAAAAACATCGGTCAACACGCACTTTTTTGCCTATTGTATTATCTTGTGGTTGTGGTATAATATAAGAGTAAGAAAGAAGGATAGAAATATGAAAGTATATCTAAAAGCAAAGACAAGAAAAGTTTATAAAGGAAAAGGGGTTTTGGGAATTACAACTCAACAATTTATGAATATGATTGATTGGAAAAATAAAGGTTATATCGCAAAAGATAAAATCTTACCACACACACACAAAGAATATATGGAAATCAAAATGGGATTAAAAGAAAAAAACTTAATTCAATAATGCTTGACTTTATAAAATGATAATGCTATAATAAAATAGTAAAGGAAATAAAAAATGAAAAAATTAAAATGGTTCTTAAAGCAAGGTAAAGAAATTAAACAACTTACTATTGCCGAATTACTTGCCTTAACTTCAAAGCATAAGGAATTAAAAATTACCGAATATGATGTTGAAAAAGAAACGCACAAAGTAGTTGAGTTCAAAAACTAAATGTGCTATAATAAAGAAAAGGAAAAGGAAAAACATATGAAACAAATTAGAAAAGAATTGCTACAACTCAAAAAGGAAAAAAGTTTTTTGGAAAACAAATTGCGTTGGGGTGTAAATGACTTAAACTTTTATAACAACATTGAAGCAAATGAAGAAAAGCAAAAGACAATTAACTATCTTGATATTACTTGGGTTCAATATAGCGATATCGTTGAAAGAATTAAAGCATTGAAGCACGACTTAAGACATTGGAAATTAGTGCGATAGCATCGCACTTTTTTCATTTTGGGGCCCCTACCTTTGTAAGCGCTTACAAACAAAAAGACCCACCGGCAAACTTAACACAATCTTAACAATTGATTTGACTACTAAAAAACATCGATGTAATCGTACTTATTTTACCACATAATTTATCGTAAAGAAAAAACATCGGTTGTATGCGGGTTTTTTGCCCCTTGTTTTATCCTGTGATTATGGTATAATAATAGTGTAAGAAAGAAAAGGAAAAAAATATGAGAAAATTAAATCAAGTTCAAATCGAAAAAATTACGAAAGGTTATCCAAAAATGGTTGGACTTATTGTGAAATATGTTCAAAAAATCGGCGATGAAAAAACTGAATTAGAAACCGATATCGAATTAGCATTAGACATTATCAAAGAAAAGCAATAGTAAAATATTGCTTGACTTAATAAAATAAAGGTGCTATAATAATAACATAAAGGAAAAACAAAAATGAAAAAATTAATTTCTAAAATTAAAATCCTAAAAATGATTAAAGAAAATCAAAAGAAAAAAGACTTCTTAATGGAATATGTTGCGTTTTGTCTTAATAAACAAAATGAATATATTAAAATCAATGAACCAAAAGAAATTGAAATATATGAAAAAGCAATTCAAAAGGCACTTGATAAAATTAGTTTTTTAGATAGAGCAAGTTATGAACTTAAGCGAGACGCGAGATTAGTCCGATAAAATCGGACTTTTTTGCTCTTGACTTTTGGGGCCCCTACCTAAATGTAAGCGCTTACAAACCAAATGGTCTACCGGGTATTAGTAGATTTCTAGTAGAAAGACTAACCGGGACAAATGAATTAACCCGGTGGACTTGGCATATTGTAAGCGCTTACAAACCAAATGGTCTACCGGGTATATTACTTTTTTCTTACAAACTAAAAGACCCACCGGCCAATTGTAAAGATTGTGTTAAGACGAAAAAGTGCGTCACCATCGATCTTTTTTGACCCACTTTGATTTGACTTATGCTTTTTTATATGGTATAATATTTTTGTAATTAGGAGAAATGAATATGACAAACACATTAATTCGTGAGTTTCAAAAGAAAGATAAATTAGGCAAACCAAAAATCTATTGGGTTGTAAAGCGTGGAGAAGGTTTCTTACTCTTAAAAAAAGAAACTATGACCTTCGGTTTTCTTACCAAAAAGATTACTCATTACTATGACAATTTAGAAAAATTAGAAAAAGTTATCAAAGCAAATTATTGGAAACTTTAATTTATCTCTTGACTTAATTGTTATCTTGTGATATAATTACTTTATAAAGGAAAAGGAAAAAATATGAAAACAACTTACTTCGTTCGCAGTCTTGTTAATAACTCTATCTCAAATCGTGCGACATTTAGACACTTGGAAATGGCAATACTCAAGAAAAAAGAACTTGAACAAAAGGGCGATAAAATCGCAGTTTATCGTAGCGATGAACAAGGCAACTCAAAGCGAGTTGCCTAAAAAGTCCGATACAATCGCAACTTTTTCAAAGGGGCGGGCGGCACCGACCAAAAAAGTGCGTGTTGATCGAGTGTTTTAGAGAATTGTAAAGTTTTTTAGAGCAAGGAAAAAGTCCGATTTGATCGAGGTTTTTCGCCGCATTTTCTTTTATCTTTTGCTTGACTTATCTCTCTCATTATGATATTATATCATAGTAAAGGAAAAGGTAAAAGATATGAAACAAAATCGCATTACTAAACAACTATCGCAAGGTAAGAAACAAGGTTATTACAAAATCAAAGCAAGACAAATGAAAATGAAAGCAACTTACGAAAATATTATGCTTGACTTTTGGAACGAACAATAGTATAATAAAAGAAAAGGAAAAGGAAAACAATATGATTAAAACAAACTTGGAAAACATTATCAAAGAATTAGACAAAGCATTAACCGAAAATAGCGAACTTATCTTTACTAATGATAGCGAACAAGAAAACAACGATAGCGAAAACTTAAAACACGAAGGAAAACAACTTGAAAAGCAACATAAGAAACTTTATGAAATGTTTATCATTGCTAAAAAACTTTTAAAAGGTATGGAATAAAATATGGACAAAAGATTAGTTATCTATTGCGATATGGACGGAGTTTTAGCAGACTTTGATAAAGTGCCTAATGCTATCGCACGATATAAAAATGAAGAAAAATTTTTTTATGACCTTGAACCTATTACCGAAAATGTAAATGCTATCAAGCAAATTATCGCAAAAGGTTATCAAGTAAAAATACTTTCTAAATCGCCACACGAAAAAGCCGATTACGATAAGCGTTTATGGTTAGAAAAATATTTACCACAAATTAAAATTGAAAATATGATATTCGCAAGACCACACCAAACAAAAATCTCTTTTGTAAATGAGTTTGAAAAATCTTTCTCACTATTGCTTGATGACTATGAAAAAAATATAAATGAGTGGCGAGATGAAAATGGAATTGCCTTCACTATCACAAAAAAAAATACAATAGAAAATATAATTAGAGTAATAGGACTATGACCTAAAAGTGCGGTGACAGCGCACTTTTTTTATTTGTGGGGCCCCTTGCCGCGCCACCCACCCCGGTTTGTAAGCGGTTACATATGTGTCTTGATCGATGTTTTTTCATAGAGCTACAAAAGAGCCGTTGGAATCGCATTTTTTTCGTTGTTTATTTTGTTTGACTTTTATATTTGATTATGCTATACTATATAGGAAAGTAGGAAAAGAAAATGATTAAAGTTTATCAATTAAAAAAGAATAGAGAAACGCTACTCAAAGAATATAAAACTTTGAAAGGTGCGTTAGACTTTATTGAAAGCGAAAAAAATTATGATTATATTTTATACGCAATCCAAAAAAATAAAGTTGTAGCAATGCAAGGCAAACAAACACAAAAAAGTTTTATTGAAAAAATGCTTGACTTACTACATATACAATGATATAATAAAAGAAAAGAAAGAAGGAAAAATTATGGTATCAAAAGAAACAAAAATGATTAAGCAATACTTAAAGGGAATTGGTTTTGGAAAAGTGCGAGTATTAAAAAATAAACATACACAAGCAGATATGATTAATAATACAATACAATTTACTACTCAATGGTATAATACTAAAAATAAAGAATTGGTTGAGTGTGGAAAAGTTTTGAAAGGTTATTATAAAAATAAATTAAAACACGATATTAAAATATCAATGGCAACTTACTCAATGTTTCACGAGTTAGGACACTTAATCTCAATGAAAGATTTTGAAGGAAAAAACTTTAACCGAGTTTATGGACAATATATTGTTGGAGTAAATAAAATTAATAAAAATAATTCTCAAAAAAGTATTATGTATAAGTATAGAAAACTACAACTTGAAAAACTTGCCGATAAATATGGTTATGCTATCTACTTGCTACACGAAAAAAGTGCGATAGAGTTTGATAAAAAAATGCGAAAACAATTCTCTTGCTAATGCGAGAGAATTGTGATATAGTATATTGAAAGGAAAAAACTATGGCAAAAATTATTTATGAAGTAGTACATTATAACACTTTTACAAAAGAATATATTGTTATCGCAATGTGTGATACACACAAGGAAGCAAAAGAACGTTGTGGAAAAGATTGGAATAACTTTGTAGCAACAAAAGAAATTGAAGTGAAATAAGTGCGGTGAATCCGCACTTTTTCGCCGCATATTTTGGGGCCCCTACCTTTACCCGCCGCCCAATGTAAGCGCTTTCAAATGTTTTCACACAAAAGTTTTTGTTGCTTTTATATTCTATTGTGTTATACTTATTTATAGAAAGGTAAGGAAATATGAAAAACTTACAAAATGTTCTTGCGACATTAGAAAACGCAACGCTAAAATTAAGTGGCGAAAAACTTAATCAAACTCAACGCAATGAGTTTAAGGCAAGTCTTCAAAGTGCTTTATTGACTGACTTGATTGGACTTGGACTACAAGCAACGCTAACAAGTGATGGAATTGTGCTTATGGTAGAAAATGGCGCTTCAAATATCTATATCGGTTTTGAAACAACTATTAAAAATCTTGACTATGACTTACAAAGTTCGGTTGATGAATACGCCGAAAAGCAAAGCGCAAAAGTTGAACGAGAAACACTTGCGAAACAAAAGCGTGAAAAGTTAGCACAAGAAAAAGTTTCTAAATCTAAAAAGTCCTAAATCATTGCGTGAAAAAGGTGCGAGTAATCGCACTTTTTTTGTTCTCAAAAATGCGCACACAGATCCGAGTGTGTCGCGGGCAAGGGGTCCCAAAGATTTTGAATTATACTTGATTTTAATGCGATAGTATGCTATACTTAACTTATAACAAAAAACGAAAGGAAAAAAATATGGAAATAATTTTGTTAGTTGATACCGAGTTTATTACTCTTAATAAACCATTTGTCTATGATTTGTCTTATTTGATTGCGAAAAAAGTTGGCGATAAATACGCTACTTTGAAAAGTGTTGGAAATGTAGTAAAGCAAGTTTATCAAAATAAAATGATGTTTGAAACTGCTTACTATAATGAAAAGCGAAAACTTTATACAAGTGCTTTGCGTGGAAAAACTTATAGGCAAAACTATATGGGAAATATCTTGCGACAATTACAAAAAGATATTACCGATTATAAAGTTGATATTGTGTTAGGTTATAATGTAAATGCCGATATGCGTTCAATAGGTTTTACAAGCGATTACCTTAAACTTGATAACCCATTAAATAATACAAAAGTTATTGACTTAATGCCTATTGTAGTAAATACGATTTGCGATACCGATAACTATAAAAACTTCGCAAAAGAAAATAAATTGATAACCGAAAAAGGTTATTATAAAATGAGTGTTGAAAGCGTTATGAAATATATTAACAACGATATATATTTTGTGGAAAAACATTTAGGCAAAAGTGATAATGAAAATGAAATTGATTTATTAAACTATGCTATTGGAGAAGGTGCGAGTTTAGTTGAAATGCCGAAACGCTTTCTTAAAGCCGAATAAGTGCGAATCCATCGCACTTTTTCGCCGCACCCGGCGGTCCCAATGTAAGCGCTTTCATAAAAATTGTTGTTGCTTTTTATTTTCTTTGTGCTATACTATTATAGAAAGGTAGGAAAGATTATGGCAAAAGGAAAAATTGAGTTTGGAGTAGATAATTCGCATAGAGATGATGTTTTTATACTTGCTAATTTATTATTAAAAGAAGGTTATGAAGTTTTACTTACGCAAGATGAGTTTGGAAATGTTAGTGTTGGTTATAATAAAGTTGCTTGGACTGATGAAACTTATACGCTTATCACTTTTGAAAAAATTGATTTGTTAAGTGTTGCGAAACAAAAAAAAGAAAATAAAGAATAGTGCTTGACTTTAATTGTTCTCTATGTTATACTATTTATATAAAGGAAAGGAGATATCAAAATGGATATCAACAAAAAATTATCTATGCTATTAGGAAAGGTTATCAAAATGTCTAATGCTTTACACGAATTAGAAATTGAAATCGAAGACATTATTGATGAACTCGATGAAGAACTTGATGACGAAGACGAAGACGAAGAAGAAGATACTAAAATCGGTTTAAGCGATTAGTCTAAAAGTCCCGATGAACTCGGGACTTTTTGCTTTTAATTTTGGGGCCCCTCGGTATGTAAGCGCTTTCAAAAAATATGTATTGTTTTTTTATTTTGTTGTGATATAATTATATGTGAAAGGTAGGAAATGTTATGGCATTTGTTATTGGTTGTATTGTGGGTTTAGTTATTGGGGTTTTATTTAATCTCGTTGCTAACGCATTAAAAGAAAGTCGGTTTTAATGCTTGACTTTCATTGTTATCTATGTTATACTATTTATGAAAGGTAGGAAAAGGTATGTCTAAAAACATTAATGGTTTCTTTACGGACAAAGGCAATGTTTCGGTCAAAGTGCGTAATGCTCTCAAACTTGAAACGCTAACTCAAATCCAAAAAAGTTTAAGTATTAGTTATCCAAATGTTGTTCTTGGAAATGATAATGCTTACTATATTGAAATCGGCAACTCAAACGGCAATCCTATTTATGCTCGTTTAGAATTAACCATTTCAACTAAATCGCCAAAAGATTAAGGCATAAAAAGTCCCGATAACAAGGGACTTTTTTTCTGCTCAAAAGTTCTTACACAGATCCGGGCGTATCAAGACCCACCGGGCCGCATCGAAAAAGATCGTCTCCATCGTTGTTTTTCCCTATTGCTTTTTACTTTTGTTTATGCTATACTTATTTATGAAAGGTAGGAAACTATGAAACAACACACAAAATTATTTAAGGACTTTCTAAAAAGTATTGGTATGGAAAAAATTAGGGTTCGCAATGGAATTGAAACTCAATGCGATATGTTTGAAAATATAATTTACTTTTCTATGGATTGGTATAAAGATAAAGAATTGAAACCTTACGAAAACGCAATAGCAAAAGTTTATAAAGAAAAAAATTATGATATTAAAATCTCACTTGCGACTTTTGGGTTCTTTCACGAATTAGGTCATATCATTTCAAAAGTAGAAATACCAAACTTAAATTATTCTTTAATTGCTTACGCAAATCAAATTAAAAAATTAGAGAAATACGATATTGAAAAGCGAATGCTAAAATATAAAAAGTTGAGATTAGAAAATATCGCAGACAAATATGCTTATGCTACTTATAAAACTTTTGAAAAACACGCTATCAAACTTGATAAAAAATTAAAAACATTAGCAAATAAGTCCGATTGAATCGGACTTTTTTTGTGCCGCATTTTGGGGCCCCTACCTTTAGACCCGGCGGCGCAAATGTTTTCACGCAAATGTTTTTGTTGTATTTTGTTTTTGTTTATGCTATAATTATTTTGTTAGGTTAAGTGATGATAGTTGATTGAGTCCTTAAATGGAAGCCTTCTTAACAATCCTTAACCTAATAAATAGTAAGTGAGAGAAAGTGGTACAAAAGAGATTATAAAAATTATAATCAAAATTACTTGACTTCAACTCTCACTTATGATATACTTATTTCATAAGGGAAAGTTAGAAAGGCGATAAATGAAAGCGAATAAAAAAACTTTTGAAAAAAAGTGCTTGACTTTATCAAGTGCCTATGCTATACTTATCTTATAAAGGAAAGGAGATAAACAAATGGAAAAGTTTATCACAAAAGTTGGAGAAATGAGTTTAAAGGTTGCCAACGAAAAAATCAACCAAACTCAACGCAATTCGTTAAAAGCAGACTTTATGAATTCGTTAGTTGAAATGTTTGCCGAAAATGGTATCGAATTAAATCGAACCTCAAATGGTCTTGTCTTAAAAGTTGAAGGCAAGGAACACGATATCCATTTTGAAATCGATGCCGTTGTAAAAAATCTTGACTATGACTTAATTGCCAATGTCGATGAATACAATGCGTTAATCGAAAATCGTAAAGAACGCCAACTCGAACTTGCAAAAGCAAAAGAAAAGCGTTTAACCGAAAAGCAAACCAAAACCAAAAAAGGTTAAGGTTGCTTAAAAGAAAACCCCGATGAACTCGGGGTTTTTTGCTTGTCAAGAAAAATCGGAAAAATGTAAACGCTTTCACGGGCGGGGTGGGCCTAAGGGTAGGGGTGCCTAGGGTAGGGGTCCCCATCATACCACAAACCAAGATAAAAGTCAATAACAAAATTGTAAAGTTTTTTAAGCACCATAATTTTTCGGTAGAGAAAATGCGATTCTCACCCCAAGATTGAGGGTCTCCTATTAAGCCTCCTATGGAGCAGGAAGGACCCCATGTATCCACGATCCAAAGGAGCACGGGCCACCGTATCCACACGACTATGGAGCAGCATTTCTTTTTTTTTTTTTTTATTCCCCTATAATTATAACATACATTTTGCGAACTGTCAACACTTTAGATGGCCGCAAACTTTTGACATCTTATTCTTGACAACTGGCACAACCTATGATATAATTATATAGTAATAAAGAAAAGAAAGTAAATAGAACTTGCGAAGGTTGCGGGTATCTAAAACTTGTCTTGAACCTTATTACGTGTTATAATTATTATATAAGTGAAAAAGAAATCACTATGAACTATCTAAAAAATTAGATGGCTAAATAGTTGAAAGTAATCGTAACTTATGTTATAATTATTATATAAGTTAGAAAGAACAAATAACTTATTTAGTAGGGTTGCTCAACTGAACAAGTTGAATGAGCGTAAAAATCCCATATCTAAATAGTTGAAAGTAAGTCTGACTTATGCTATAATTATATAGTAGTGAAAAATGAAAGGAGAACATTAACACTATGAAAAACATTCAATCTGTCGTCGCCGCAACCAAAGGTAAAGTCTTTAAACTCTCGGGTGAAAAGATTAACCAAACCGAACGCAACTCGTTCAAGAACGAAATCTTATCTGCCTTAATGAGTGACTTACAAGGTGTTGGAGGTTTAATCCGCACTCTCGATGGTATCGTATTAGAAGTTGCCAATGATGAACTCGGCGTTATCCATCTCGAACTTGATGTGAAAGTTAAGAACACTGACTTTGATGTGACTTCCGCAAGTGATGAATATATGAACGCTATCACTGCTCGTGTGGAACGTGTCCAAGACGCCGCAAAGCGTAAAGCCGAACGTCTCGCCAAGTCCAAAAAGTAGTTATTAAACCGAGTAGCACCTAACCGAATATGGTTTGCCTAAGACCACGTGAATGCGTGGCTCGGAAGGTGCTAGCTCTCGTAGCATATAGGAACAGGAATTGAGCCGCAACGAATGAATGGTTCGGCTCCCCTGTTCTTAACAAGATGGCTCCAAGAAACAACCTCCTCGCGGTGGAGCTGGAATAATATTTAACCAATGTTTCAAAAGGTATTGAGATGATACCTCTAAAAAATTGTCTTAGGGTGAGATGGTAGCCTTTATGGAGAAGCAGGACATAAGTAATTGTGTTGCTGGGTGCTCCTTGAAAAACTAAATCGGGCAGGTGTGTTAGGGCCCCGCAAACACTAACATTGGATATCGGAAGGAACCATAGTTATGAACGATAGCGAAAGCGAATCGTAGGTAATAACTAAAACAACCTTCCAATGGCTCCACGGATATAGCCTCCTCGTGGCGGAGCTGGATAGCACAACAGTGCGATAAACTAATATAACCAAAGCGTAAGAGAAAGGTAGGGATGTTCCCTGCTGGAGCTGCTGGCTCCCTAGAAACGACGCTATATAAATAAGTCCAACAAGCAGCATAGACCTATTATAGTAGTGCCATGGGAAAAGAGTTTATAGGTCCTCGTGCCTGGCATTACAACCTTTCCTTTCCGTGCATCAGTCTCAACCCGAGCCGCACAAGCAGGACTCTTTTAATGGCCCAGTTTCACCTGTATCAAAAAGAAAAAGAATTGCCCGTTAACTCTGGAAGCACTCGCCAACGCGTAGAGGACGTCAATATATCGCACGCAAATTTGGGTGAGCAGGACTTCGTGTCCTGTTTTTTTCTATTATTAAAAAAAAAAAAAAAAATATTCCCCCTATATTATAACACACATTTGGGAAACCGTCAACAACTATGGTAGTCGTATTTTTTTCGCCGCACCATAAAGAGTATGTATATACTATACTATCCCCTTATATTATAGCACAACCCATCCACTTTTGCAAGGAGCAGGAGCCGCATACATTACCAGATCTAGATATATGCTAATCTAAAATTTGATTTTAATTATAATTTATGTTAATATTATATTAGAAAGAAAAGAAAAAGCAAAAGAATTGAGTTCTTTTCTTCTGTGTTTTATTCTTTTCTTTCACTAATTAACAAAAGAGGTGATAAGGAAATGAAACAAACCATCAGCATCTATTGCTTGTATGGTATTGATAAATACGACCAAACCAAGTTTTATGGTAGGTTCGCATCTAAGCATCGTGCTCTTGCGGCAGCTCGAGGTCTCGGTCTAACTAACTGGTTCTTCGAACAAGAAACAAAAGAAGATGAGTACGATAGTATCAATATCAATGCGGCACTTAATGCTCGCGTAACTCGATAACTCAGTCTGATATTATGGAGGACCTAGCCCAAGCGGTAGAACTTGCAGGGTTTGGTAAGAGGCCAAGACGAACTCTCATTGGCAACGAGATAAGCTCAACCCATGATACACAGCGAGGTTATCAGAAACCTAAACATTCTACTTCACTCACAATAAAATGGGGTGTCGTTCAAATATATAAACGTGCTACCTGCCTCACAATAAAATGGACTCATACACATATATAGTGTATGATTTTTTTATTTGGTCATATATGTTGTCTATTAGCTTGGTGTATGATATAATTATAGTATAGATAAAAGGAGAGAAATTATGAACCGACAAGAACAGAAGCGTTCTACTACTCGTGTAGTCCGTAAGTTTCGTAAGACACTTATGACTGACCCATTTTTTGAAAAGCGTTTTGATATTCAAGAAGTTCAAATGGCTTATGTTGATGGAGTTATTTACAAACGCTATGTATTTATTTTCAAGCACCCAAGTGGAGTAGTGATTAAAAAAGAAACTGCGTGGTATAATGTATTTGAAATTATCAACGCTGGTTTTCATGGTCTATTAAATAACTATAATGATTTCATTATGGTTGATATGAAATGGAACGGCTATGATAAAGTTTCAGCCCTGTCAGAAGAGTTAATGACGCAATACGCAGAAGCATATAAAGCGCTTAGCAAATAGATTGTATAACAACATACAATATGATATAATTATATTATAGAAAGGAAAAAAGGACATTTATGGAGCTCAAAGCACCGAGCATAAATCCAAACTACTTATTTAAGTGGGAACCTGAGAAAAAGACTTTGTTCTTCATAACACAGGGCGCCCATATTTCAGGCACGGCTATGAAAAACCTTAACGAAGTTCAGCCAAGAGTGGTTGAGATGTTAGTGGAGCAGGTCAATAAGATTAAACCTACCATTGGGACGGTAATTGAAATTGACTGCGTTAGTAAATATACTTTCATAGTATCACGGAAACACTATTCTTCCAAACATGATTTGGACTTAGTTAAATCTGCGTTAGCAAAACTGAATGGGATTTATAAAATGTCTAATGAAGATTTCCCTACTATCGTCGAGCTTGTCACTCGTGAGTTTCCTAATATAGAAATCAAGACTGGTTCTAATTGGGAAGATTCAAAGGTTTGACTTATAGCATATACCATGCTATAATTATAGTATATTAAAAAAGAAAGGAGAATTACTCTGTATGAAAACTTACACCGATTTTCTTACCGACAAAGGTAATGTTCGTCCAGCAGCCCGTGCGTTAGCAAAGGCCGATGGATTAGCAGCAATCGTATCTGCTCTTAATGACGCAGGTCATGATGTTTCAACCGACGCTAATGGTTCATTAGTCGTTCAAGTTGGCGTCACCGACAATGGCACTCCCATTTACGTTCGTTTAGATGCTGTTATCACTACCGTTGTTAAGTAGTTAGTTCTTTATATAGGGTAGGTTAATAGCCTACCCTTTTCCTGGCCCGTTGGAGAAGAGGCTTAACTCACCACCCTTTCACGGTGGCATTCATAGGTTCGAATCCTATACGGGTCACCAAAAATTACGGGATAGTTATAGAAAGTCTGTTGCTACTCAATACGCATTATGTATCACTTTCACATAAGAACATCGTGATTACAGAAGCAGGAGTATAAAGACAGGAACGTGGGTGCAACTCCCACCTATTCCACCAATGGGGTTGTAGCTCAATTGGGAGAGCACCGCGTTTGCAACGCAGAGGTTGTGGGTTCGAGGCCCATCAACTCCACCATTTAACATAAGCGTATTTGAACCTTAGTGTTTTGGATGACCCATACTTGAAGGTTAATCCCTGTTGTAGGAAACAAAATCTTGACTTACAGCATAGTTTATGTTATAATTATATTATAAATGAATAATTGAACTAAATAGTCAATTAAGTCATTTATAAATCCGTGGTTGAAGAGTAATGCCTTCGTAAAAGATTATTTCCACAAATAACACGCCGTACCTGGCTGATGTTATAATAGAGAGAGCAGCCCTATGTGGTGCTAACGCTTAATTGCTCTCTCCCATTCCATTAAACTCTTTAAGAGAGATGACTAAACCTAACCTTTCCCTTACCTTGGTTAGTCATCTCCTTTAAGGGGTTTAGCAAGAGAAGAAAAATCCTTTTCCCTTCTCTACTTGGCTCCTATTGATAGTGCTAATAAATAACGCCTATTGAGGGTTTGAGAGTTCAGCCGTAAACTCTATATGGTTGTGAGTTCAGCCGCAAACTCATAGGTTAGTCGTATGACCTGCTCGCAAGATACGATAGGTAGCAAGTGATACCATTTGGTTCAAACCAATAAAATAGCACAAGCGAAGGACCTGCTGTTAATCCATATGCCCCGCCATGATAAGTGGCTAGGGAAATCAGCACGCTGTCAGAGACTCGTGGATTAGTGCGTGAAATTAGTCCGACCTATATACTTCGTTGAATAGCGTAGTGATTGAGCCTTGGGTTCAATATAGGTATATTGCTATTGACGAATGGCAAGAGTGTAAAGACCTGCCACGAGCAGGACGGAACATGTAGAATTACATTTTCTTGGGTAATAGTATATGCCCCTTCACTATAATAAATACTCGTGGCACCACGTAAAACAGAATTAGCCTTGGTTAAGCAAGGTATGGGACACAACCTGAATAGGTGGAGCCCGCGAGATTGAGGCCTTAGGTGGCAGCTTCTTGTAAAAATCATAACAAAACCTTCGGGTTTTTTTGTGGGTAGGTGAAAATCCTACCCCTTTTTTACTATAATGCCTATCCTTTATAATGTGATTATCATGTATATTGTATTACTACATAGTATATGTTATAATTATATTATAAATGAAAGGAGATTATTTATGGTAAAACCTTGGGACAACGCTAACTGTTATGGATACGCTGTTGATATTAACAGATGGTTCGTGTTTGATGACGCATACGAATACGCAGTAGATGAACTATTAGAAAAGAACCCATCTTGGAAATTAGTTTCACGCCAAGAAATGTTTTTAGGTAAATCCTATGTTGCGTTTCGCTTTGGCTACCATGACTTTCATTTTATGTTTAGAGACCACAGAGGCCATTGGACACACAAGCAAGGCGGTCAAATAGTTAGACCGATTTCTCAAAAAGAAGTGTTCGCAAGTAAGTGGCTTAATCCTTGCGGCGCACTATACACAAGCAAAGTTTATTTATTTGAAGTTCCTAATCGCTGATTACATAGATGACTGCTGAGGCAGCTACATCTGTTGTTGCTCGTGGCTGTTAGATAACCATGAGCGTGGAGTAGTATTGATATTGGCTACATAATTCCTACGTTGAGATAGAGTTGGGAAATGATGAACTTTGGTTTCTATCAAATTACCTGGCTGAGTATGCTTTACTTTATCTTAAAATCTGTAATTGGGCTTAGTCCTGACACAGGAAATTCTATTGGGGTAGCAGATAAATCATAACGATAGTAAGCGATGTCGCGGGAATAATTCGTAATACAAAAGAAAGGAGGGCTCCTATGTTTGACCCTAATGATTTAGTGGATTACAAAGTCTTTATAAAAGACCAAGAGCCCTCGGTAGAAGAGATGCCTGCTTGGCTCGCATCATTCTTTGATGATGATGAATATGATATTTTTAGCAAGTAATTTTAAATACGCTACAATGTTTGTGCTCGGTGTTTTTTGGGGTATATTTATTATACCACTTATTATTAAAGGTCGCCGCAAATGAAAAGAATAGACAAAATATATACTCTTGATTTGATTATTAACAATCAACCAAGAAAAGAATACGATTACGAACTTATAAAAAAACTAATTGATACCGACTATTTAGATTGGTTCAGTTGGTTTGATGAAAAGGCGGGACGACATAAACACAAGATAAATGCAACCCACAAGGGTATGCTTTATTATACGGAAAACAAAAACAATAGAAGGATTAAATGGGTGGCACTCTTATGTGTTGTCTTAATTATCCTACCTATTGCTTTGATTCTCATGGAGGGAATATTATGAAAAAGTTCTTCGCGAAACTTTTTGGTAAGAAAGCTAAACCAGTTGCTAAACCAGCTGCCGTTAAGCCAGCAGCGCCAGTTGCTGACGCACCAAAACCAGTTAAGTAATATCCTATGACGAAGGCCACAAGTATTGACTTGTGGCTTTTTTTATGGTATAATTATTGTATATAGGAGAAAAAATATGAAAACACAAGAGCAGCACGACTATCTAATCTCACTTATTAAGGAGCTTGAAAAAGCAGAAGGTAATAAAACCAACCTTAATAATTTTATCATTGTTATGGAAGATTTGTTGAAGGTTAAGTATCGCCTTCGCAACTATTTAGACTATCCAATTTCCGCCGCAGAATACGATGAACTTATCACCTACGCAGAAAACTTATTAGGTGTTAATCGTATGGGTTCCAAAGACGACCCTCACTATGAACATCTTTTGGGCCGCACAAAGGGCGCAACCAGCGCCCATGGTGCGAGCAATGATGTAGATAGTTTTAATACTATGTCCGACATTGAAGTAGAAGTATTGGTAGACCAAGCATTAGTTAATATGGAGCTGGTAGACCATATTATTAAAAACTATACACCAGACCAACTAACGATTGATGTAGTGAAACAGGCCGCAGCATTGAACTCTATTATTGATGGTATGAAGGTTAATAAACAAACAGCAGACTTTATTGAAATGAAGATTAAGCAAATTCAACAAGACTACTGGCAACCAAACGCAGAAACCATAGCAGCAATTAAAGAAGCAGAGACTGCGGACCCAAAGGAACTACATACTTGGGAAGA
>Ga0247843_1006146_pt1 | contig 15949 bp, 23 predicted proteins | sample LaCruzMarch2017__FD_192420 | JGI IMG/M metagenome (GOLD analysis project Ga0247843, IMG submission 192420) | Freshwater microbial communities from meromictic Lake La Cruz, Castile-La Mancha, Spain - LaCruzMarch2017_8m | ecosystem: Environmental > Aquatic > Freshwater > Lake | place: Spain... | reverse complement strand
ATTGATGTTAACTTGGCGGGCTGTTGCTAAGCTAAAGAATTCATCAAATACAAATCTATTAATACTAGATGAAACATTTGATTCTAGTTTAGATACCAACGGCACAGAAGAACTAATGAAGATTCTTCACCTGCTAGAAGGTGTAAATTTATTTGTTATCTCACACAAAGGAGATATACTACAAGATAAATTTGCCAATGTAATTAGATTTAAGAAAGAAAAAAACTTTTCAAGGATAGTAAAATGATAACATTAAGCTCTTATATAAGTGATGACGAGAAAAGAAAAGCTACCGTTTTCAGAGAACAGATTGATGGCAAATATTATGTTTCAATGACAAATGAATTTGGTACTTCTTTTAGAGCAAATTTTCCAACAGAAGAAGCTGCTGAATTGTATGCTGAAGATTGGGTGATGAAAGTATGAGTGAATTTTTAACAATTGATACTGGTGCTAGTTTACCTAAAACACCAGACATTACACCTTTACCTGTGTATGATGAAAACCATCCAATGCTTAGACAAAGAATTCCTGAGCATCAGGGACCAATACCAAGTCCATTGATTTCTAATTTAACCGCTCGGTTAAAGATGACTTTGAAATTGTATGGTGCCATTGGCCTTTCTGCCAATCAATGTGGTGTATTTGAACGAGTGTTTGTGATTGGTACCGACCAGTTTCAAATCAGTTGTATCAATCCTAAAATTATCCGTGCTTCGGCAGAAATGAATAATAGTGATGAGGGTTGCTTGACTTTTCCTGGTCTCTATGTTAAACTAGAACGACCAGAGTGGGTTGAAGTAGAGTTTACAGATGATACAGGCAAACTGGTTCAGATGCGTTTAGAAGGATTAACAGCTAGGTGTTTTCAGCATGAGTTAGACCACATGAACGGCATTCGTTTTATTGATAATGTTAAACCAATGACTTTACAGATGGCAAGAAAGAAACAACAAAAGATAATGAAGCAGGCAATTCGTAACCAAAAGAAAAAATAATGGCATATAGTTTTGATCCAAAAGATGATGTAGAAGCCCAATGGCAAAAGTGGCAAGACAATACGCCACTCCCTACACTAGAGTTTACCGAAGATGGGTTGCGTGAGCAGATAATTAACGACCTACAATATGTTTCACAAATGGATGTAAAAGAATATACACTCTATCAAAAATGGTGTGAGGTGCAAGACAAGTATCCTGCTGTGATTGTAAACGATTTATGGGAAGGTGAACAACGAGTTCTCGCTGATGAAGGACAACGCAGAGCCATTTCTGAAATTAAATCTAATCTTTGGATACCTAATACACATGAAGATTATTTGGCATTACAACCAGAGATGTTGTATACCAATAAAGAGAAAGACCTGCCTGAGTTATGGAATTGTATTCGTACCTTTTCATCTACAATGAAAAACAATTCTAACATTGGTCGCAATCTTAATTTTGTTATTCGTGATAAGGTAACACAGAAGTATCTTGGTGTTGTTTGTATTTCATCTGACTTCTTAGACCTAACACCAAGAGATAATCACATTGGCTGGCCAAGAGAATTAAAAACACAAGGCGGTATGATTAATCACACAGCCATTGGTTCTACAATTGTGCCACTACAACCACTTGGTTTTAATTATGTGGGTGGTAAATTACTTGCGTTGTTATGCCTCGCTGATCCTGTGCAGGATTTGTGGAAGAAGTTGTATGGTGACACACTTGTTTCAGTAACAACTACATCATTGTATGGCAGAACCAAGGCTGATGGATTATCTCAATATGATAACTTAGACCATTGGCAAAAGATGGGCTTCACGGCAGGTTCTGTATCATTTGAACCTGAAAAGAAAACTCGGTATATGATTCGTGATTGGTTGAAAGTTAATCACACAAGAAAATACTTTGAGTGGTATGTTGCGAAGAAACCAAGTGGTCAACCACATAAGCGTGACCATAAGAATCGTTCATTACAGTTTACATATAGCAAACTAAATATACCAAAGGAAATTATTCGTACCGACCATGCTCGTGGAATTTATTGGTCGCCTTTGTATAATAACTCAATTGATTATCTAAACAAAAGAATTGATGATGATAAACTGGTAAAATCATTTGATACCAGCATTGAAGCGCTTACGGAGATTTGGAAAACAAAACATGCCAAGCCTCGTATTAAACAACTGGTCAAAAAAGAGCGTAACAATAATGATACCCTTTTTTATGATGACCTTACGGTTTTGCCTTGGGAATCGGCAAAAGAGAAATACCTTTGCCAAGTTGGTCGTTAAAACGCTTGACAAAGTTAAAGTATTAGTGTATTATGTCCTTATGCGGTGGGTGATAGCACGATTTAAGACACCCTCTTAAATTATCTGAGCAAAGCAGAACACCGCTCCATTTTTATAAAGAAACTATGTTTACATTTTTAGGTATAATTGGAGTTATTATAACAATATTGGTGGCCTTACCAGCATCATTGATTGCTTTTGCCACTTTTATTGAACAACCAATAAAAACAATTGTTAAATTATGGACAACTGTTATAATTGCGTATAAAGAGCTCTGGGAAAGCATCACTAAGTAAAATCCCTTTAAGAATCAATAGCTTAGCCTGTTGTTTCTACGCAACAGGTGGTCTTGACAATCCAACTCAATACTGATATAATGGTAGTATAAATTAGTTAAATAGGACTATACTACAATGACATTTACAGCCGAACAAAAATCTCAATTAGCCAGATTGATGGCAACCGAGAATCTCACGGTTCAACACCAAAAAATCCAAACTGCCAAATTTGACCCTAAGAATAGGGTTTTATATCTTCCTATTTGGCAAAATATGACAGGCACTATCTATGACCTGCTTTGTGGCCATGAAGTTGGCCATGCTCTCTATACTCCTGCTGATGGTTGGCATAATACTGCCTCTGACAAATCAAAAGGAAAATTCTACAAAAACTTTCTTAATGTTGTTGAAGATGCTAGAATTGAAAAGAAGGTCAAGCGTAAATATCCTGGCCTTAACAATTCTTTCCGTAATGGTTACCAAGAATTAATCAATCGTGATTTTTTCGGTATTAAAAATAATGATGTTAATGAGCTTAGCTTCATTGACCGCCTTAACCTTTACAGCAAATCTCAATGGACAAGTACCAAGATTGAATTCTCTGCTAAAGAAGAGCTCTTAGTTAAAAAAGTCCAAGCTTGTGAATCTTGGGACGATGTGATTCGTGTTACCGATGAAGTGTATGCTTATTCCAAAGATGAACAAATGGAAATGAAGCTTCAATACTTTGAAGAATTAGAAGCCGCTGAAGGTGATGATTTCAATAATGAGATTGACAGCGATTATGATTTTGATGAGTTTGATGATGAAGAAAACTCAGCTGAAACTACTGAAGGCCAAAAAAACGAAAATGGCCGGCCATTTTCGGAAAATGGCCAATCTGATGATAATAAAGGCGAAAAATCTGGTCAAAGTGATACAGGCGATGAAACCGATAGCGATGAAGATGGCGATTCATACAATCGTTGGAAAGAATCAGCTTCTTCATGGCAAGACCAGTTTTCTCCATCATGCTCTACGGATGAATCTTTCCGTAACAATGAAACTATGTTATTGGATGAAAAGTGTAAAGAGTTTTGCTATGTGAATATGGCAAAACCAATTATGAAAAACATTATTACACCTGCTAAAACGGTTCAAGCAAATCTAACCAAGTTTTATGGTGATTGTGCCACTAAAAAATATATTCAACCTGGTTTAGCTATGGAATTGGTAAATGATTTCAAGCGCAAAAACGAAAGATATATTGGTTTACTTGCCAAAGAATTTGAAATGCGTAAGGCAGCCAAAGCATTTAGTAAATCAAAGCTTGCCGATACTGGTGATATTGATATTAATAAACTTTCATCATACAAATTTGATGACAACATTTTCCGTAAAGTGATGTTGACACCAAAAGGCAAAAGCCATGGTTTGATTTTGTTGCTAGATAAATCTGGTTCTATGTCAAACAATATGTCTGGTTCAATTGAACAGATTTTGGTGCTTGCCATGTTCTGTCGTAAAGTGAATATTCCTTTTGTTGTGTATGGTTTTGGTGATAGTGAAGAAGCTCGCATATGTGATTTGGATATGACTGTTGAACAACGCAAAGAATATATCAGCACAAACCGCAATTCATTTACCAAAGAACTTGGTTCAGTTGAATTGGGCACAGTATTTTTGCGTGAGTATATTAATTCGCAAATGTCAAATGCTGAATTTACTGGTGCATTAAAGAATATGTTGTTACTCAAAAAAGCATTTGAAGTAAGCCGTCTTTCTCGTTCATATGTTCCATTGCCTGACTCTGAGTACCTTTCAAATACACCATTGACACAAGCTTTGGTCGCAACTGCTGAAGTGATGAAACAGTTTAAACAAAAGAACAACCTTGATTTAACAAGTTTGATTATTGTTCACGATGGTGATGCTGATTGGATTAACAGATTCCATACCACTTATGATGTGGTACAGCATGATGGTCAAAGAGTAACTAAACATAGCACCGAAAGAATGGAATTCAACAATAAGAATGTTTACCTTGTTGACCGTGAGAATAAATTTCAAATCAAACTTGACGGCAATCGCCAATCGGTTAGTGTTGCTATGTTTAAATGGTTTGCTAAAGTGACGAATTCTAAAATATTTGGTTTCTTTATTGTTTCAAATCAAAGTCCAGCTCATACTCGTCATGCAATTAACAATAGATATTCTATTGGCGAAAATGAAACATTGGCGGATTTACACAATAAAGATTATCACCAGTGGTTCAACAAACAAAAAGAATTGGTAAAACAATTCAAAACTGAAAAGTTTTTGATTTCAAAAAACGATGGTTATAATTCATTCTTCCTTATTTCTGGTGGAAGTGATTTGAAAACCGAGCAAGATGAAATTGAAATTGAAGGTAAATTTACCACTAAAAAATTGGCATCAGCTTTTGCCAAAATGAACAAAAAGAAAACAGTAAATCGTGTGCTGGTTTCCAAGTTCATTGAAGGCATTGCTGCCTAAGTGTTGTTTTTAGGCAACAGATGCTCTTGACAATGTGTATTTTTTATGTTAGAATGGTAGTATTGAAACTGTGAATAGGAGTTATTATATAATGACAAGTCGTGCCGAAATTAAACAAAAATTTATGGATGCTTTAGTTGCTACAGGTAAACAAACCATCAGCAAAGCAGAAATTAAAGTTATTGCTGGTGAATTGGGTATTGCTTCAACTCAATTTTTTACCAAAGACGAAGCTAATCGTGTTGGTCGTGGCCAATACCGAGTACCTACTGATGGTGCTACAACAATTGCTTTACAAGCCCAAGTGATTCCAATGGCAAAACCAATTCAAAAATCTGAAAACAAAATTCAAAATGTCCAAACCGATTTGGATACTACTGATTTGGTTCCTAAATCATATAAAAATTATGTGCCGTTTGGCAATTTTGACGATGTGCTTTCAATCGTTACTTCAATGCGGTTCTTTCCTGTTTTCATTTCAGGCCATTCTGGTAATGGTAAGACCATGTCAATTGAACAGGCCTGTGCCAAAGCCAAACGCAAATTCGTTTGTATTTCAATGACACCTGAAACCGATGAAAGTGATTTGCTTGGTAACTATGTGTTGATTGATGGCAATATGGAGTGGCGTGACGGCCCCGTAACTACGGCTGCTCGTCAAGGTGCTGTGCTTTGTATTGATGAGATTGATTACGGTGCTCAGAATCTTTCCTCATTACAGCGTGTGCTTGAAGGCAAACCATTTATGCTGAAGAAAAAAGGCGAGATGATTACACCTGCACCTGGTTTTACGGTGTTTGCTACTGCCAATACTAAAGGTAAAGGCTCTGATGATGGCCGTTACATGTTTACCAATGTGCTTAACGAAGCCTTCTTAGAAAGATTCCGCACCACAATGGAACAGGAATTTCCTCCTGTTAAGATTGAGCGTAAGATTGTTGACAAAGAATTATCTTCCGTTGGTCGTGCTGATAGTGAATTTGCCGAGAAGCTTGTTACATGGGCTGATGTAATTCGTAAAACATTTATGGATGGTGGTTGTGATGAAGTGATTTCCACTCGCCGTTTAGTCCATATTGTAGAAACCTATGGTATCTTTGGCGATAAAATGAAGGCAATTACCTTGTGTTTGAACCGCTTTGATGATGATACCAAGGCAAGTTTTGTTGACTTGTATACCAAAGTTGACGCTGGTGCTTCTGCCGAAGAAATCTTGGCACCACAACCTGAACCAGAAGTTCCGGTAAATGAAAATCCTGAGGCTGAAGGACATCAGCCTTTCTAATAGTTAGTTGTTCGGCACTTGACCCGGCGAAAGTCGGGTTTTTTTTCATTTGTACCTGCATAATGCTTGACAACAGGTTCATAATCTGATATACTTGTATCATATTTGAGAGAACGGTCGCCTCTCAAATGCTTTTTAATTTGCGACCAATTTATGGAGTTATTTGTAATGAAATCAACTAAAGCTCGTGTTCTCGCCTATTTGTCCAAAGATAGCGAATACAACACACTCACACCACAAAAAATGCAATCTGTTTTCGGTGTTGCTAATCCTTCCGCTACTATCAATGAGTTGCGTAACGAAGGTCATGCAATCTATCTGAACTCACGCATCAACGCAAATGGCGATAAAGTTTCTTTCTATCGCCTTGGTTCTCCAACCAAGCGTATGGTTGCTGCAGGTATTGCTGCTATTCGCTTACAAGGCGAGCGTGCTTTTGCCTAAAATAGTTTAGGAAAAGTTAAGAGGAAGTCATACATATAGGTGTTACTTCCTCTTTTTTATTTATGGAGTTGTTATGGAAATCCAAGTCAAACTTGAAGATTTGAAAAAAAATAAATTGTTTGTGGCCACACCAATGTATGGCGGTATGGCACACGGACTCTATATTAAAGCGTGCCTAGACTTACAAACCACCATGTCGCAATATGGTGTTGAAACCAAATTCTCTTTTCTATTTAACGAATCTCTTATCACAAGAGCTCGTAATTATCTTGTAGATGAGTTTCTCCGTTCTGATTTCACTCACCTATTGTTTATTGATAGTGATATTCATTATAGTCCAAAAGATGTAATTGCGATGTTGGCTTTAGAAAAAGATGTTATTGGCGGCCCTTATCCAAAAAAATCAATTAATTGGAGTAATGTGGCACAAGCGGCAAGAAATCATCCTAATTTAGAGCCAAGAGAACTAGAAAATCTTGTGGGTGAATATGTCTTTAATGTGGTTTCTGGAACAAAACAATTTCAGGTTACAGACCCATTAGAAGTGCTAGAAATTGGCACAGGTTATATGATGGTGAAGCGTGAAGTATTCCACAAAATGGAAAAAGAATATCCAATGATTCGTTATAAGCCAGACCATGTAGGTCAAGCAAACTTTGATGGCTCTCGGTATATTCATGCATACTTTGATACTGTAATTGATAGCAAAGGTTCAATTACTGATGGTGGTTCTGACCGCTATCTAAGTGAAGATTATATGTTCTGTCAAATGTGGCGTAAAATGGGTGGCACAATTCATTTGTGTCCTTGGATGAAAACTCAGCACATTGGTACCTATGCGTTTACTGGTAACATGCCTGCTGTAGCACAATACACAGGCCGTCTATGACAAGTAAAGTAGTAAAAGAATCACAAACAGCCACAACTGGCGGTCGTAAGTTTGATGGTGGTAAACTACAATATGGTTTATTTCCACCACTCGCACTTAAAACTGTTGTTGATGTATTAACCTTTGGCGCCGAGAAGTATGAGCCTGATAATTGGAAACATGTACCGGATGCTAAGCGAAGGTACTTTGATGCCGCTCAAAGGCATTTGTGGGCATGGAAAGAAGGCGAACAAATTGATCCTGAATCTGGCAAACATCATCTAGCTCATGCTCTATGTTGCTTGACATTCTTATATGAACATGATATAATGTATTCTGTTGATGATAAATCTTAATTATGGAGTGATGTATGAAATTATCTAATGAAACCGTAGCAATCTTAAAGAACTTTGGTGCAATCAATCAAGGTATTCTTTTCAAACCAGGCAAAACACTTAAAACGGTGTCTAGCCATAAAAACATTCTCGCTGAAGTATCTATCAAAGAAGATATTCCTGCTGAGTTTGGCATCTATGACCTAAACAATTTTCTGTCGGTCATCTCTCTACACAAAGATGATCCGTCATTTGAGTTTGATGAGAAACAAGTTACAATCGTTGGCAACAAAGGTCGTAGCAAAATCAAATATCGCTTTACTCCATCTAATATGATTGTTACTCCACCTGAGAAACAGTTAACAATGCCTGAAGCAGAAATTAAATTTGAACTTACTGCTGAAGATTTTGATTGGGTCATGCGAGCTGCCAGCGTCCTTTCTTCACCACAAGTCGCAATTGAATCTGATGGTAAAAAAGTAAGTATTGTTACACTTGATTTACAAAATGATTCAGCACACACCGATGCTCTAGAAATTTCAGAAGGCAATGGCAATAAGTTTAAAATGGTTTTCAAAACAGAGAACATTACGAAAATAATGCCAGGTTCTTATGATGTCTTTATCTCATCAAAAGGTATTTCACATTTTAAAAACAAAACTGTCCCGCTTCAATATTGGGTTACAACTGAGGCAGGCTCTAAATTTGAAAAAGGTAATTAATATGGCTTTTAAAATGTTTACTAATGCAGTTGAAGGGCATGTTGATGAATCAATCGCAATTAATCCAGACCATATTATTAATGTCTTTGAAAGAGTTACAACAGTAGCAACTGCTGAAGGAAATAAAGAAAAGAAAGTTACTATTCTGTTTGCTGGTACCGTAGGTTCTTGGGAAGTAAAAGAAGATTACTTGACAGTAGTTGCTCGTTTGAATGAGCGTGACTAAGTTATTTTCTTTTGGTTTTTGGTTTCAATCTAAAAAAATTTGGATACTTTTCTTTATCTAAACGCTTTCTAATACTAATTCCAGGATAAGCAGATTGAGCCTCACCAACAGAATTATAAATTATGCCATTACATGAAACAAGACAAGAATTTGATTTTTTAATTGATTCATAAAATTTAGATGATTGTTTTTTGCCTAACATTCCGTATGTAGCATAATCTTCAGGCTTTCTATTTTTGTGAACTTTTTTAATAGAATTCTTATATTTCAAAGAATTTGATGTATCACCTCCGTCACCACCTTTAGTCATGTTATATTTTGGTTTTAAATGTTTTATCCAAAACACTTCTCGTTCATTAAGAATTTCTGGAGATTCAACTTTTTCTAATATAGAAAATATGAAATTTTCCACTCCATATTTTCTTATTGCTCTATGAATATATGTTTGACTTTTGTTTTTATTTGCGATATACTTATGACTATAAACTCTTTCTTTGAAATTCTTTGTTTTACCAATGTAAAAATCGTTGGTAATTGTATTAGTGATTTGATAAATAATCATGCTGGCATAGTCCTTTTATGTTAGAGTAGGTGCGAGTTGCCGCTCGGTGACCTACACCTATTTATATTTTTTGTTATTTGAAAGTGATATATTATGAATGTTGAACAATATCTTTGGACTGAGAGATACAGGCCTCAATCTGTTGACGATTGTATTTTACCTGACCGACTGAAACAACCATTTCAGGAATATGTAAATCAAAAACAAATTCCTAATTTACTTTTGGCTGGTGGTGCTGGTGTAGGAAAGACCACCATTGCCAAAGCCATGTGTAATGAAATTGGCTGTGATTTCATGGTCATCAATGGTTCAGATGAAAGTGGTATTGATACTTTCAGAACCAAAATCAAAAACTATGCTTCATCTATGTCGCTTACGGGTGGTCGTAAGGTCATCATCATTGACGAAGCAGATTATCTAAACCCAAACTCAACTCAACCTGCTTTGCGTAATGCGATTGAAGAATTCGCTAGCAACTGCTCGTTCATCTTTACATGTAACTATAAGAATCGTATCATTGAACCACTCCATTCACGGTGTGCGGTTATTGATTTTGGTTTAAAGAATGGTGAGAAGGCTAAGATGGCCTCTGCGTTCTTTAAGCGAGTCCAATCTATTATGCAAAGTGAAAAAATTGATGCTGACGAGAAGGTTTTGGCAGAATTAATTAAGAAACATTTTCCAGATTTTCGCCGTGTATTAAATGAGTTACAGCGTTACTCACAGTTTGGTAAAATTGACACGGGCATCCTTGTTCAAATTGCCGATATTTCAGTAGATGAATTGTCTAAGCATATTGTTGCTAAAGATTTTGGTGCCATTCGTAAGTGGGTAGCATCACACGAAATAGACAATACCACGCTGTTTCGTAAACTATATGATACATTAAGCGACACTTTAAAACCCTCATCTATTCCACAGGCCGTTGTGATTCTAGCTGACTATCAGTATAAGGCAGCTTTTGTGGCCGACCAAGAAATAAATACTGTAGCTTGCCTCACAGAAATTATGGTCAACTGTGAGTTCAATTAATGAATGATTTATTTTATAATCTATTTGAATGGATAAAAGATGACTGGAAAAGTAATAGAGTCCGTTTTTTGGTTGAACTCGTTGCTTGGGCTATTAGCATTGGTTGTAGTATCACTATGGCTCTCACCGTTCCTAACCCTCCACTTCTTATCTTATACCCTATTTGGATTGCCGGTTGCGCTATGTATGCTTGGGCTGCCCATACTCGTAAATCATTTGGTATGCTTGCTAATTATTTACTTCTCGTCACCATTGATACAGTTGGATTAATTAGGATGATGACATGAGCCCATTTGATTATGTGAAAGAAATATTACAAGGCAAGAAGCAACTTATTGTTGATGAATTAACAGAAAAAGAATATGTACCTTTTATTGTAAACCGCAGCCTTTCTTACCATCAGGACTGTGTGTTTTTTGCTAATGAAGTCAATCGCCGCCACCACTTAGATAAGAAGCTTCAGCATGATTTTCTTATAAATACGGTGAGGTCACAGAAACGACCTTTTGCGAAGTGGATAAAATCTGAAAAAAATGATGATTTAGAATGTATAAAGACAATCTATGGTTTCTCAGATTCTAAAGCCCGTGAGGCTGTCCGCTTATTAAGCAAAGAACAAATCCAAAAACTAAAAGAACAAACCGATATTGGTGGATTAAGGAAGTAAGATGGTTGATTTGACACAGTTTATTGAGGTCAGCCTTAATGAACAAGATGATTTTTTGAAGGTGCGTGAAACCTTAACCCGCATTGGTGTTTCTTCACGCAAAGAAAAAGTGTTGTACCAATCTTGCCACATTTTACATAAACAAGGCAAGTATTACATCGTTCATTTTAAGGAACTATTTGCATTAGACGGCAAACCATCCAATATTTCTGAGAATGATATACAGCGTAGAAATGCTATTGCAAATTTACTAGAAGAATGGGGTCTGGTAAAAATATTAAACTACAAATTGATTGAAGAAAATATTGCACCACTACATCAAATAAAGATTATTTCTTTTAAGGAAAAAGATGAGTGGGATTTAATTGCAAAATACAATATAGGTAAAAAACCTAATGAATATTAACTAACATTATAAAGATATATTATGGTAAAGCGTGATAAGAATTTCAAACTCAGCAAAGAGTCCAAAAGACAACTTGCTACAATCATTGACCCACTTAGACGAGGTCATTTCAAAAACTCTATGATTGAAGCCGAACTTTCAGCTTCAATCCCATTTAAACCAGAAAAGAATAAAAAAGAAACACAAAAGGTATAATAGTGTCTTTATTGGTATTTTCACATCATCATAAAGCTTTTCCTTTTAATTTTCAATCCTCTTGGTTAAAAGCGTGTTATGCTGGCGGCACAGGTGCTTATGAATGGCATCCGCCATCAGATGAAGGTCCGTATATTAATGTTACGGGTGATAGTGGAATATTAAAATATAAACATTATTATTCTAAAGCAACAGAAGAAGAATTTCTCCGTGCGATTGGCCAACAAGTAACCGAGCGTTGGATATTAGAAAAAACTCCACAGGTGGATTATCTTGGTTGCACCACATATCGCCGTCATTTATTACTTGATAAACACGCAGAAAAAAATGTAGCAAAAATTTCAATGCCGGCAACACAGACAAATGCTGATAAGTTTGGCACACAAGAACAACAAGAGGTTGCATTAGAATATTTACAAACAGCTGAAGTTTTAACGAACCATTCAGTCGCATTACCTTTTTCAGTTGAGGCACAATATTTACAATCTCAGCCAAGCCTGTATTGGAATTTATTTAAAAAAGCAATAGATGATTTGTTTCCCAATTATCGTCAGCATTTAACTTGGTTTACTCACAATAATATTATTAATTATGAAACTTGTTATATCATGCGCCGAGATATTTTTACTAGGTATGCTGATGAACTGTTTAGAATTTTAGAGTATGTTTGGCAAAATTCTGGAAACAATAATTATCCCACACAACAAACGACCTCTGAGCCATTACCTTGGAGATACCCTGGATTTTTAGGTGAGAGATTTTTTCCATTTTTTGTATATGTAAATTCGTTGAAAAAAATACAAGTGCCTTTGGTGATTTTAGAATAGAGTATTGAAAAAATAAATTACAGAGATAAAAAAATATCATTAGACAAACCTGCTTAATTAAGTTATACTATGACTAAGTATTAATACTTAGATTTTAACTATTATAGGAGATAATATGGAATTACAGCATATTTGTTTAGTTTGTGGCCATGTTCACGATGAGGCAACAGAAGGTAAGTTTGACGAATTATCGGACTTGTTTATGTGTCCAGAATGTGGTTGTTTTAAAGAAGAATATTATTCAATAACGAAGGAGAAATAGTATGGCAAAATCAGTAAAAGGTACTCGTACCGAAGAAGCATTGAAAGAAGCATTTGCAGGTGAATCACAAGCGAATCGCCGCTATTTGTATTTCGCAAACATGGCCGATGTAGCAGGCTCACCAGATGTAGCCGCTGTGTTCCGTTCTACCGCTGAAGGTGAAACAGGTCACGCCCATGGTCACATGGAATATCTATTGACTGGTGGTGCAGGTGATCCAGGCACTGGCCTTTCGGCTGCAACCGTAGCAGAAGCATTAGAGTCCGCTATTCACGGTGAAACCCACGAATACAGCGATATGTATCCTGGTATGGCAAAAACCGCTCGTGATGAGGGCTTTGATGAGATTGCGGATTGGTTTGAAACATTAGCCAAAGCAGAACGCTCACACGCTAATAAATTCCGTAAAACACTAGAAGCACATAAAGCAGAACAAAGTTAATGGCGTTTCTTGTCCACAATTTACCGCCAGTCCAATGCTTTGTTAAGAAAGAATTTCTCTATGACTTTGAAAAAGGTTTTGGTGAATATGAACCATGCATATGGATGACAATCAAATGTATTAAAGGCCAAGCGTTTCGTATTGAGGCACTATTACCTAATTATGGTGCCTTGTATGATAAACTACCTTTACATGCCTTTGTGTCAAGGCAAGAATTACTAAATGATGCAATCTTGCCTTTGGATTACTTGCAAATTTGGGACGCTTTGAGTTATAATATTACTGTCATTGAAAAAGATAATTTGCGAATGTTGAAATGCAAGTTCTTAGACAAAGATAGAAAGTGGCATTTTGGTGAGTATATGTTCACCGTGGATTTTTGCCAAAACGACCCTGGCTATTTGAATACAGGATTTTCTGAAACAGTAGAAGAACATAAGAGTTATAATTTTATTAAGTTGGACAACGGACAGTTCGCTGCCCAACCAAATAATAAAACATTGTTCTATGATGCTTCTCTGACAGTACCTGAATTCAAAATGCCAGATTTTAAAATAGCAACAAAGCTGTATTCAGTAGAGAAATACAATAAACATTCTGCAAGGAATAATAATGATTTCTTCTATGATTTTAAGGAAAGAAAAGAATGAATTTTCGTGAACTCGCTAAGAAATTGGCAATAGAGCATAAACTCCCAAGAGCCGAAAAATATGATTTGTTTTTACGGGACTTTGATAACATGGTGGAAGTTGTTGGTTGGATGCAAGACCCAACCCACGACATGAGGGACTTCCAAGACCGTGAGATGTTATTTCCAAAACGCTGGGTTACAATTGGTGTATTGCCAGCAGAAACACAGGTGAAACTATGACAGTTAAATTAATTACATTTAAGACCAGCCAAACTATTATGGCTGATATCAATGATGACAAAGCAACAACGACAGTTTCATTGAAAAAGCCAGTTCAGGTGATTGTTCAACCAACTAAAGATGGACCAATGATGGGCTTTGCTCCCTTTTTAGATTATGCCGAAGAATTTTCTACGGGCATTGAAATATCTAAATCGGATATTCTATGTGTAACTACACCGAGCCGTGAGCTAGAAAATCAATATAATAAGATTTTTGGTAGTAATATTGAAATTGCCTCATTTATTCCAAAAGTATGATATAATGTATGAATGAATAAAAAATACTATACACATGTTCTATGCTTTGGTAATTACATTCTTTACCGAGGCATTAATAACGGTCGGAGAGTCAAGCAAAAGATTGAATACTCTCCGATTTTGTATTTTCCTACGAACAAGAAAACAGAATGGCGTTCTCTGCAAGGCGATGTATTAGAACCTAAATTGTTTGGTTCAATCAAAGAAGCAAAAGAGTTCATCCGCCGATACGAAGAAGTTCAAAACTTTAAGATGTTTGGCAACACTCGTCTGGAATATGCTTACATAGCCGACAACCAAAAGGGTGTTGTGGATTGGGACATCAATGACCTAGACATAGCTATCATTGACATTGAGGTGGGTTCAGAAAACGGTTTCCCAGACCCAGCAACCGCCAGCGAACCGGTGACCGCCATAGCTATAAAAAAACTAAATAAGAGGTTTAGCGTTTACGGATGTGGTAAATTCAACAATACTCGTGAGGATGTTGACTATATTGAGTGTAAAGACGAATATACATTACTTAAAACCTTTCTAGCCGATTGGGAGAAGAACACACCAGATATCGTTTCTGGTTGGAATGTTAAGTTCTTTGATATTCCATATCTACACAATCGTATGCAAAAGATTCTTGGTCCTGATATGACTAGAAAGCTTTCGCCTTGGAATGCAGTTGTTGAACGAGAGAAAGTTATTAAAGGCCAGAAGCAAGTTGCCTATGATATTTTTGGCGTTTCTTGTTTAGATTACATTGAGTTGTATCGTTGGTATGCACCAGGCGGTAAATCACAAGAGTCCTATAAACTAGACCACATTAGTTCTGTTGAGCTAGGCACCAACAAAATAGATTACTCCGAGTATGATAGTTTACATCAGCTCTACAAACACAATTATCAAAAGTTCATTGAATACAACATTAGAGATGTTGAAATTATCGTTGAACTAGAAGAAAAATTAAAGTTGATTGAATTGGCTGCCACTTTGGCATATGATACAAAAACAAACTTTGAAGATGTATTTGCACAAACAAGAATGTGGGATGCTCTAATCAACTCTTATTTGATGGACAAAAAGATTATTGTTCCACCAAAAGAAAACAGAATTAAAGAATCAGCATTTGAAGGTGCATATGTAAAAGAACCACAAGTTGGCAAGCATGATTGGGTCGCATCATTTGACCTTAACAGCCTATACCCACACTTATTGATTCAATATAATATTTCACCAGAAACAATTATTGAACCACCTAACTACACACAAGAGATGCGTGACATTATATCTGAAGGTGTAACAGTTGAAAAAATGTTGTATCAGAAAATTGATACCTCTAAACTTAATGGTGTTACTTTGACACCAAACGGACAGTTTTTTACCACAGAACGGCAAGGTTTTTTGCCTAAGATGATGGAAGAAATGTATGAGGACCGAAAAAAGTTTAAGAACTTAATGATTAA
>Ga0247843_1006142_pt1 | contig 15956 bp, 11 predicted proteins | sample LaCruzMarch2017__FD_192420 | JGI IMG/M metagenome (GOLD analysis project Ga0247843, IMG submission 192420) | Freshwater microbial communities from meromictic Lake La Cruz, Castile-La Mancha, Spain - LaCruzMarch2017_8m | ecosystem: Environmental > Aquatic > Freshwater > Lake | place: Spain... | reverse complement strand
TTTGTCTGGCATTGGTGCCGGAATTGATCGCTTGGTTCTGAAAATACAACTTGGCTGCAATGCCGACCTCTGAAAGTTTGCTTTTTGTGTCATAAAGAACTCTTTATGACTTCAACATCCTTTGCTTTTGGGTGTTGTTTTTAAAGATAACAGCGCATAAAGTCATTTAAAAATCGCTTTATGGCTTCAAAATGACTTTAAATCTATTGAAAGTCAGATAAATCATGTTCGAAAAGTTCGCCCAAAGCTCGGCGCTCGAAAATACCCAAAAAACGGCGCTGAGTTTGCTGTCGCAAAAAGGCGAAGCCAACGCTCGCAGTATTGCTTCCAAATTTATCAGCCAGTTCAAGCTTTTGGACAAGGCACAACAACTGCAGTTTTTTGAATTTCTTTCCAAACAATTCAGCCCTGACCCTGTTGCTGTGCTTCAAGCTGCACAAAGCTATTCAGAAAACGCTAACGATGAGAACCTGATCAAATTGTTTAGGGTTGTGGAGCCAGCAAGGCAAGAGCTGCTTCGGCGAATAAACCGAGCACCAGATGGCACACAGACTATTGTGCGTATGCGTGAGAGGCTACTAGAGCACGCAAAAACTAAGACTGGACTCAAAGCACTTGACTCTGACATGCAACACCTTCTGGGTTCTTGGTTTAACCCAGGCTTTTTAGAGTTGCATGAGATCACTTGGTCCTCACCTGCTCTTTTGCTGGAGAAGATCATCCTCCACGAGTCCGTTCACGCCATTGACGGCTGGGATGATTTACGACGAAGGCTCCAACCTGATAGACGTTGTTATGCTTTCTTTCATCCTCAGCTTCCCGGTGAGCCGTTGATATTTGTGGAGGTGGCTTTGGTAAATGCCATATCCAAAGAGGTAGGCCCATTGTTGGATAAAAAATCCGAAGCCTTGGAAGCCAAGAAATTCAAGACTGCTATCTTTTACTCCATCAGTAACTGCCAGCCAGGACTAAAAGGCGTCTCACTAGGCAATTTTTTAATTAAACGAGTTGCTGAGAAAATTCTTCAAGAAATCCCCTCAGTCAAAACCTTTTGCACGCTCTCTCCCATTCCAGGTTTCAACCGTTGGCTCGAAACCTTATCTGAGTCCCAAGCACTGGATCAAATCCAAGATAAAAAGGGAAAGATCGTAGCCGCTGTCAATGTTCTAAAACCCAAAGGAGAAGACTGGCAAAAAAGACTCACAACAGGATGGACACCTGCAAGCGCAACACCAGAAGAAAAAGCCGCTCTGCTGCGGTTATGTTTTGTGTACTTGACTCAGTTCGTCCATAAAAAATCAGGCGATTCAGTTGCAAAATTCCATCTTGCTAATGGTGCCGAGCTTCACGGCATTAATTGGGCTGCTGATTTGTCAAAAAAGGGGCTTTTACTGTCAAGTGCCATCATGGTGAATTATCTGTATGAACTTGATGCTATTGAAGAAAATCATGAAAAATTCATCAAAAAAGAAGTTGTCTATTCCAAGGGCTTGAGTCGCCTTTTTTGACCATGATGGTTAACATGTTATTTTCACTCACTGCTTTTTCAGTTTTATCGTCATAAAAAGTCACACGCTTATAGTAATTAATCAATTAAGTCATAAGCACAAATGCCCAAATGACCCATAAATGGGTCACTTGGACTGATTGAATCCAAATCAAGCAAGTCCTTGTTTGTCTGGCATTGGTTCCGAAATGGCTAGGCGGCAATTTGGATAAGTACTTGATGCACACCTACCAAGCATCAGTTCGAGCACAAGTTCAAGGCCGTAGCCAAGTGATCAAAACCGAAGTTCGGGCCATGAGCGCGCAGGACGCGCGTTGGCTGCTATGGGCTCAGTACGGATTTCACAGTATCCAGTCTGGACCTATCCGAATTTCGGGCAAGTAGGACCAGGCTCAATACTCACTGGGCAGCATGATCACCCAATGATCTCCATCCCAAGAAGCGTAAAGGTCAATATGGTCAGTGGGCAAATCTGTGTAGCCAATTTCCTAGTCCTCGATTTATTGGCATTTGGCAATTGAAATTACACGCGAATCCCATAGACTCGGGCATTAGTAAGAAATATTAGCCGAGGTCATCATGTGCAGATGGGTTGCTTACGCGGGTCCAGAAATTTACCTTGAAGACTTGATCTTCCATCAAGAGCATTCCATTGTGAGTCAGAGCTTGGCTGCAAACCAATCTGCTTGGGTCACAAATGGCGATGGGTTTGGCGTCGCGTGGTACACCCAACGCACAACACCTGGACTATTTAAAGATGTGCTGCCAGCTTGGAACGATGCTAATCTGCGCTCGCTCGCAGCACATATTCGCACCAAGTTGTTTTTTGCTCATGTCCGCGCCACCACTGGCACTGCTGTCAACAGAAGCAACTGCCATCCATTTATTTGGCAAAACTGGACCTTCATGCACAACGGCAAGATCGGCAATTGGCATGACTGCAGAAAAAGTGTAGAGGATCTCATTGATCATGTGCACTACCCACACCGAGAAGGCACAACAGACAGTGAAGCCTTGTTTTTAGTTGCACTGAGCAAGGGATTGATTCATGACCCTATTGCGGCGATACAGGTAACTTTGCGCGATGTCACCAAAATCATGGAGCAGCACAAAGCAGACGAACCCATGCGAATTTCATGCGCTCTTTCCAATGGCCGAGAGATCTGGGCATTTAGATATTCAAGTGATGACCAGTCACCCAGCATGTACTTCGGCTCCCCTCACACGCGTGCCAGCGATACTGGAACAAACCCTATCACCACCATTGCCTCTGAGCCGTCTGATTCAGATGCAGCACATTGGTTCAAGGTCGAAGAGCGTACCGGTGTACATTGGACTGAACATGGGCTAGAGCACTTTCAAATTAGCATTTAAATCTTTTTGATACAACGATGGCTTTCAGCATTGAACAACTGGGTGAAATTGACAAAGTCATAGGCCAATGGTGTGTGTCTAGGGTGCCACCCGTGCTCAAAAGTCAAATCGATCACGACTACGAAATTGATGGTCAGGCAGTGACCTTGTTTGAGGTGCGTCCCATGTGGCGCGGTGCACCAGGTGAGTTAACCCGCAACCCTTTTGTGCGATTTCGACAGGCCAAGACCACTGGCATTTGGAAAATCTACTGGCGCCGTCAAACAGGTAAGTGGGAACTTTATGCGCCTGCACCCACCGCCAAGAACCTCACGGTTGCCTTGGCCATCGTTGAAGCGGATCAACACGGCTGCTTTTTTGGCTAGCCAAATCCGGCAAGTCCTTGTTTGTCTGGCATTGGTTCCGAAATGGCTAGGCGGCAATTTGGATAAGTACTTGATGCACACCTACCAAGCATCAGTTCGAGCACAAGTTCAAGGCCGTAGCCAAGTGATCAAAACCGAAGTTCGGGCCATGAGCGCGCAGGACGCGCGTTGGCTGCTATGGGCTCAGTACGGATTTCACAGCATCCAGTCTGGCCCTAATCAGGTCAATACTCGCTAGGCAGCATGATCACCCAGTGCTCACCGTCCCAGCAGGCATAGAGTGAAATGGCGTGCATTGGAAAGTCCGTATATGGGATCTCTTGGCGGGCATGTTCACTGCCACTGCCGTCCTCGTAGATCATTGTTGCCCTGTTGCCATTGACTGTGACACGCACTTGGACAAACCAGTCCTCTGTGCCAATCTCGCTTAGGTGGCTGGCAATCGCGTCCATCATCCAAAAACACTCGGCCTCTTCGGCCAAGTACTTGGTGCCGTCGGTCAGCAGATGCCTACGGCTAATGCGGAAATAGCCAGTTGTTCCAATAAATTGTGTCAGTTGGGTTTCATCAAAGTTTTTCATAGCTGCGTCCTTCTTTTGTTGAATGACTACAGTTTTGTTTCAGACACGCAAATGGACAACCGATGCGTGGTAACCCGAAAACTTGGCGGGGTACCGAGTAAAAATCACCATGGTGATTTGATAAGTACTCCATCTAAAAAATCCGCAGCGCAGAAATTTAGACCTGCAAGACCCATTCGGGCTACAGATACAAACCGCACTACTTGCATAAATTTCAGTCATTAATCGCAAAATGCCACGCGTTTAAAAGCCCTACAGCGCTTCGATTCACTTGCCCAAATACTCGGAGTGCTGAGAACCCGGATCAGCGCTTGTAGGGCTTGCTCGCCAATCTGCGCTGGTTATCCACAGAGCGTGCGAGTTATCCACAAAAAATCACGAAAAATAATAGTTTTAATAGATTTCAAGGATTGAGCATTGAAATCATTGAAGAAAAAAACCATGAAAAAGTTATCCACAGCCAGTTCATTTCGCCCTGCTACCGCTCAGAAACCCATCACTTTGGCGGGACTCAGGTTGTCCAGATAAATATATGAAAACACAATGCAATTAACGCAAACACATGATTTAGGAGATAACACCATGGCACAAGCAAAGACACTGACAACTGCTGAAATTGAGCGCTTGTTAACGCATATCAACACACGCAAGTACGCAGCTCGCAACAGATCAATGATGCTGCTCACACACTGGGCAGGTTTAAGGATCGGCGAAGTAGCCTGCTTGCGCTGGAGCGATGTGACAACCACTGATGGCGAAATTAAAGATGAGATCCGCTTGCTGCCCGACATGACCAAAGGCCGTCATGCTCGTACTGTGTTTGTCAGTGTCAAGCTAAAGGCGGAATTGCAAGCATATGCACATCAAGCTAAGTGCGTGGATCGCAACTACCCATTCTTTGCTAGCCAAAAAAGCATCCGGGCAGGCTTCAACGCTAACAGCTTGGCACAAACATTCGCCCTACTCTACGACGGAGCTGGGCTTGAAGGTGCCAGCAGTCACAGCGGTCGCAGGACGTTCTTAACTAATCTTGCCAACAAAGGAACTGCCATCCATATTTTGAAAACTCTGGCTGGTCACCGCAGCATCAGCACTACCGCTGCATACCTTTACAGTAGCCCAAGTCAATTAAAGGCAGCTGTCGAACTGGTCTAAGGCTAGTTAGCTTTGTTTAATTTAAAAGAAACTTCGTATCGATAGAAAGAGATATCCGGAGTCATTGCTAAAGCACGACGAATCCGAGTGTCATCATCTAGTGCAATGATTACACCTTTAACACTTTGATTCGGTTCAGCAAGTTCCTGCTTAACGTATCCCATGTAGCGAAGCACCTGCCCTACTACTGCATCGCTTGCTCTACCCTTTTTCAACTCAACAACTAACAGCTGTGACTTGTCTTTTTTGATAGCCAAGATGTCCATGGGGCCAGTGTCAGATTGGTACTGCTGACCAACAAGCTCACCATCCTCTTCAAAGATATCGAAGTCTTTGCCTAATTCAGTTTGTTTCCAGTTTTGTACCAAGAAGTCCTCAAGATGCTTTTCAAGCGCAAACTCAGAGGGATCTTCAACTGTTAAATCGGTAGAAATGATTGGCGATTTATATTCGCCTGCGATCAATGACTCAAGCTCTTGTGCGTAGCCAGTAATGTTGCTGACCGTACCGATAGAGCCAGTGCTTTTTTTAAGCATGTCCGACATAACTTCACGCTCAACATGCTTGGCCATCCACTTGACATTGCGTCGATGAGGAAGAATTCCACCTGGGTGGTAAAAGTAGTTGCTTGAAATTTCACCAACGTGATAAGTACCAGAGCCGTCGGGACATAGGACGATGTCACCAAGTTTTATGCCCTTTGACACAGTCCAGAGAAATCCACAAGCCAGCCCTGCACCTACGTTGGTTTTATCGGGATGATTTGACTTAAAGATATCGCGGAACTTTGCGTTGAAATCACGCCAATTTTCTGTTAGCTCGTTTGTTAGGTCTTGATTGACTTCAAAGTCTGCGCCGATGAAGCCTTCAGTAAAACAGGTCTCAGCGTGAATTGACTTCCTGCCAAGCATTACACGGTAGTAGCTTTTCATAGTTTTAATCTTTCTGAACCACTCACTTCACAAGCTCAATCAATTTCCCATATCCATCGACAACGTCGTACTTAACTTGATCCGATGTGATCTTGGCGAAGAACCTTCGTGCGCATTCAATTTTGCTTTCTTCGATTTTTCGCAGATCCATGCTGGACATGGACCCCTTGGTCTCAGCGACAAAGTAAACATGCTTGACCTTGCCTTCCTGAAAGGCAATGGCCCAGTCGGGGTTGTAGTTGCCAACTGGGGTAGGAATGAAGAACCCGCGAGGTAACTTAGCATAGACCACCACCTCAGTGCTGGCATCCAGCTCACGCACGAAATCACGCTCATTTTTGGAGTCGGTGAAAACGTAGTCGTAGATGTGGTGGTTGGCCTTGACCGCCTTGCTGAAATCTTCCTTGGGTTTGTCCTGAGTGAAGATGTCCATGGTGTGCGTGTCGCCCGTAGGGTCATAGGCAATGTGCTCTACGATCACAGTTGCCTTTTGCTCGTTCATCAGACGTGCTGCCTTTTGCATAAAGTCTTCCGGATTCGTTCGGTACTGACTAAACACGGTTTTGTTGATGCCCTGCAAAATGCTAGCAACAGTTACGCGGGTGAGTTGCGTCTGGCTCGTTAATCTGCCGATCAAGTCGTACTTGACGGCAGAATGCGCTGACGCAGCTGAATAGCCCGTCGTTGACTCTGTAACTTTGAAAGATTCACCCTGGCGAATGCCTTCATAGGTAGCGGAATCTAGCTGCTCCCCGGCGATCACGGTGTATTGCATAGGGCTGACCTTGAGTTCGGCCTCTAAGGCTTTTACACACTTGGACACCAACTCCGGGGTTTCGAATTCCACGGTGTACGCAGCTTTGCGGTTAATGCGACTCCACAATGCCTTAAATTCTGACTTTTCGAAGTTGGCATTCAGCGGGTTGATTTTTGCCTTACGGTCATCTTCCGGTAGTGGTAACTTTGTATCGCTAAAAACGCTATCAATAAGAGCGAAAACGGCATCGGCATACAACTCCAACTCAGGGGAAAGCGCTGCAAGCGTTCCCTCTTTCTTTGCCTCGTGGTATGCCTCGGCGATTTTGTTTTTGCTGTCGGTGTAGTCATTTTTAAGGAGATATTGATAAATCTGCTTTGCTAGTTGCGGGGTCACTTCCACATCACCTGCTGTAGTTTTTAGAACCTTGGCAGTAAAGTATGACTCGTCTGCAATCCGTGGCCGATCTGATAAACCTTCGCTGATGTCACTCTGCAAAGCGGTTACAAAGTCCTTGTAGCTCTCGCTAGCAACAACAGTCAACACATTTACCTGGTGGACCGTGGCCGGATTGTCCATTCGATCGCCATGCTGATTGACAGACAAACGTAGCCCGCGTCCGACTTCCTGGCGGCGGCTCACAGTGTTATCGCTGTGCTTCAGCGTACAAATCACGAACACATTTGGGTTGTCCCAGCCTTCACGCAACGCAGAATGCGAGAAGATGAACCGAACCGGTTCATCAAACGACAGTAACCGTTCTTTGTCTTTTAAGATCAAGTCATAAGCATCGACGTCATCGGTTTCTGTGGATTTTTTTCCTGTCTCGGGATCGATCATCCGTTTGGTTTTCTTATCGATCGAGAAATAACCGTTGTGCGTCTTGCTTGTTGCAATGCCTTTGAGATAACGGTTGTAGGGAGTGTCATCAAGCGTCTGCACTTCGGCTAGCTGGAGGTTGTACTCTTCCTCAAACATTTGGGCGTACTCGCCGGGCTGCTCGCCCATTTCGTCATAACTGCGGTATTTGCTCACTGCATCGATGAAAAACAGCGACAGCACTTTGATGCCTTGAGAGAAAAGTGCTTGCTCCTTTTCGAAGTGGGCTTTGATTGCCTCACGAATTTGAATGCGACGTAAAGCTGGTTCGCTCACATCCCCAGTAGCTTCACCAGCCATTAGCTCTTGCCCATTGGTGAATGTCACCGCATTGGTCAACGCATTGATGTCAGACACGACAAAACCACGGTACTGTTCCAAATCGCCGGAAATATCGAAGAGGTTGTCGTTGCGGGATAGCTTGCGCAGCACACGCTTGATGCCGTTGTTTTGCTTGATTTCTAATTCAACCCGTGCGACAGGAGAACTGGTTGAGACCTCAATCGACTCCAAGTAGAGATAGGCATTGGTTCCGGTCAGGCCCTTGACCGATATGCCACGAACAGAAATTTTCTTAACCAGCTTTTGGTTGTACGCATCTAGTGCGTCCAGCCGGTGAATTTTGTTGTGTGTAGTCTTGTGGGTGGCCGAATAACGCAACACCGCCAACGGCTTGAAGTTAGCCAGAGAATCCAGCGTCTTACCACCTTCCATCTTCTGAGGCTCGTCCAGAAACATGATGGGTCGGTTGGCACTGATCACATCAATAGGCTTGCGGGACTGGAAATCGTCAAGCTCTTCGTAAATGCGACGGGCATCCTTGCCAGTTGCATTGAAGGCTTGCACGTTAATCACCATGACGTTGATGCCTGCGTCACTGGAGAAGCTCTCCAAGTTGTGCAACTGCTTTGAGTTGTAGATGAAAAACCGGGCTCGTTTCTTGTAATCGTCCAAAAAGTGTTCAGCCGTTATTTCAAGAGACTTGTGCACGCCTTCACGAATGGCAATGCTGGGCACCACAATAATGAACTTGCTCCACCCATACCGGGCATTGAGCTCGAACATGCTTTTGACGTAGCAATACGTCTTGCCCGTGCCGGTCTCCATTTCTACATCCAGATTGATGTCACACACCTTGGTTTTAACCAACGCGGCGGAGAGGGGAAGGTTTTGCCTGCGCTGCACGGCATGAATGTTTTCCAACATCTGGCCGGGTGTTAACGCCAAATCTGCGTTCTTAAATCCAGCTGTCTCCAACGCTGCCACGGCTTGGCCGCTGGCGTCCATGGCGCGGCCTGGATCCATGCGATAGTTCAACCCCTCGCGCTTTGGTTGTCCGGAAAAACAATCCGCTACAGCTTCGACGGCATTGGTCTGATAGCCCTGTTTTTTAAATTTGAGTTTCATGAATGCGCCGCTCAAATCGTTTTAACATCAGTGGCGGGGCTCATTAGCTTGAAGATTTGCTCAACGTTAATCTTCACGCTGTCACTGGCAAAGCCTGCATCTCGGAACACGGCGCGCAGCGGCTCCCGTTTCGCCAACAACTTGACGAATTCCTCGCTTACGCCCTCATCAAAGCACGCAACTAACGCATTTCCATCCACAAAGTACGCGGTCTTACCGTCTATGGTCTCCTGCGTGATGGGCAATGCCAGGTCAACGCCCCAGTCCAGCAACACCTGGAACAGCAGGTCTTCGGACGTGCGGTCTTCGCGGATATTATTGATCTGATCGGATAGCAGGTCTTGCGAGACGGCATCGGGGGTATAGAAAACCTCCTTCATATTGGAGCTGTCAATTTTGAGAACCCGAAACCCGACGTCTATTTTTTGTGATTCGGAAGTTGATGAGAATTCATTGGAAATTGATTTGCCTATTCTACGGATTCGCTCTTTCCCGATTTCCGCGATAGTGTCGAATCCTGCTTTTTGGGCATCGCTTCCAGGCTCACAAATTTCAGGGAGTTGAACCATGATGATTCTGCGTTTCCCAGTATCTTTCAAATTTAAACTCATCATGGCATGAGCACTGGAGCATGAGCCTGAAAAGAAATCTAGAATAATTGATTCTTCGTCAGAATTAGTGCCAATGTCTATTAGTTTTTCAATCAATTGAGTTGGCTTGGGGTAAGAGAAAATCTTTGCATTTCCAAAAATGCTTAGCATCTCATTGGTACCGTGTTGACTGTAAACATCATCAATTATTGAGAATGCTTTTGCTTGCCTCTTTACGCCAAATTCATCAAACAAATATTGTTTGCTGTGTACGCTCCATTCTCCATTTTTATCTTTAATAAACTCTAATTCACCATTACGGTTGGACTCAAGTACGCGTTCTTTACTCCAATACCACTGTCGCTTTGGGTGAACTAGAGTTCCATCTGGAGCTTCTATCGGGAAGATCAAATTCAAGCGCTCATCCACAGCCTTGCCTGCTTCTAACGGGTGAGTTCTATATGGACCACGAATTTCAAAATTAGAGTCTTTGAGTTTGTAATAACGTTGAATACTTTCATCTTGAAGTGGTATGAAAATTTCATTCAAATTTTCAATTGACTTGGCGTAGACTAAGATGTATTCGTGAAGAGTTACTAAATGCTTTTCTTTAGCGCCTCCTCCGTAACGTTTTTTCCAGATAATACAGTCTACAAAATTTTGTTCACCAAAAATTTCATCGCATATTTTTCTTAAATTGGATATTTCATTGTCATCAATTGAAATGAAAATTAAACCATCATCACGAAGTAAATTCCTTGATAGCCTGAGTCGAGCATAAACCATGCTCATCCAATCCGAATGAATGCGTCCATTACTTTCAGTGTTTGCAATAAGTCGATTACCGCTAAGGTCATTTTGATTAGACTTTAAAAAATATGCTGAAGAGTCTTCCGAAAAATCATCGTCATAAATGAAGTCTCTTCCCGTGTTGTATGGTGGATCTATGTAGATCATCTTCACCTTGTTTAAATAGGTCTCCTGCAAAAGTTTCAATGCATCGAGGTTGTCTCCCTCAATAAATAAGTTTTTGGTTGTGTCAAAGTTCACACTTTCAGCTCGATATGGGCGAAAAGTTTTTGCAATAGGCGAATTCGCTGTTAGCAGGGCTTCATGCTTGCCGGGCCAACTTAATTGGTAACGTTCATTCGGACCTTCTACGATAGAGTCGGACAACTCCTGCCGAAGTAACTCAAAGTCGATGCGACGTTTGAATATGCCGTTGGGATCTCGGGTCTCAACGATGCAGTTCGGGAAGAGCTGTGCCATCTTTTCGATGTTGGCCTGTGTCAGGTCAGGGCTATGTAGTTTGAGTTTTTCCATGATTTTGTCGTTGATTGTTAATTTGTTAGATTTTCAAGTTCTTGCCGTATTGCACGCAGTTGGGCATTGATTTCGACTTTGCGATTGAACTGCTTTTCTTTGGCGAGTTTGCTGGTTATTTTTTGAACTTCGTTTTCTTTAACTCGTAGACGCTCAAACCGCGTCACCAACTCGGCAAGGGCCTCGTTCTGTCGCAACGTTAGGGGAATCAACCTTTGCAATAACTGCTCATAAAGGACTCCTAGGTCAAGTGCAAGAGGCATAGCCACTCTTTCGCCGTCGGTCGGCATCCATTGATTTGAGAAATAGTCGCTCACAACCCAGCGATTGCTGTCTGACTCACTGGGACGTTTGAATGCCGCGACTACTTGTGTCTTCTCTTCAAAGGTCAACTCAAAAATGATGGGGAATTGGACCGCACCATCGATGCAACGGAGGACCTCATGATTGAGCGCAGGGGTTTTTAGTTGAATGGCAAATATTTGTAGCTCTGGCACACCTGGCTTTGATGCCAAATTGATCGTCTCCGGTGCGAGCTTGTACTGCCAGACGATCTGCTCCACCTGTCGCACGAACATTTCACGAACAGAAGGTGCAGCACCACTGTGTTCGTAAATTTTGTTCTTCGGCAAGACACGCCCAAAGGCGGCCTGCTTCGGGTAACTGATGAACGGTGACAGCGTGGCTTGATTCATCCGGCATCCTGAATTACAAGAAAAGTGATCAATTCGAAATCGTCCAGTCCCGCGATGGTGTTGACCAAGGCGGTTGTTTTGCCACCACTGAAAAGGCTGTCCAAATCCTTCTCTTCTTTAACCTCGATCATTGAACGGATGGTCTTGCCCAAAAGGTCTGAGTAAGCCTGCATCTTGCGGCCATCGGCAGTCTCTTCGTTGAACAGGCGGCAGACATCGGGAATTGGCACCGATTGACCTTTGCAGCAGCTTCGAACCAAATCAAGAAGTCGTTTTACTTCGGTGTGGTCGCTGATGACCTCGCCAGCCCGGTTGATGTAAACGAGGTAATACGGATGCAGACGGTTGTGTTGGTTGACGGTGACGTTAGGATTGAGGTTTCGCAGGGTAAATATCACCCCCGATTGCAAACCCAGTTCAGGTTTTGCCGGAACAACAGCGTGCATGCCGCTGGGCACATTGTTTAAGTCGCCGTTGGCTTTGACGTAATTGAGCAGATCCATTCTGAAATCATTGAGCCCTAGGTCGGTGATCGATACACCCGTCTTGAGATCTTCCAGCTCAATCACTTCCTCTTGTAAACGGCGAAGTTGCTCTTTCCGATACGAGACATCATTGGCTTGGGCACTGAGAACGTTGTCATCACCGGTTGCTGTGACGTCGGCAATCATCATCCGACTTTCAACCCGCTCTTTGAGGTTGATGTATTCGTCAAGTGAGATGTCGGGCCAGTAGTTGACTAGTTGAATGCTGGCGTTGGTGGAACCAATGCGGTCAATCCGACCGAACCGCTGAATAATGCGAACCGGGTTCCAGTGAATGTCGTAGTTGATCAGGTAATCGCAGTCCTGCAAATTCTGGCCTTCAGAAATACAGTCAGTGCCGATGAGCAAATCAATCTCAGCGGGTTCGCCGGGAAGCACGATAGCTTTCTCTTTTGAGCGCGGGGAAAACAGTGTGAGAAGCTCCTGAAAGTCATAGGTCTTTTTCAGGGTGGATTTTGGAGCCGCGCTGCCGGTTACTTTGGCGCTGTGCAGGTGCTTAACTTCCAACAACTCTGGTGCTAGATTGGCATAAAGGTAGTCTGCGGTATCGGCAAAGGCAGTGAATAACAGGATTTTCTTGTTGCCTGGATTGATAGGGTTGGCCAGCTTGCCAAGGATCAAAGACTTTACATGCTGGAGTTTCGCATCGTCCGCAGGCGTGACCTTGTTCATGGAAGCTAGCAACCCGTCGATGATCCCCATGTCGACCTGTAATTCATGCTCCCACGATGGAAGATCCATATCGCCTAAGCTAATCTTTACCTTGTTACCGATTTCGCTGTCACTTAGATCTGGTAAGTCGTCGTCTTCGACATCTAGGTTTTCCATTTGGCCTGTTAAATCATCAACATCAATAGCTTCACCAGTTTTATTGAAAGCGCTGATCTTGGCCAACGTGTTTTCGTTGTTGTACCGTAAAGAGGTCAGAGTCAAACGAAACGACTGAACTGAACTTTCCAAGCGCTTAAGCAGGTTGGTCGTCATTAACGCTTGAAGACTTTTTTCACGGTCTATCTGCTTCAACTTACCTTTGCCCGCAACTTCTGTGTCGTACATATCCTCGTACTTACTGAGGCGGCTTGGAAGGATGTAACTGATTGGCGCGTAAACCGCTAGTTTCAGCAAGGAGAGCTGAGTAAAAATCTCGTTGAAACTCATCACGTCAGTGCGTTGAGTTAACGGCGAATGGAATGACAAGGGCTTGAGTCGTTCTGGGAACGGACCGATATCTTTTGTGTCGTAGAAGGTCTGAATGTGTTTGCGTGACCGCGCAATGGTGACGCTGTCCAGAAGTTCAAAGAAATCAAACTCCAGCGTCTCAAGGATTGCCTTTGCGGTTCGTTTCTCTGGGGGCAGTTTTGCCCAGGCGTTGAAGCTGGCCTGGGCATTACTGAAAATCTTCTCAACTGTTTTGCCAGTTCGCAGCTTCTTGGTTAGGTTTTCAGAATCACCTTCATAGGCAAGAGCTAATTGGTTTCGGAGGTCATTGAATCGGTTGTTTACTGGCGTGGCTGATAGCATCAAGACCTTCGTTTTCACACCTTCCTTGATGACTCGGTTCATCAGTTTTTGATAACGAGTTTCCTTTTCCTTGTAGACATCGTTGTTGCGGAAGTTATGTGATTCGTCAATGACGACCAAGTCGTAATTGCCCCAATTAATTCGATTCAAAGGTGTACCAAAAGACTCGCCACTGGTTCTATTCAAGTCGGTATGGCACAGCACGTCATAGTTAAAACGGTCCTTTGAAAAAATATTAGTCTTGAGGTTGCGGTTGTAATTCAACCAGTTGTCTGCCAGCTTCTTGGGGCACAGCACCAGCACCGATTTATTGCGTAGCTCGTAGTACTTGACCACCGCCAAGGCCGTGAACGTTTTGCCAAGGCCCACACTGTCAGCCAGAATGCATCCGCTATAGGTTTCCAGCTTGTTGATGATGCCGGTCGCTGCGTCCTTCTGGTAATTGAAAAGCTTGTTCCAAATCAGCGTGTCCTGATAGCCGGTGCGGTCATTTGGCAGAACGTCTTCATTGATGTCTTCAAGGAACTCATTGAAAATGTTGTAGAGCATCAAGAAGTAAACATGCTCAGGTGAATTTTCTTGATACACCGAAGCAATGTGATCGCAAATCTGAGCGGTTACATCTTCAAGCTTTTTTGGGTCAACCCAAATTTGGTCAAAAAGGCTGATGTAGGTCGACGTGAATGCGGCCTCGTCCATTTTGTTGACCAAATTTGATACGGCGTTTCCTTGCTGGTACCCAAGATCGACCGCAGTGAAACCGTGCAAAGGCATATAGGCAGTCGCCGCATCTTTAGCCTGCACGCAAGCAAACTGCTGCATTGGAGCCTTGCTGCGGTTGGATTTGAACGTAGCTTTGCGGCGCATCCAATCAGCGCACTCTTTGGCAATGGCTCGCTGGGTCAGCTTGTTGCGGAGTTGAATTTCAAACTCGCTACCGTAAAGACTGCGTTCTCTGTCAGACTTAGGGATATGAAATTCGCGACGTTGCTTTTGCACCTTGTCGGTAACTTCATCTGCAACAAATGTAGGTGAAGTGAAAATGAAACTGAGCTCATCAATCTTCTCTAACTCAGCCTTCAGTGCTTCAAAGGCATACATAGAAAAACATGAAGCAGCAATTTTTAGTCGCGCTTGAGGCTTAAGCGTCTTCTTTAAGTCATCACCGAGCAACCGATTGATGTTGTCAATAAGTTCCATTAAACGGTGCCCCTTTGAATTGCAGAGTAGCCCGGCGCCAAGGCTGCGCTTTCGACACCGTACAGCGTTTGTAAATTGCTCAAAGATAAATGATGCGTCCTGGGATCGAGTTCGTGCTGCAAAGTGCAGTCCACCGCCCACCTTCTTAAGGCATAGCCAACTAGCGGCGCTCGCATATCCAACACCAGCATGCCGTCTTTCATCTGATAGTCAGCTTCGATAGCCTCAGGATGTTCGACTCCGGGATGAGGCACCAACTCAAGTCGAACCACCCTCGCCCACTGCACATCAGCTTCAATTCGTTGATTCAACGGAATGTCAATCTCTAATGGCTTGGCTTTGACAATGCGTGTGATTGAAAAGTCAGCAAACCGCTCACGGTCACAGTCATAGGCGCGAAGATGCCAACGCTGCCCTGTGTCTGCCAATGCCAAGGGTGAAAGCGTCTTTGTAGACGCTCCAGATGTCAAGGATAAGTAGTTGACCTTGACTTGCTTACGGCCAGCAATGGCGCGAGTCAGCACAGCCAATGTCTCCAGGTCAGGACGAACTAGATCAGAAGCAGCTTCACAGGGTACGGTTCGTTGGATCTTGAGATCCAAGCTATCCCCATAACCATCTCTGAACCAAGCCAACACGCGATCGGCACTGTGCTCAAAAACCGGGTTGAAACGGTTGGTGGGCTCGTAATTTCTTAGGGCCGCGTTGTATATGAGGTTGTCAGGGGCAAGACTTTTGTAACTGGATAGGTCTCTGGCAGACGCAGCTGGCTTGACTCCGAAGCGGCGCTCGATGTCAGCACGGGTCAAATCGCCACAGAAGTAAGCTTTGACCTCTATATAAAACAGCCTCTCCCTTTGGGCCTGTGTGAGGCTGTTCAGCTGTTCAGCGGCTTGTTTACTGACCAAAACTGTCCCCAATGTTATTTCGTTACCACTTTAGCATAAGAATCATCTTTAGTTAATCAAAATGATGCACCAGGCAACAATTCAAGCTAATATAGACACCTAGCATAGCGGTATCTGTTGTTAAAGGAGTCAATCATGTCGTTTTGGCAAATTTTGGGGCGGTTAGCTGTATCTGACAAGGGTGAAACCCTACAACAAGTCTCGGACACTACTAGCA
>Ga0247843_1006133_pt1 | contig 15977 bp, 21 predicted proteins | sample LaCruzMarch2017__FD_192420 | JGI IMG/M metagenome (GOLD analysis project Ga0247843, IMG submission 192420) | Freshwater microbial communities from meromictic Lake La Cruz, Castile-La Mancha, Spain - LaCruzMarch2017_8m | ecosystem: Environmental > Aquatic > Freshwater > Lake | place: Spain... | reverse complement strand
GGGGTTGGCAGGGATCGTACTGTTGCCAGCCGCGCCATGACAGGAGGCGCAGGCTACGATACCGCGCGCTGCATCACCCTGTTCATAGAGCTGAGCGCCTTTGGCGGCGTCAGGTTTTGCTGGACCCTTGACAGGGCCTGCGGCCATACTGGTTGATACGGCAGACACCCCAAGCAGTAACCCGCTCACAAGCACTATCTTGGACACTACCTTGGACAGCACACGCTTCATTGAAGACCTCGACGCTTGTAATCTTTCTATAAATCAACAACTTCTAAACCCAAGATTATACAATAGCGTTCGAGCTTATTCTTAATGGCCCTCCTTGTGTCAATCCTGCATCGCGCTTCGTTTTTCACTTCAGCTGCCAGGCTGGATCAACTACCCTTTCCCGGAGCCCCTGAAGTCTGCTTCGTGGGTCGCTCCAATGCGGGCAAGTCCACGGCGATTAACGTCCTGACTAACCAAAGAAGACTGGCGTTTTCCAGTAAGACTCCCGGGAGAACTAGACTCATCAACATGTTTGGTCTGCCCGACCCGCTCGATCCCGAAGGACAACTCGGCTTTCTGGTTGATTTACCCGGCTATGGCTATGCCTCGGTGGCGCAACGCGCCAAAGAAGAATGGGCGGATATTTTGGGTGGCTATCTCCAAAGCCGCGAGTCTCTCGCTGGCATTGTGCTGCTGATTGATATTCGCCGCGGCGTTACCGAGCTCGACCGACGTCTCGCCAACTGGATCGCTCCAACTCGACGACCCGTGATGGCCTTGCTCACCAAAGCGGATAAGTTTCCTTATGGGCAACGCATCAAAGCCGTCTTTGCTGTTAAAAAAGAACTCGAAGACATTGGGGCGCTCAATACGGTCCCGTTCTCCGCCACTGCCCGTATCGGGCTCGAAGAGGCTACCCTCCAAATCGAAAACTGGATTTCACCCAAGGTCGTACCATGACAACACCACACCTCATCCTTGCCGACTTTCCTGCCAACCGCCCACGTCGCCTTCGCCGCGATGACTTTTCTCGACGATTAGTGCGCGAGCACTCACTATCAGTCGATGACTTGATTTATCCCGTTTTTGTCGTTGAAGGTACAGGAGTGCGTCAACCCATCGCCTCCATGCCCGGTGTGTTTCGCTACTCTCCAGACACGATTCTGGAAGTCGCCCGCGAATGCGTTGAGCTCGGTATCCCCGTGATGGCGCTGTTCCCGGTCATTGATCCCGCACTCAAAGCGCTGGATGGCGCCGAGGCGATCAACCCCAAAGGCCTCATTCCACGTGTGGTCGCTAGCCTGAAAATACACTTTCCAGAGCTCGGCCTGCTAACAGACGTGGCACTCGACCCCTACACCAGCCACGGCCAAGATGGCGTGATCGATGAAAACGGCTATGTCATGAATGACATTACCGTCAAAATCTTGACGCAACAGGCTTTAGTCCAAGCCGAAGCAGGCGTGGACATCGTGGCACCTAGCGACATGATGGACGGTCGCATTGGAGCCATTCGTACGGCGCTTGAGGCCAACCACTTCATCCACACCCGCATCATGGCCTACTCAGCTAAATTTGCCAGCGCGTTTTATGGTCCTTTTAGAGATGCCGTTGGCTCAGCTGCCAACTTGGGCAAATCCAATAAGCTGGTCTATCAAATGGATCCAGGCAACACTGACGAAGCGCTACGCGAAGTCGCGGCCGACCTGCGCGAGGGCGCAGACATGGTAATGGTTAAGCCTGGCATGCCCTATCTGGATGTACTGCGCCGCGTTAAAGACGCCTTTCACGTCCCGACCTTTGCCTATCAAGTCAGCGGTGAGTACGCGATGCTCAAAGCGGCAGCTGCCAATGGTTGGCTAGATCACGACAAGGTCATGATGGAGTCGTTGCTTGGCTTTAAACGCGCAGGGGCAGATGGAATTTTGACTTACTTTGCACCCGCTGCAGCAAAACTCCTTAAGGGTTCAACTTAGCGAGCTCAGCCTGGCGCACACTCAAGCGCCGGGCAAAGTACCAAGCAAGCAAGGGTAAACCAATAATCCCAACAGGAAATACGGTTGACAAGCCAAAACTGTCACCCAACCAGGCACAGACCGCCACCCCGAGTGACTGGCCTAAAAACAAAAAAGACGCAAAGACTGACACCGCTGAACCACGGGCAGAGGGTGCCATTTGCGTCGCATGCGTTTGCAATACCGCGTGCAAAAAGTAATAACCTAAACCAGACAAGACGCTCGCTAACACGCCCCAGTACCAAATTGTTGAAAGCATAAAGACGGCATAGGCAACCGCCATGGTGATGCCACCAGTCAGCGCCAATCTGCGCTCACCCAGCCACTTCACAAACTGGTTCGCACGAATCGCATAAATAAATGCGCCGAGTGCAAAAAATCCGCTAATCATGCCCGCCCATGAAACCGGGATGCCATGACGCTCATGTAAAAAGGCGGGCACAAAAGCAAGCGGGCCAAAGACAAAAAAACCTTCGATACAGACAATCACCAAAACCATCACGGCCCAGCGTGTGGACACCACTTGTTTCAGAGGGCCGAGGATACTCGCGCTTTGAGACGGTGTGTGAGGCTTTTCAGGCACACTGCCACGACGCGAAATCAACAAACTGCCCACAATAAAATAGACGGCAGCCATCCAGACAAAGGCCCAGCGCCAGCCAATCGTATCAGCGAAAACTCCTCCGAGCAGATGACCAAGTGCAAGACCGGATATCGAACCCAACAAAAAACGCGCAAGCGTTGCCTGTCTCTGTTCATAGGGCACATAGTCGCCAATCCAAGCCATTGATAGCGGCACAATGGCAGCCGCCGTTGCGCCAGAAATCAGTCGGCCCAGTTCAATCACTTCCAAACTGGGCGCGAACACAACAATCAAGGCGCCAAGCGCGCAACCAAGCGTTGCCCAAGAGACCACACGAAACTTGCCATAACGATCGCCAAGCGGTCCATAAAAAAATTGCATGACTCCGTACGCAATGGCAAACCAAGTCACCGTGCCGGAGGTCTGCGCAGTTCGAACGCCAAACTCTTCTGCGAAAACAGGCAACAAGGGATCACAAATTCGAAAAGAAGTGGTCGCGGCACAGGCTGCCAAGGCAAACAAAATAATGACCGATGTCGTCGACTTTGGATTTTCGTTCTTTGGTTGATCCGACTTGGCCAAATCTTGGTCCCGTGCGTGCGTCATGTTGTCTCTGATTTAAGTCTTTTATTTGTTATTTTTACTTTAACGCACGATCCAAGGTCGCGGTAAACCGAGTGGCATCTTGAAAACCCACCACTCTCACGTCTTTTCTTTCGTGACCACCAGGGCTAAAGAAAATAATACCCGGAGGTCCAAACAAACGAAATTTTTTCATCAAGGCACGATCATCCGCATTGTTTGCTGTGACATCGACCTTTAACAATAGCATCTGACTCATCCGTTGTATGACGCGCGGATCAACAAACGTAAAGGCTTCCATTTCTTTGCATGAAACACACCAGTCCGCATAAAAGTCCAACATCACGGGACGCGTCGACTGAGCAAGTAATTGCTCAAGCTCCGCGACGGTTCTAACAAGTTGAAAACTTGGAGGTCCCGCTTTTAAAGCGCCAGGACTTTGCGCCGTTGTGCTGCTGAGATTGACAGTGGGTGTACCGAGTAGTTGCTGCTTGCCTATTCTGCTCGAACTACCACCGTCCATTGATCCTTGTAGCGTCATTGGAGTCGTGACGGGAGCCACTGTGGGAATCCCCATCATTGCGGGATGAGAGTTTGACAACGACAAATGATTTAAAGGCTGAAGTAACGAACGTCCACCACTCGCAACACCTAAAATCCAGACCGTGCTCAATACGATCAGCAACAAACCCAAAGTTTTACGGCATGCCCCACTCACTCCAGACTCGCTGGTGATCGGTTCGAAAGGTCTCAGTAGTACAGCTGCAAACATGGCCAGTACGGCCCAACCCAAAATCTGGATCCAAGTGGGCATCAATGGCGTCACCATCCACCACGCTGTTGCCAACAATAACAAACCAAAAAACTGCTTAACGCCCTCCATCCAAGCGCCTGCGCGCGGCATGAGCTTTCCCGCCGAGGCACCCATTAAGAGCAGCGGCACCCCCATGCCCCAAGCCATCGCAAATAATGCCGCACCGCCCAAGAAGACATCCCCTGTTTGGGAGATGTACAGCAACGCGCCCGCCAAGGGGGCGGCAACACAAGGTCCGACAATCAGTGCGGAAAGTGCGCCCATCAAGATGGCCGCACTCATCTTTCCGCCAAGGATATGCGAATTTTTAGCCATCAGCCGTGACTGAATGAACGAAGGCATTTGAAGCGTATACACATCGAACATCGCAAGCGCTAAGACGGCTAGTAGCAGGGCAAACAATCCCAATACCCACGGAGTTTGCAACCAGGCTGCCAGTCCTGCACCACTCAACCCCGCTGCAATTCCAAGCGCCGTATAAATCACTGACATGCCCGCCACATAGCCAAATGCCAAAGCGAATCCACGCGCTTTAGAAACATGCTGCTGCTCACCGACTAAGAGCACGGAAAGAATCGGCAGCATCGGTAACACGCAAGGCGTCAGAGCGAGCAACAATCCCAATATGAAGAACAATAAAACAATCTCAACAGCACCCGTCGAAGACAGGATGTCAGCGAGACCGACATCATTGCTTCCAAAAAAAAGCTCCGTCCACTGTCCTAGCTGAAGGCGATCAAACACTCCCAGAGTATTGGCGGGTGACTGCAACAAGTAACCAATGGCTTCAGGTGTTGCCTGCATGGAGACAATAAAGTCCATAGGCGGATAGCAAATACCTGCTTCAGCGCAGCCTTGCCCCGTGACCGTCAAAACGAAAGGATTTGATGGAAGCTCTTTTGGCCACGCCGTGATGGGCAAGGTGATGATCACCTCTTTGAAATACAACTCCATCTTTCGGTCAAACGTTGGATCATGTTTAACCTGACCTACTGGAAATTTGCCCTCGCCAAGCTTTACATTCTCAGTATCGAGCTTGAACACAAACTGTTCACGATACATGTAATAGCCATTGGCAATCTTAAATTGCAGTTGAATGACGCCTGGTCCTGCCATTTGGGCTCGAAGGATAAAAGCTTTTTCTGGATCTAAAAAATCTTGTTGCTGAGCCCGCACGACTGAAGTAAAAAAAATACTTGACCATACAAATAGCATCGCCAGTATTGAACATATTTTTGAAATCTTACGTAGATTTGTTACTGCGCTCATATCGGCGTTCCCACCGTCAAACTTCGAACCCAATCGAGATAGGGACCATATCCACCAACAATGGGCAACACAACGGCCTCTGGGACGTCATAGGGATGGAGCTCTATCAGGCGCTCAATCATCGCCTGTTGCTTATTTGCCGTCGTTTTAATGATCATAGGGATTTCTTCGGCACCCTCGATCTCACCCTTCCAACGATATACGGACAGCATAGGCGTACCAATATTGACACAGGCGGCGAGCTGCTCTTCAATTAGCACATGCGCAATGCGTTTTGCTAGCAAAAGATCTGGCGCATTAGTCAGCACCATTATTACATCTTGCTCAGGCATGTTGATCCGTCTCAAATGACTATTGCTAAGATTGTATCGACATCCAGAATCCTGCGGATACAAAAAAGCCTCGGCATCACCGAGGCTTTTAAGTTTAAGCGCAATCGAGAACGCCTAGATCAGAGAGTTTTGCAGTATTTATTATGCAGCAGAATCTGAACCAGCGACTTCATCAACGATAGGGCGATCAACCAATTCCATAAAGGCCATCGGCGCGTTATCGCCTTGGCGATGACCCATCTTCAAAACGCGCGTGTAACCACCGTTACGACCTACATAACGTGGGCCAATCTCAGCAAACAGCTTAACCACGAGCTCGCGGTCACGCAAACGCGCAAATGCCAGGCGCTTGTTTGCCAATGTTGGGCTCTTGCCCATGGTGATTAAAGGCTCAACAATACGGCGCAATTCTTTTGCTTTTGGCAAGGTTGTCTTGATCGCTTCGTGAGTCAAGAGCGCTACAGCCATGTTGCGGAACATCGCAAGACGGTGGCTGCTGGTGCGGTTAAGTTTACGTAATCCATTACCGTGACGCATGATACTTTCCTTATTGAATCTATTCAGAGCAAAATCGCTCAAGGTATTCAGCTCTTCGATCAGCAAAAAGATGCTGCGGGCCGATTTGTACTGCTACGCATTCGTACTGCTACGCATTTCTACTGCTATTCAGTTCAACTAATACTGAACTTAATTAAGACTCAGAAGGCTTATCGACTTCTGAGTCCTTTCGATTTATGGACGCTCAAGGCCCATAGGTGGCCAGTTTTCCAGCTTCATGCCAAGCGTCAAACCACGTGCAGCAAGCACTTCTTTAATCTCATTGAGAGACTTACGACCCAAGTTTGGTGTCTTAAGAAGCTCATTTTCAGTACGCTGAATCAAGTCACCGATATAGTAAATATTTTCAGCCTTAAGGCAGTTAGCAGAACGCACTGTCAACTCAAGATCATCGACTGGGCGCAGCAACACTGGATCGATCTGTGGGGCACCACGGCTTGGCGCTTCATAGGAATCACCAGCGCCTTCGAGTGCAGCAAACACAGAGATTTGATCCATCAAGATGCGTGCCGATTGACGCACCGCCTCTTCTGGACTAATCACACCATTTGTTTCAACGTCTAGCACGAGCTTGTCGAGGTCTGTACGCTGTTCGACACGTGCATTTTCTACAGCGTAGCTGACGCGACGCACTGGGCTAAACGAAGCATCTAAAACGATGCGGCCAATGGTATGGGCACGATCATCGATCAGAGCACGAACGTTACCTGGAACGTAACCACGGCCTTTTTCGACCTTGATTTGCATCTCCAGCTTGCCTGAGTCTGTCAACGTCGCGATCACTTGTGAAGGATTTACGATTTCAACATCATGGGGCAATTCGATGTCTGAGGCCAAAACCAAGCCTGCACCTTGCTTACGAAGTGTCAGCGTCACATCGTCACGACTGTGCAGTTTAAACACTACGCCTTTCAAGTTGAGCAAGATATCAACGATATCTTCACGCACACCAGGAATAGTCGAATATTCATGAACAACGCCGGTGATCTGAACTTCAGTCGGTGCATAGCCAGACATCGAAGACAACAGAATACGACGCAATGCATTTCCAAGCGTGTGGCCATAGCCGCGCTCGAAAGGCTCCATAATGACTTTGGCGTGATTAGGGCCAACGGGTTCGACTTCAATCGAACGTGGCTTGAGAAAACCTTGTGACATAGCGATGGTCCTTTTTCAATACCCTCGGCTCGTTACACCGATAAGGCTGATGGAGAAGACTGAAAATACGTCTGACTAAAATACATATGGCGTATGCGGCAAACGCTGCATACGCCATTAAAGCTGTCGATTAGCGTGAATACAATTCCACAACCATCGATTCGTTGATGTCGCGAGCCACATCAGCGCGATCAGGTACTTGCTTAAACGTACCCACCAACTTAGCGGTGTCAACTTCGCACCATTGGGGAATACCATTTCCTGAAGCCAAGTCCATTGATTCGCGAATACGAGACTGAGACTTAGACTTTTCACGAATTGCGATCACGTCACCAGACTTAATCAACATCGAAGGAATGTCCGCTTTCCGGCCATTCAACTCAATCGCACGGTGTGTGACAAGTTGGCGTGCTTCGGCGCGCGTGGAGCCAAAACCCATACGATAAACAACGTTGTCAAGACGCGACTCAAGCAATTGGATCAACTGCTCGCCCGTGTTGCCTTTACGTCGTTCGGCTTCTGCGAAATATTTACGGAACTGCTTTTCCATAATGCCGTACATACGCTTGAGCTTCTGCTTTTCGCGCAGCTGCAAGCCATAGTCAGAAGTGCGTGCACCCGAAGTGCGGCCATGCTGACCTGGCTTCGAGTCAAGCTTACACTTTGACTCAAGCGAGCGACGTGCGCTCTTCAGGAAAAGATCAATGCCCTCGCGACGCGAGAGTTTGCATTTGGGACCGGTATAACGTGCCATTTGGGTTCCCCTTAGATACGACGACGCTTAGGTGGACGGCAACCGTTGTGCGGTACGGGTGTGATATCGGCAATGCTCGAAATCTTGATACCCAACGCATTCAACGCACGCACTGAAGACTCGCGACCAGGGCCTGGGCCCTTAATGCGAACTTCGAGTGTCTTAATGCCGTATTCAATTGCCACTTTTCCAGCTGTTTCTGCAGCAACCTGAGCTGCAAACGGCGTAGACTTACGTGAGCCTTTGAAGCCTGCACCACCAGACGTTGCCCATGACAAGGCATTGCCCTGACGGTCCGTAATGGTGATGATCGTATTGTTAAAAGATGCGTGGACGTGCGCAATGCCGTCCGAAACATTCTTTTTGACCTTTTTGCGTACGCGATTCGCGCCGCCGGCAGAAGCTTTAGCCATCTTCTAATCCTCTTTATTTCTTCAGGCTTGCAGCAGCGCGACGCGGTCCCTTGCGGGTGCGGGCGTTGGTGCGAGTGCGTTGACCACGTACGGGCAAGCCGCGCTTATGACGCATGCCACGATAGGTTCCCAGATCGATCAATCGCTTGATCGAGAGCTGAACTTCACGTCGCAGATCTCCCTCGACCGAGAACACACCTACGTGTTCACGGATACGTTCGAGTTCTACGTCGGTGAGATCCTTGACCTTTTTGGTAAAGGGCACACCAGCAGCTTCACAAATTTTGCGAGAGCGAGTGCGACCGATGCCAAAAATGGCGGTCAGGCCGATCTCGGCGTGCTGATGTGGCGGAATGTTGATGCCAGCAATACGGGCCATGACTGTTCCTTGATGTATTAACCTTGACGCTGCTTGTGACGCGGGTCGGTGCAAATGACGCGCACCACGCCGTGACGTTTAATAATTTTGCAGTTGCGGCAAATCCGCTTAACCGATGCCATTACTTTCATGGTTGACTCCTGTTATCTTTCGAGACCCGGCCGCTCATTTGGAGCGGAATACGATTCTGGCGCGCGTTAGGTCATAGGGTGTGAGCTCCACTGTGACTTTATCGCCCGGCAAAATCCGGATGTAATGCATACGCATCTTGCCGGAAATATGACCTAGAACAACATGGCCATTTTCTAACTTGACACGAAATGTTGCGTTGGGGAGATTCTCAAGAATCTCACCTTGCATCTGAATGACGTCGTCCTTTGACATTGCTCTCGCTTATCTCATTGGTATATTCGCGCCCTTGAAGTTAGCCTTCTTGAGCAATGAATCGTACTGGTGAGACATCATGTAGGCCTGAACCTGTGCCATGAAGTCCATCGTAACTACAACAATAATCAGCAAAGAGGTGCCGCCAAAATAAAACGGTACATTCCAACGCATGACTAAAAACTCCGGAACCAAACACACCACTGTGATGTACAAAGCACCAGCGAGCGTCAACCGCATCAAAATCTTGTCGATGAATCGTGCTGTTTGCTCACCAGGACGAATCCCGGGAACGAACGCGCCACTTTTCTTCAAATTATCTGCAGTCTCTCGGCTATTAAAAACAAGCGCGGTGTAGAAAAAGCAGAAGAAAATAATTGCCGTTGCGTAAAGGGTAATGTACAGAGGTTGACGTGGCGCCAAAGCAGCAGCCAAATCACCTAACCATCTCATACTCTCCGCACTGGAGAACCAACTTGCGATCGTCGCTGGAAACAAAATAATCGATGAAGCAAAAATCGGTGGAATCACACCCGCCATATTTAACTTCAAGGGCAGATGTGAAGTCTGACCGCCGTAAACTTTATTGCCCACTTGACGCTTGGCATAGTTCACGGTGATTTTACGCTGTCCACGCTCAACCAATACAACGAACGCCGTCACAAGCACTGTCAGTGTAACGATGAACAAAGCCGAGAAACCCGACATTGCATTTGTGCGAACCAAATCAAGCAGTCCAGCAAGCGCACTTGGTAAACCAGACACAATACCTGCAAAAATTAGGATCGAAATACCATTACCCAAACCACGCTCAGTAATTTGCTCACCCAGCCACATCACAAACATCGTGCCTGTTACTAGGGTCACAATGGTTGTCACGCGGAACATCACACCCGGCTCGATGACCAAACCAGGTTGGGATTCGAGAGCAACTGAAATGCCAACCGCCTGAATCAAAGCTAATACAACCGTTCCATAACGTGTGTACTGCGTAATCTTCCGACGACCAGCTTCACCGTCCTTTTTAATCGCTTCGAGTGTTGGTACCACTACAGACATCAACTGCATAATGATCGATGCCGAAATGTAAGGCATGATACCTAAGGCAAAAATGGAGAATCGCTCTAACGCACCACCTGAAAACATGTTGAACAGGCCGAGAATTCCACCCTGATTTTCACGAAACAAGTCTGCCAAGGCATCTGGGTTGATACCTGGAACAGGAATATGCGTACCCAGGCGGAAAACCACCAGTGCGAGCACCAAGAACACTAGACGACGCTTTAAATCGCCGTAACGTGAGCCTGATTTTCCTGCGGACTGTGCTGTTGCCATTCTTTAATCCGTCTTAAGCGATCGAGCCACCGGCGGCTTCGATTGAAGCACGCGCGCCAGCTGTTGCACCAATGCCCTTGAGAGACACTTTGCGCGACAAATCGCCAGATTTGAAAACTTTAACGTAGCGCACTTGGGTTCCAATCACGCCAGCCTGCTTCAGAATCTGAACATCGACTTCATCGACAGGCAAAGACTGCAAATCAGACAAACGAATCTGTGCGTAGAGGTGACCATCGAGCGTAGAAAAACCACGCTTAGGCAAACGACGCTGCAAAGGCATTTGACCGCCTTCGAAACCAACTTTGTGAAAACCGCCCGTCCGTGACTTTTGGCCTTTATGGCCACGTCCGGAAGTTTTACCTAAACCCGAGCCGATACCACGACCAACACGTCGCTTTGCGTGTGTTGAGCCTTCAGCTGGTTTGATTGTGTTTAATTGTGTAATCGACATCGTGATTCCTTTCAGACGTCCGAAACGGTCACGAGATAATCAACCTTGTTGATCATTCCGCGAACTTCGGGAGTGTCTTTGAGCACCTTGCTGCTGTTGACACGACGCAAACCAAGGCCACGAACTGTGTCGCGATGGTCTTGCTTGGTACCGATGGTCGAACGGACCAGGGTGACTTTGACTTGTTTTTCAGCCATGACTTACCCCAAAATCTCTTCGACGGTTTTGCCGCGTTTAGCAGCAACTTCCGACGGTGTGAGAGAAGCGCGCAAGCCGTTAAGCGTGGCACGAACCATGTTGTAAGGGTTGCTTGAGCCGAGGCTCTTTGCCACGACGTTACGTACGCCCATTACATCAAAAATAGCGCGCATTGGGCCACCGGCAATCACGCCTGTACCTTCAGCAGCAGGAGAAATCAGAACTGTTGAAGCGCCATGCTTGCCAACGACAGTATGATGAAGCGTACCGTTCTTTAGGGCGACTTTGAACAGTTCGCGTCGCGCCTGTTCCATTGCCTTTTGAACCGCCACAGGCACTTCACGCGCCTTACCTTTTCCCATACCGACTCGACCATCACCATCACCGACCACGGTCAGTGCGGCAAAACTCATGGTACGACCACCTTTAACGACTTTGCTGACGCGGTTTACCGCGATCATCTTTTCGCGAAGACCGTCATCACGCTCTTCAGGAGCGTTCTTGCGTTGTTCTTTAGCCATTAGACTGTTCCTCGCTTAAAACTTCAGACCGGCTTCACGCGCGGCATCGGCCAAGGCTTTTACACGGCCGTGGTAACGGAAACCTGAACGATCGAAAGCGACAAGCTCAATACCAGCAGCTTTTGCTTTCTCTGCCACACGCTTACCAATCAATGTAGCGGCGGCGACGTTGCCACCAACACCTGACTGACCTGCGAGTTGCTGACGCACTTCTGGCTCAACAGTCGATGCCGAGACCAAAATGCGGTCGCCTTCGGGCGAAATAATGTTTGCATAAATGTGCAGATTCGAGCGAAAAACCTGTAGGCGATTAACTCGCAACTCAGCAATTTTCTTACGCGTCGGAACCGCACGACGCAAACGGGAAATTTTTTTGTCCATGATCTTTCCTTGTTTGCGCGATTATTTCTTCTTGGTTTCTTTGATGATGACATGCTCATCAACGTAACGCACACCCTTGCCCTTATAGGGCTCTGGTGGACGATATGCGCGGATTTCAGCAGCCACTTGTCCAACCACTTGCTTGTCCGAACCCTTGAGGATAATTTCAGTCTGGGTTGGACATTCGGCTTTTACGCCTTCTGGCATTGGGTGAACAACATCATGTGAATAACCAAGTTGCAATTTGATCGCGTTACCTTGAACTGCAGCGCGGTAACCCACGCCAACCAGAGTCAATTTGCGCTCGAAACCTTTGCTTACGCCTGTCACCATGTTCGCAACGAGTGCGCGCAGTGTGCCAGACATCGCTTTGGCTTCGCGGGAGTCATTCGCTACGATAAAAGAAAGTTTTCCACCATCTTCATTCACAATGACATTACCGATAAGCGTCTGACTCAATGTTCCCAGAGGTCCCTTGACAGATATCTGGTTTGCAGTAATTGTTGCCTCAACACCTTTTGGCAATTCGACTGGATATTTTGCTATACGTGACATTCAGTTTCTCCTTAGGCCACGTAGCAGAGGACTTCGCCACCCACGCCATTGGCGCGTGCTTTGCGATCAGTCATCACACCACGTGATGTGGAGACAATAGCGACACCCAGTCCATTCATCACCTGGGGAATGCTTCCGTTACCCTTGTAGATACGAAGACCTGGGCGTGATACGCGCTCAATGCGCTCGATCACAGGACGTCCAGCGTAATACTTGAGTGTGATTTCCAGCTCAGGCTTTTGGGCCGTGCCTTTAATCGAAAATCCATCGACATAACCTTCGTCCTGAAGCACGGCAGCAATGGCTACCTTCAGCTTGGAGGAGGGCATGGTCACCGATGTTTTATCTACCTGCTGCGCATTACGAATGCGAGTCAGCATATCGGCGATTGGGTCGCTCATGCTCATGTTTTATTCTCCTACCAGCTAGCTTTGGTCATGCCGGGGATTTCACCCTTCATGGCCAATTCGCGTAGTTTCATACGGCCAAGGCCGAATTTGCGGAACACACCGCGTGAACGGCCAGTAATCGCGCAGCGGTTACGCTGACGAGTGGGGCTTGCATTGCGGGGCAGCTGCTGCAATTTCAGCCGTGCCTCGTAACGATCTTCGTCGGATTTGGATGAATCATCGATGACGGCTTTGAGGGCCGCACGTTTAGCAGCAAATTTCTCTGCTGTTTTCACGCGCTTGACATCGCGATTGATCATTGAAAGTTTAGCCACGTCTGCGCCCCTTAGTTGCGGAACGGGAAGCTAAAGGCTGTCAACAGCGCCTTGGCTTCTTCGTCTGTCTTGGCGGTGGTGGTGATGCTGATATTCATCCCACGCAACACGTCGATTTTGTCGTATTCGATTTCGGGGAAAATGATCTGCTCTTTCACCCCGATGTTGTAATTGCCACGACCGTCAAACGCACGTCCGGAGATTCCGCGGAAGTCGCGTACGCGTGGCAGAGCCACTGACACGAGACGATCGAGAAATTCGTACATACGCTGACCACGCAGGGTCACCATGCAGCCAATTGGGTAATCTTCACGGATTTTGAAACCCGCGATTGCCTTTTTGGTTTTAGTGATCACTGGCTTTTGGCCTGCAATTTTAGTCAAGTCAGACACAGCGTGCTCAATCACTTTCTTGTCAGAAACAGCTTCTGACACACCCATGTTCAGGGTGATTTTGGTGATGCGCGGCACTTGCATCGGGCTTTGGTATTTGAACTGTTCGCGCAAAGCTGGCGCGATCGTGTTCTGGTAGAGGTCGTGAAAACGAGCCATTTTGATCGCTCCTTATGCTTTCGCGCCAACGGGCTCGCCGCTGGAGCGAAACACACGCACGTTGCGACCGTCGACTTCTTTAATCCCTACGCGATCACCTTTGCCGGTGGCGGGGTTAAACAGCGCAACGTTCGAAATATGAATAGGCATCGTCTTTTCGATGATGCCGCCAGTCGTACCTTGCATTGGGTTTGGGCGCACATGTTTTTTAACCATGTTGATACCCTCAACCAGCACGTGATCAGCGTCAACGCGATCAATCACCGTGCCACGACGCTTTTTGTCGCGGCCAGTCAAGATGACGACCTCGTCGCCTTTACGGATTTTGTTCATTTTGGCTCCTTACAGGACTTCGGGCGCCAGGGACACAATCTTCATGAACTTTTCACCGCGCAATTCGCGCGTGACTGGTCCGAAGATACGCGTGCCAATGGGCTCGAGTTTGGCGTTGAGCAGCACAGCAGCGTTGCCACCGAACTTAATCAGCGAGCCGTCTTTACGACGAACGCCTTTAGCTGTGCGCACGACTACTGCGTTATAAATTTCGCCTTTTTTCACGCGGCCACGAGGGGCTGCGTCTTTTACAGTGACCTTGATAACATCACCGATTGAGGCATAACGGCGCTTTGAGCCGCCGAGCACCTTGATGCACATGACTGACCGTGCGCCGGTGTTATCGGCCACGTCGAGCGTGGTCTGCATTTGGATCATGATTTTTCCTGTTCCAACTTAATTAACTTGCTCGCGAACCTGAGGGTTGGCAATCAAATTAATCAGTTTTGGTCCCGTTAGGTGCCACAGGGCACCCTAGGCTGAATCTGCTAATTAAAATTTTTACTGGTCTTGCTTTTACACTGCGGTACTTATACTGCTTAGACATCGCTGCCTACATACCTGCGCTAAATGTTTTGAAGCATAAAGGCAGGAAAGTCATCTAGTATATACCAGGTATTTTTTTTGTGCAAGTGTAGTGAAGTTGTGTCATATTAACTATTTGCTCGTCTTTGATAACTTTTGTTGTATTGGAACCCCTATGTACCCAAAACTGTCGCTTTATATCAACGGTCAGTTCGTCTCAGAAGACGGTCGTACCATGCAAGATGTGATTAACCCAGCCACCCAAGAGGTGCTTGGTAAGCTGCCACACGCCTCGCAGGCTGACTTAGATGCTGCGTTGCAATCCGCTGACAAGGCGTTTGCGAGCTGGAAGAAGTCGTCACCGATGGATCGCTCAGCTATTTTGCGAAAAGTGGGGCAGCTCACCCGTGACCGCGCCAAAGACATTGCTCGCAACATGACTCTCGATCAAGGCAAGCCCTTGGCAGAGGCGTTAGGCGAGATCATTGGGTGCGCCGATCATTGCGATTGGCACGCCGAAGAGTGCCGCCGTATCTACGGCCGGGTGGTTCTTCCCCGAAGCCCCGACGTTCGGCAATTGGTACTAAAAGAGCCGATCGGCGTGTGCGTCGCGTTTACACCCTGGAACTTCCCCTACAACCAGGCCATTCGTAAGATCTGCGCGGCAATCGGCGCGGGTTGCACCATCATTCTCAAAGGGCCAGAAGACTCTCCGAGCGCTGTCATGGCAATCGCACAGATGTTTCAAGATGCCGGCTTGCCGCCCGGTGTGCTCAACCTCGTCTGGGGTGAGCCTGCGAAAGTATCTGACTACCTGATTCGGTCGCCTATTTCTCGCAAGGTGTCGTTTACAGGTTCGGTCCCCGTGGGTAAGCTGTTGGCAGGCTTGGCTGGCGCCCACATGAAGCGCGCAACAATGGAGCTTGGCGGGCACTCTCCTGTTTTGGTATTTGAAGATGCCGACATCGACCGCGCAGCAACCATGTTGGCTAAATTTAAAATTCGCAATGCGGGTCAAGTGTGCGTATCCCCCACTCGGTTCTATGTGCATAAAAAGGTTTACGACAATTTCTTGGCAAAATTCACCGACGTCTTGAAATCGATCAAAGTTGGAAACGGTCTAGACGATGGTGTTGAAATGGGCCCTCTCGCTCACGAGCGGCGCGTA
>Ga0247843_1006131_pt1 | contig 15985 bp, 13 predicted proteins | sample LaCruzMarch2017__FD_192420 | JGI IMG/M metagenome (GOLD analysis project Ga0247843, IMG submission 192420) | Freshwater microbial communities from meromictic Lake La Cruz, Castile-La Mancha, Spain - LaCruzMarch2017_8m | ecosystem: Environmental > Aquatic > Freshwater > Lake | place: Spain... | reverse complement strand
ACGCGGCGTCGCTCCATCAGGGTTTCCCCCATTGTGAAAAATTCTCGACTGCTGCCACCCGTAGGTGTCTGGACCGTGTCTCAGTTCCAGTGTGGCTGGTCGTCCTCTCAGACCAGCTACCCGTCATTGCCTTGGTGAGCCGTTACCTCACCAACAAGCTGATAGGCCGCGAGCTCATCAGGAAGCGTCTTGCGACTTTGGCCTCGGGAGGATTCCCCCCCTAGCCATATGCGGTATTAATTCGCCTTTCGGCGAGCTATCCCCCACTTCCCGGCAGATTGCTCACGTGTTACGCACCCGTTCGCCACTGAATTGATTCTGTATTGCTACACAATCAACCCCGTTCGACTTGCATGTCTTATCCACGCCGCCAGCGTTCGTTCTGAGCCAGAATCAAACTCTCCGTTGAAAAGTTTGTCCCTCGCGCTAAACGAGGGAAATTTTTTCTGACTTTCATTATTGCGGGCCTGTGAGACAGGCACCGCAGCATGATGTCGAAGCTTAAAAAATCAAATTCGACGAGAAACGCACAATTCAGCAATTGCTGACTTGTCATTTCCAATCTTGCGTTCTGAATTTTACCGATTGCGATAAAATCCGAATGGGACTTTCAAAAATCTATTTCGATTCAAACCGCTGTCCTTGTCACTGCTTGCTTTTGCGTTGCCTCTGACTGGACTTTCTTGGCTTGAGCGAGATCGTTTCCTCACTGGTGGTTTCACCAGCGGGACGAGCACCATATGCGAGTCGCCAAAATCGTCAATATGTTTTTTATAAAAATATTTATCTGCGTGTAATTTCTCGCTGCGGAGGACGCCGATTCCTTCCCATCGGCATTGGGGCGCGCGTTCCATTGCCGCGCGAGACGAGGCTGTCACCGAGGCGCGGAGACCCGCATAGAACCTCGATGTGCATCCCAAGCGCACTCGTATTTCTTTAACGGGGAATTCTGATTTTGTTTGTTGTAATGGCGAGATTCCTGTCGTTCCCCAGCATGTGGTCGATCTGTTTTTTTTCCCGTCGAGTGAGGTGGGTTTTTGAATGTTGCCGCGGCGTGCGGCGGGCGAAGGGGACAAAAACCCAGCTGGTCACCGACTCGATGATTCACCGGAGAGTCAGGATACGGGCTGTGTCAGCGGTGTTTTGATTTTTTGTCGATGGCTTCGCACATGGTGCCGGGCGGGGAAGGCGTCGGCAGGCAAATGGCGGAATCAGCTTTTGGCAGATATTGGATCAGGCACCTTGGGAGTGGGGTGAGGTGGGGTTTCGGCATCCTCTCTCGCAATTGTCCTAAACGCTCCGCAAGCGAGTGCTAGCGGCTTTCTCCGGGCGTTGGACATCGCTCTATTTCCGACTCCCGGGCGTGGTCGGGGACTCGGGACCTTTATCTCTGAACTTCTGAGGCATTTTCTTGGTCGCGATGAACTCGCCCTGGCCAACACCAACTGGTGACGAAAGATTGCTCCATCACCTCTGTCGCCCTAAGATTGAAGGCCATGAAATACCGTCAGTTTTGCAACTCGGATCTCGCCCTTAGTGAAGTTGGCTTTGGACTCTGGACGCTTTCCACGGGTTGGTGGGGTCAATACACCGATGATGAAGCCGTGCGTCTAATGCATCTCGCACATGATCACGGCATCACGCTTTTCGATGCCGCGGACACCTACGGCAACGGGCGCAGCGAGGAGCTTATTGCAAAAGCCTTCGCGGGGAGCGGCAGTGAGATCGTGATTGCGACGAAGATTGGCTACGACTTTGTGAACCATGGCGACGAACGCCGAGGCCAACGCGAGATTCCCCAGGATTTTTCTCCTGCGAACCTGCGCAAGGCCACGGATGCGGCCCTCGGGCGCCTCAAGGTTGAGCGCATTGACCTCATGCAACTGCACAACATTCGCATGGAGCAGGTGGATGACGACACGGTTTGGGAAACGATGGAGGACCTCCGCGCGGAAGGAAAAATCCGGTTCTACGGGGTCGCTCTGGGTCCGGCAATCGGTTGGTTGGCTGAAGGGGTTCTTGCGATACGACGCCGTCGTCTGGCTGTGGTGCAGCACATCTACAATCTCCTTGAGCAGCACCCTGGAAGCAGCATCCAAGCGGCTGCGGAGGCAGCTGGAGCGGAAACCATGTTCCTCATCCGGGTCCCCCACTCTTCCGGCATGCTTGAGGGCAAATACACAGAGGACACGGTTTTTGCTGAGAACGACCACCGTCGGCACCGGCCGCGCAGTTGGCTTGTCAATGGAATTCGCAAAGTAGACCAACTTCGCTTCCTCGAGCACGGAGGCCGCACCTTGGGACAAGCTGCGATTCAGTGGCTCCTTAAAGATCCCCGCTCTGCCAGCATTCTTCCAAACATTTACAATGAGGAGCAGATCACCGAATTCGCCGCGGCGCCCGATGCGGTGCCGCTTTCGGACCAGGAGATGCAGCGCATCGCGGAGCTTGTTGCCTCCCATTTCGGGCTCGAGGCCGAGGAGGGCAGATTCAAAGGCACGATGGACTTGCCTGCGGAAGCGGCGGCATGAAAAAGCGATCACGGGTCAAGCGGCTCGCGCGTTTTGTCCTCAGGGGAGGACGTCGCAGCCTTGGCCCTGCGGGTCCGCTGAACCATCCTCCCCGCTATGTGCTGTTCGATTTCGACGGCACTTTGGCGGACACCTTTGAAGTGGGTGTTGCAATTCTCAACATCTTGGCGGGCGAGTTCGGATTCCGCCAACTCCCGCCCGAGGAAGTCGCGCAAGCCCGCGATTTCTCGACACGCAGCCTGATGAAGCATCTGGGCATCCCGCGCATGAAACTGCCTCGGATTTCCCAACGCGGCACCGAGGAGATGGCCAAGCGCATCGACTTGGTTAGACCCTGTGCTCACATGCCGGGAATTGTCAGGCACCTCCACGCCGCGGGATTCCGCCTCGGAATCCTCACCTCCAACTCCGAGTCCAATGTGCGCGCGTTCCTTAAAAACGAAGACCTAGAGATTTTTGATTTCATCAAAAGCTCGTCGAAACTTCTCGGCAAAGGCAGCGTGCTGCGGGGCATCATGCGGGAGCACAGTCTCAAGCCCCGCGAGATTTTTTTCGTTGGCGATGAGCTCCGCGATATCGAGGCCGCGCAGGAGACCGGAGTCCACATCGCCGCAGTGACCTGGGGCTACAACAGCCGCGCTGCGATCGAGGCCTCCGCCCCCGATTATCTTTTTGAACACCCCTCGGAGATATCAACCCTCCTTGACGGGTTTCGTCAGCAGGAGGAACACTGAGTTTTTTATGTCAGGACTCCTGGGCGGTTTCGCTGCGACATTCACTCTTGGTTTTTTCTATTTCGTTGGGGCGGTCCCCGGCGGTGTGGCGGCTGGCTTGCCTGTGTGGTTGGCGGCGATCTTTGCTTGGATCGGCTACGCGGCGGGAGCCGCTGTGATGCTTCTGCTTGGTGCTCCGGCGCGCGATTGGGTGGCACGAAAACTCCGCATCCCGGTTGTGCGCGATCGCGAGAAATGGATTTGGCGCGCATGGGCCCGTTTTGGCCTCATTGGTCTTGGCCTCATCGCTCCGGTCACTGTCGGCCCGCAAGCAGGCTGCATCTTGGCACTGGCGGTGGGCGAACGTCCCCTGAGGACGTTTCTCAGCCTGAGCCTCGGAGCCGTCCCTTGGAGCATAGGTTTCGCTCTTGTTCTCGGCTTCGGTCTCCGCCTCGCATCCTAAAAAACCATGTGCGCGGTTTTTAAAAGTGTTCACGCACCGCCGCAAACAACTGCTCCTTGCCACCCGTTATCCCGCCGTGCCTCCCGGCGAGGGGAGGCCGGATTTTTTCTCAACGGCGCCTGCGAGCGAAGTTCCTGGGTTGGAGGAGCGGGGCGGTTGGGGAGGTGGAGCACTCCAGACCTCGATGACGGGGCATGAGTGTTCGTAGCCGAGAAGGCTCCAGGTGCCGGTTTCGAGATGGAAGCATTGGGCGCGGAGCGGATCCATGCCGAGCCAGCGCGCGGTGAGGACGCGGAGGCAGTGGGCATGGGCCACGAGAAGGGTATCGCAGCCTGCAGCCCGGACTTTTTCAATGACGCGATCCACGCGCTCGGCCACATCCCGTGCGGATTCACCGTCGGGGCAGGGCTGGGTGAAAACGGTCCAGCTCGGGGCGGTTTTTTGAATCTCGGGGGTGGTGAGGCCCTCGTATCGACCGTAGTTCCATTCGGCAAGGTCCTCGGTTGTCTGGGCGCGACTCCCCCAGCCGATGAGTTCGCAGGTGCGGCGGGCGCGGAGGCGAGGGCTGCAGAGGACCAGGCCGAAGTTCCTGTCTGCGAGAAAGGGCTGCATGGCCAGCGCGCGGCGTTCGCCCTCGGCTGTGAGCGGAAGATCTGTTGTTGAGGTGTGGCGGCCTGAGAGGCTCCACAGCGTCTCGCCATGACGGACAAGCATGACGCGCTGGGATGGGTTGCTTTGAGAGGCGGCAGGCACAGAGGAGATTGGTTCAGTCGCTTTGGAGATTCACAAGATCTCCATCGATCCAGCGGGAAAGGGACGCGGCGATTTCTGCGGGGGATTCCATCGCGGCGAAGGCTGAGGCCTCGGGAAGAACCTCCATACTGGCGCGTGGCAGGCTGCGGCAGAGAGCGGTGACCTCTGCGGGGTAGAACCCTGACGCTCTCCCTGGCCAAAGGATGTGAACGGGGCAAACGATATCGGCGAGGCGGCTGGAGACGTCGAAGGAACGACGATTTTTCAGGAAGCTGAAGATGGCATGTTCGGCCCCGTATTGCTGTGCGCAAGTCGACAGGACGTCCACCGTCTCATCGGTGATCTTTTGAGGATCGGCAAATCCCGAGCGTGAGAGCCAACCTCGGATGAAGGAGGGTTGTGCGAGGTGTCGCCGGTAAACTAGGCGAGTGATCCCGGGGATGCGGCTTTTTCCGATGAGGCCCATGGTTCGAATTTTTGCTTCGTCTTGGAGGCTGCTTGGAAGAAAAAGCTCGAGTCGAGCGATGAGTTCCGGATGGCGAGCGGCAAGCAGCAGGGCGACGTTGGCGCCGGCTCCACTAGCGACTAGTGTGACCGGGCGGGTTCCCACCACCTCGTGCAACAACCCGACGAGGCTCTCCACGTGATCGAGGGCATCAAGGGCCTCCGCAGGGCGCTCGGATTCCCCGAAGCCGATAAGGTCCGGGGCGATGACCTCATGCCGCAGGGCGAATTGGGCATAGACCTTTGACCACTCGTAGGAGGAAGCCCCCAAGAAAAAGCCGTGGAGGAAAACAATCGGCGTCCCTGATCCGCAGATGTGATAAACGATCTCTCCTTGGGAAGTAGCCGCCACGCGCGTGGAGAAAATGGCGGGAGAAATCTGGTCGGGTATCCGCCCTTGGTCGCGGCGCTGCCTGTGGCGCAGGGCAAGGGCAAGAGCTCCAAGGACACCCACGCCGATCCCGAAGCCGAGGAAAGGCTTCCTTTTCCAGATCGGACACATGGGGTGCGCGGAGAATACGGGCCGGGGAGAGTGATCCCGTCGGCCCGTCGGAGAGACTACCAGCTGGCTTTGGTGACGCCGGGGATGAGTCCGTTGGATGCCAACTCGCGAAATGTGATACGCGAGATTTGGAATCGGCGCAGGAACGCGCGGCGGCGACCGGTGATGCGGCAGCGATTGACTAGGCGGGTGGGGCTTGCGTCCCGTGGGAGTTGAGTAAGAGAGGCGTAGTCTTTTTTCGCTTTTAATTCCGCGCGGAGTGCCGCGTATTTTTCAACGGTTTTCTGTTTGCGCTTGTTGCGCTCGAGCCATGCTGTTTTTGCCATAAGGGATCGAAAAGCTACAGTGAACGCGCGGGGTGGCAAGTCTTTTGAGACACTTTTTTCTGGAGGGCAAGGGTTGTGGCGACTGGAGTCCCCAAGGCTCGCGGAATGCGGGTTGGAGGTCATTTTTAGAACGAGGAAATTCTGTTCAATGTGATTTGTTTCCATTAGCGATGACGCGATGAATCCTTCCCGACTTTCCGACAACGATTACTACCCGCTCATAGAGGCACGCCACTTCGACCCCTTTCGGATTCTTGGTGTAAGGCCCGTGGACGGGAAGTTTCTTGCAAGAGTTCTCAGGCCGGGCGTGGCGCACGTGGAAGTGATTCCGAGCGGCAAGGCGGCGAAGCACCACCCGCTCACACAGGTCGATGAGCATGGACTTTTCGAGGGGGACATTCCCGGCTTCAAGGAGGGCATGGTCTACACGCTCGAGTTGACCGGCCATGACGGTGTGAAGTGGCGCGAGCGCGATGCCTACTCGTTCGGGCCTGTCCTCGGGGAGATGGACATCTACCTTTTCAATGAAGGCACCCACTACGACGTCTATAAAAAACTCGGCGCGCACGTGAAGGTGATTGATGACGTGCCGGGAGTGCATTTTTCCGTGTGGGCGCCCTCCGCACAGCGCGTGAGCGTGGTCGGGGATTTCAACAACTGGGATGGACGGGTGCACCAGATGCGCAAGCTGGTTCCCTCCGGCGTGTGGGAAATTTTCCTGCCCGGCGTGCATGAAGGGGCGCACTACAAATTCGAGATTCGCACGGCGGGTGGAGATGTGCTTCTGAAGACCGACCCGTATGCATTCTTTGCGCAACACGGCACCAGCACAGGTTGCATGGTTTTTGATCTGGGCCGCTACCAGTGGAACGACGAGGAGTGGCTTTTCCGACGCCCGCGCATCGATCCCTACAACAGCCCCATGAGCATCTACGAGGTTCACATCGGCTCTTGGCAACGCATTCCCGAGGAGGGAAACCGCCCATTGAGCTACCTCGAACTCGGCGATCGCCTTATCCCCTACGTGAAGGAAATGGGCTTCACACACATCGAACTCATGCCCGTGATGGAGCATCCTTTCGATGGCTCTTGGGGTTATCAGGTCGTGAATTACTACGCGCCGACAAGCCGGTTTGGGAATCCCGACGAGTTTCGGAATTTTGTCGATCGCTGCCACCAGGCAGGCATCGGCGTGATTCTCGATTGGGTTCCCGGACATTTCCCGAAGGATGCACACGGCTTGGCGCGCTACGATGGAACGTGCCTTTACGAGCATGAGGATCCCCGGCTTGGCGAGCATCAGGACTGGGGCACGCTCATCTTCAATTACGGCCGCCATGAGGTGAAAAATTTCCTGATCGGCAATGCACTCTTCTGGTTCGACCAATACCACATCGACGGCCTGCGCGTGGATGCGGTGGCTTCGATGCTCTATCTCGACTACTCGCGCAAGCCCGGCGAGTGGATTCCCAACTGCTTCGGAGGGCGGGAAAACCTCGATGCGATCAACTTCATGAAACGCTGCAACGAAGTGTGCTACGAACGCTTCCCTGGCACGGCCATGATTGCCGAGGAATCCACCGCATGGCCAGGTGTGTCACGCCCCACCTATACAGGCGGACTCGGTTTTGGCTTCAAATGGAACATGGGTTGGATGAACGACAGCCTGCGCTACATCAGCAAGGAACCGGTGCACCGCCGCTTCCATCAGGGTGAAATCACCTTCTCGATGCTTTACGCGTTCCAAGAACATTTCGTTCTCGTCCTGAGCCACGACGAGGTCGTCCACGGCAAGGGATCGCTCATGGACAAAATGCCGGGCGATTACTGGCAGAAGTTTGCAAACTGCCGGATGTTCCTCGCATGGATGTGGGCCCATCCCGGCAAGAAGCTCATCTTCCAAGGCATTGAGTTCGGTCAGTTCGGCGAGTGGAAACACGGTTTCAGCCTCGATTGGCACCTCACCCAGATGCCAATGCACGACGGCCTGCGCCGCCTCGTCCAGCACCTCAACTGGCTCTACACGCACGAACCCGCCCTCCACGATCTTGATGACAGCTACGAGGGTTATGAGTGGATTGACTTCAATGATGCCGACAACTCGGTGTGGTCGTTCATGCGCAAATCGCGCAGCGGGGCCATGATCGCGTTTATCGTCAACGCCACACCCGTTGTCCGCGAAGGCTACCGCGTGGGCGTCCCCTCCCCGGGATTCTACGAGGAGATTCTCAACACCGACGCCGACACCTACGGGGGCAGCAACGTCGGCAACCTTGGCGGCGTGCCCGCCCAGCAAGACTGGAACTGGCAAAACCAACCGCACTCAATTCAAGTCAACCTCCCACCGCTCTCAGTCGTCGCCTTGAAACACCACCTGCCACACGTTGAGAAAAAAACCGCTCGTTTGAAGAAATAAGCCCCGCGGGGCGAGAGAGGGGAGCGAAAGCTCCCCCACCCGCCGGCGGCAGGCCCAGCCTGAACGCTCTGGCAGCAGGATGCTAGGCGAAGAGCGTCTCGCCCGCCTCGCGGCCGATCGCCCGCCTCAGGCGGAAGATGTGGGCCGGGCGCTGGTGCGGATCCAAGGCAATGAAGTTCCTTGGGCCGACCCAGTGGAATTTTTCCTGCGTCAGCAAATCCTCAACCAGATATTCCTCCGTATCTCCGATCCCGTAATCGCCAAGCGGCAGTGTTACGAAGCCGCTCTGCGGGGACCGGGGATCCACCGTCACAACCACCACCACAATGTCATCCAACGCGGCAGTGGCCTTGCTGAAGCAGAGGATCGCATCGTTCTCCGCCGTATGCAGGCGAAGGTTGTCGTATTCCTGCAGGGCACGATTGTCGCGGCGAATCCGGTTGAGGAGCGTCAGGTAATCCTTGATATTTCCCGGCGCATTCCAATCGCGGCCCTTGAATTGGTATTTCTCGGAGTCGATGTATTCCTCGCGCCCCGGCAGAGGTGAGTTTTCGCACAGCTCGAAGCCGCTATAGATTCCGTAAACAGGAGAGGCCATCGCGGCCAGCACGGCACGGATGAGAAACGCGGGACGTCCACCAGTTTGCAAAAACGCGGGCAAGATGTCGGGAGTGTTCGTAAAAAAGTTGGCCCTGAAAAAATCCCGCATGGGCGCTGTGGTCAGCTCGGTGAGATACTCGGCCAGCTCGTGTTTGGTATTCCTCCAAGTGAAATACGTGTAGCTCTGGGTGAACCCGACCTTCGCGAGTTCCTGCATCATCAGGGGCCGAGTGAACGCCTCGCTGAGAAAAATCGTGCCGGGGAACTTCACCTTCACTTCGGCAATGACCCATTCCCAAAAAGCGACGGGCTTGGTGTGGGGATTGTCGATGCGGAAGATTCCCACACCATGCCCGCACCAAAAAAGAATCACATCGCGAAGCTCATCCCACAAACCGCGCCAGTTCTCGTTGTGAAAGTTGAGCGGATAAACATCCTCGTATTTTTTCGGAGGATTCTCGGCATATTTGATCGAGCCGTCGGGACGCTTGAAAAACCATTCGGGATGAGCCTGAACGTAGGGGTGGTCCGGCGAGCAATTAATCGCAAAGTCGAGCGCCACCTCCATGCCACGGCGACCAATCTCACCGACCAACCAATCGAAATCCTCCAACGTTCCAAGCTCGGGAGCGACGTCCATGTGTCCACCGCCATTGACTCCCTGCATGGTGTTGCCGATCGCGTAAGGCACACCAGGCTCACCAGGCTCGCAGTTGAGCGAGTTGTTGCGACCCTTGCGGTTCGACGTGCCGATGGGGTGGATGGGAGGAAAATAGATCACGTCGAATCCCATGGCCTTCGCGTCATCGATGCGGCTCAAGCCGTCGCGGAAAGTCGATCCAGAATCCGCCTTGCCCTCTGCCGAGCGGGGAAAAAACTCATACCAAGCCGCAAATGTTGCGCGTTCGCGATCGACCCACACGGGATGACAAGGCTGCGCCATGGTGGCGAGCGAACGGTCCGCATAGACGGTCATCAACGCCGAGAGCACGGCCTCGTGCGCGAGCTCGTGGGCCTGAGCGGCATCGGCAACTCGCATGGCGGCGGCCAAGTCGCGCAGCGCAGCGCCATCCGGCGTATCGCCCGCGCGCTTGCTCGCACTCTCGACAAACGCGGCCCCCTCCAGAATCTCGCTCTGCAACTCCCTCATCCCGGCGGCGAATTTTTTTTCCAGTTCGTGCCGCCAGGAGAAGAACACATCACCCCACGCCTCGATGGTGAACTCCCATGCACCCGGCGCGGTGACGCAGAGCAAGCCCCTCCAGCGGTCGTTGAGGAGCGGACGCATCGGACATTCATTCCAGGCCTCCTCGTCCAGACGACGCCATTTCAAGAGTGCAGCGACCTCGTCGTGACCCTCTTTGAAAATATCCGCCTCCACGGTGATTTCTCCGCCGACTGCACGTTTGATGGCATATCGGCTGTTGTCGAGCGAGGGCGTGATGCGGCGTATAACGACGGTCTCGGGGCTTTTGGTCATGACAGGGAGTTGAGTTTTTGCACCAACGGGCTGAGTCCATCAAGGCCGGAGGCGACCTCCCGCAGCGAGTGCAGTGCCGTGGGAATGTGGGAGAGAAATTCACTGCGGCCTTTTTGAATTCCCAGGAACCCATAGGCACCGAGCGCCTGCATGAGACGCTGGACCGCACACCAACGAAAAACGTCGTCGAAGTCGTCGGGGACCTCGCGTCCCGAGAGCGCAAGCCGATTTTTGTAATACGCCAGCAACTCCAGACGCTCGGACGAAGTGAGGCGAACGTAGGGATCGAAAAGCAACGATGCCACGTCGTATTGCCCGAGGCCGAACCGCATGCCTTGAAAATCGATAAGCCAGGCCGCGCCATCCGCGATCATGACGTTCTGTGATTGAAAATCGCGGTGCACAAGCACACGCGGCAGCGAGGCTAGGCGTGCCGCGGCAGCATGGAGTGCCGGCAAGGCCGCCAATGCGGAGACCTCGCCGCGCGGGGTCTGGAAATAATTTCCCAAGCAATGCTCAAAAAAATATCCCTGTTCCCATAGATACAAATCCGCGTCGAAAACTTTCTCGAGCTTCAACTCCCGCCCGTGCACACACTCGGTTGCGGAGGTATGCATGCCAAGCACGCCATCGAGAGCCGACTCGTAGAAGGCCCGGCGCGGCGCCCATGGAATCTCCCGAAAGCTCCAAAGATCCTGCTCGCCGAGATCCTGCATCCAGATGAAGCCCTCCGCCGCATCGTGGTGAAAAACCTCGGGCACCGGGACGCCTGCTTGGGCGAGGAACTTTGCGATGTCCACATAGTGACGGTTCTCCTCTTTGTGATCTGAATATTTCACAAAAATCATCGAGTCCCCGCCAAAACGAATTCGGTAAAACTTGCGGTCGGAGCCACCTTTTTCGAGCGGGGTCACCACCGCGCCATGATCTCCGGGCAAGGAAAATCTCGCGCTCGTCAGGGAAATTACATCAGCTTCGGCAATCATGGGCATGGGTGCGCAGGGCGCCCCGAGACTCAACACCCGCGCCCGCCGGGAGGAAAGCCCGAAATCAAAACGGTGTGGAAGACGTGGCCTGGGCGAGCATAAGGGCGTCAATCGCCTCACGCGACGCCGTCGCCACCTCCCGTCCCACAGGGTCGGAATCTGCGATGGTGGCGATTCGCTCCGCGTGAGCCTCATATTCCTCCCCGTTGAAAATGGCCGGCAACAAATAGCATCCGCTCAAAAGGCTGATGAGCGTGGCATCGAAATGCGCTGGAGTCTCAGCGCCCAGAATCAACCGGCTCAGCCGGGTGCGCACTTCCACCCGCTCTTGGTTGTGAACCGTGGGGTAGCGGCGAAGGCCGAAAACCCAGAGGATTTTTTTGTCCTGCCGTTTCAGAATGCCACGGCCGACAAGATGATCGAGCGTGGCCGTTTCGATGAGGGATTTCTCGTCGGAGAGAACCGAGAGCCAATAGGCGATCGGGTGGGACTTCTTCTCGGCGACAATCCTTGCCAGCCAGGGATCCAGCAAGGAATTCCCCAAAGGCACGGAGTCCGACACGGTGACGAGTTTAGTTCCCGTGGAGATTCGGCCCGCCATTTCCAGATCCGCAAGAACGGCTCCCGCAAGCCCGTATCCAAGCGCCTCGGGGAGCAAGGGAAGATGGGCGCCGGTGCGGTCATCGAGCGAGAGCAACACGAGTTCCTCAACGAGAGTCATTGGTGGGTTCATAGTGGAATGGTCAAATTGTCCCGGAAAAAAAGTCCCTCCATTGAGGACATCACCCCATGGGCAGGAGACGGTTGATCTTTGAAGTGAGGCGCTCGATGTCCAACGGCTTCGTGTCGTGGTCGTCACAGCCCGCCTCCAAAGCCCTCTCACGGTCCGTCGGCAGCGAGTTCGAAGTGAAGGCAATCACGGGGATGTCTGAGAGCGCAGGATCCGCCTTCAAGATGCGCGTTGCCGACAAGCCATCCAGCACGGGCATTTCGAGATCCATCAAAATCACATCTGGTCTCCAGCTCGAAGCGAGATTCACGGCCTCGCGGCCATCCCGCGCGTGGAGAACCTCATGGCCCCGGCGACCGAGCAACATCGCATGGAGGTCGCGAAGAGCATCGATATCATCGACGAGAAGGATTTTGGCCATAGCGGAAAGAGTGTCGACACGCCGCTCCCCTCGTCAAGCCAGACCCTCTCACTTGACCCCGCTCGCGAGCACGGTCTGGAAGTGCGGCGCTTCCGCCTCGCGCGAGACGATCGAGGATTCGATTTTGGAGAATCCGGCCTTCTTCAGCATGCGGTGAAGTTCGATTTCGGAAAACCCGAGCCATACATGGCCATACAGTTCGCGCGTCTTCTCATGGGTGTGGCTGAGAAGATCGAGAACCAGCACCCGCCCGCCCGGCTTCAATATCCGCTGCGCCGCAGCCAGTGCCCGCTGCGGCACGGAGGCATGGTGCAGGGCCTGGCTAAACAAGGCCACATCCACCACGCCCGGTTCGATCGGAGGATCCTCGATGTCCCCGAGTCGGAACTCCAGATTGCGCACCTCGTTCCTCTTCGCCAACCGCTCGCCGAACTCGACCATCTTCCCGGAGTTGTCGACCGCGATGACCCGCTTCGCCGTCCGCGCCAGTAGTTGGGAAAGCGTCCCCTCCCCCGCTCCGAGATCGGCTATCACCATCGGCGGCAAAAGGCGCAGGAGCGCGTGGGAGAGGGCCTCCCAAGACCTTCCCGGCACGTAGGCGCGGCCAAATTTTCCCGCCAACCTGTTGAAATACTCGGCCGCGCGATCCTTCCTCTTGCGCAACGTGAAGACCAGATGCGCCCGATCCTCGACAGCCTCCTTCAACTCCATCCGTGCCGCCTCCAGCACCGCTCTCGGCGCATCGCCGATATCGGCGCATGCCGAATAAAAGATATTCTTTCCCACGCGCCGGTCGGCCACAAACTCCTCGCCTTTGAGCAACGCCAATCCGGCCGAGATGCGCGACTGCGCCAGCCCGAGAATCTCCTGCAACTCGGCGACCATGAGTTCCTCCTCCACCAGCAAAAGCATCAATCTCAACCTCACCGGATCCGACAAAACGCGCAGGGATTTTAAGATTGACGCCATTGAACATATCTATATATTCGAATACGAAGATTCGTAAAGCTCAACATCAACCCAATCAATAACTCCTATGTCCCGTCGTTATATTTTTTCCTCCGAATCCGTTGGCGAAGGCCATCCCGACAAAGTCTGTGACACCATCTCCGACGCCGTGCTCGACGCCTGCCTGGGCATCGACAAGACCAGCCGGGTGGCCTGCGAAACTTTCGTCAAGAGCAACACCGTCGTTGTCGGCGGCGAGATCACGATTCCGAAAATCAAAGGAGCGGCCCTCGACACGGTCCTGAACATCGGCGCCATCGTGCGCGACGCCATCCGCGGCATCGGCTACACGAACGATGACGACATCTTCCACGCCGACCGCGTGTTCATTTCGAATCTTCTCACCAGCCAGAGCCCGGACATCGCGCAGGGCGTCGACTCCAAAAAAGCCGAAGGCAAAGCCACCGCCGAGCAAGGGGCCGGCGACCAAGGGCTCATGTTCGGTTACGCCTGCAACGAGACTCCCGAACTCATGCCGGCGCCGATCATGTTCGCCCATCGTCTCGGCCGCGAACTCACAGCCATCCGCAAGACAGGAAAAGTGAAATGGCTCCGCCCCGACGCGAAGAGCCAAGTGTCGGTGCTCTACCAGGACGGCCGTCCCGTGCGCGTCACCAACGTCGTCATTTCGACCCAGCACAGCGAGGATGTCTCCACCGAGGAGATTCGCCGCTTCGTCACCGCAAACGTGATCCGCAAAGTGATACCAAAAGAGTTCCTGGATGCCTCCACCGAGTTCCTCATCAACCCCACGGGCCGCTTTGTTGTTGGCGGTCCCCAAGGCGACTCCGGGCTCACCGGCCGCAAAATCATCGTCGATACCTACGGGGGAATGGGCCGCCACGGTGGAGGTGCGTTCTCCGGAAAAGACCCTTCAAAAGTGGATCGCAGCGCCGCTTACATGGGGCGCTATGTCGCGAAAAACGTCGTTGCCTCCGGCCTCGCCGACCGTTGCGAAGTCCAGTTTGCCTACGCCATCGGGCACCCACACCCGGTTAGCATCCACATCGACACCTTTGGAACCCACAAGGTCGATGAGGAAAAAATCGAAAAAGCCGTTAAAGCCGTCTTCAGCTTCAAACCTGCCGACATCGTGAAACAACTCAACCTCCTCCGCCCGATCTATGGCAAGACAACCAACTACGGCCACTTCGGCAAGGACGACAAGGACATCACTTGGGAAAAGACAGACAAGGCTGCGGCTCTTAAGAAGGCCGCCAAGTAGAAACCAAGACTCACCGCCCCGCAGGCAACTTCCCGACATTTAGAAAGAAACCCTCCTAGAACAGAACATTGAAAACCAACATGGCTACCAAATCATCCTCCAAATCGAAACAAACAGCCTCCGCCGCCGCAGTCCTGGCCGAGCTCACTGCTGCCACGGCAAACTTGGCGAAATACGCGGCCGCCACTCCAAAAGGTGCCGACTACATTGTCGCCGACATCTCCCTCGCCGAGTGGGGACGCAAGGAAATCAGCGTCGCCGAGCACGAGATGCCCGGCCTCATGAGCGTTCGGAAAAAATACGCGAAGCAGCAGCCCCTCAAAGGCGTCCGTATTACCGGTTCGCTGCACATGACCATTCAGACCGCCGTGCTCATCGAGACCCTTGTCGAGCTCGGCGCAACCGTGCGCTGGGCCAGTTGCAATATTTTTTCGACTCAAGACCACGCCGCCTCGGCCATCGCAGAGACCGGCACGCCCGTCTTCGCATGGAAAGGCGAGACACTCGAGGAGTATTGGGAACTGACCCTCAAGGCGATCACCTTCCCAGGCAACCTAGGGCCGCAGCTCGTCGTCGATGACGGCGGGGATGTGACCCTCCTCATCCACAAGGGAGTGGAACTCGAGAAGGGCGACAAGTGGGCCTACGAGCCCGCCGAGAACCATGAAATCTCCGTCGTGAAAGCCCTCCTTCGCCGCGTGGCCGATGAGCGCCCCGGCTTCTGGAGCAAGATCGCGAAAGCCTGGAAGGGCGTCTCCGAAGAGACCACCACAGGAGTCCACCGCCTCTACCAACTCGCCGAACAAGGCAAACTCCTCGTTCCCTGCATCAATGTGAACGACTCGGTGACCAAGTCCAAGTTCGACAACCTCTACGGCTGCCGCGAATCCCTCGCCGACGGGCTCAAGCGCGCCACCGATGTCATGATCGCCGGCAAGGTCGCTGTTGTTTGTGGCTACGGCGATGTCGGCAAAGGCAGCGCCCACTCGCTCCGCGCCTATGGAGCCCGCGTCATCGTCACGGAGATCGACCCCATCAACGCCCTCCAGGCCGCGATGGAGGGGTTTCAAGTCAACACGATCGAAAGCACCCTCGGAGTCGGCGACATCTATGTCACCACCACAGGCAACAAGGACATCATCACTCTCCAGCACATGCTCGCTATGAAAGACCAAGCGATCGTCTGCAACATCGGCCATTTCGACAATGAGATCCAAGTCGAGCAGCTCAAAAAACACAAAGGCATCCGCTGCGAGACCATCAAGCCGCAATACGACCGCTACTTCCTTCCCGGTGGAAAGAAGAGCATCTACATGCTCGCCGACGG
>Ga0247843_1006127_pt1 | contig 15988 bp, 12 predicted proteins | sample LaCruzMarch2017__FD_192420 | JGI IMG/M metagenome (GOLD analysis project Ga0247843, IMG submission 192420) | Freshwater microbial communities from meromictic Lake La Cruz, Castile-La Mancha, Spain - LaCruzMarch2017_8m | ecosystem: Environmental > Aquatic > Freshwater > Lake | place: Spain... | reverse complement strand
ACATAAAATGGGTTCAACTTTATTTGAAAATCTACTCTCCCTTTGTTGCTATATTCAACAATTACAGTATTGCTTCCCTGTACCATAGAAATTGATTTTTCAATTTGGAGATCATCTGATAAATTGAATAAAAAGGTTGGAATTGGCTGCCTTAAAAAACTATGCTGATGCATATAACCTTTTGGGTAGAAAGTGTCTGGATATTGATTGGTAGAAATATCTATAGATGATCCATTGGTAGTAATAACAGTTTCTTCGATTTTTGAGACTACCACATATCTTTCTACTGGAGGATTTAACGATGCAATTAAAAGTCCATGATAACGCCTTGTATTCATTCCACAAATGGACGATGAACTATAGCCACCTATACCATTTGTAATAATATATTCTTTGTTCTTTAGTTGTATTATATCTTGTTTGAGTTGCATAAAACAATTATTCTGTTCATTAAAATAGTATCAATCAATTTAACATGCAGCACCTTATAACCTTTCAACTAAACTAAAATTTTTGAAATAGGTCTTATAGTTTGCCATGCTAGGATTTACATTTCATTTACCTTATCAATCAATTCTGCCACCAGCCCAGTCCAACCTGTTTGGTGCGTAGCACCTACACCTCTAGCCGTATCTCCATCAAAATATTCATAAAACAAAATGAGGTCTTTAAAATACTCATCGTCCTGATAAATGGGGTCTAAACCATGCACCCACCTTTTGCCTTCACCATCTTTTAAAAAGATAGCGATTAAGCGTTTGGATAATTGATAGGCAACGTCGTGAAGATTAACATGATTTCCAGAGCCTGCAGGGAAATCTGTTTTTATTCTTTCCTTGTAATAGGAGTGAAACGTATATAAGGAATGAATAAGCATATAATTCATCGGCATCCATACAGGGCCACGCCAGTTACTGTTACCGCCAAATAATCCGGTATGGCTTTCGCCCGGTTCATAAGTTAATCCATATACTTCATCTTCTACTTGCACTTGGTAGCCATGTTCATGAATTTTTGATAATGCCCTTATTCCACCATCAGATAAAAATTCCTTTTCATCCAGCATGGCATTCAGCAATCGTTCCAGCCTGTCTTTTGGTACTAATGAAAGCAGGATATCTCCATCATCCTCTACATCATGCAATACTTTATAATTGGCATTCTTTTCATGGTATTCTTTAAACCATAGTAAGCGGTTGTAAAAATCAGGCAATTTTTTTACGTGGTCCCTGTCAATTTTTAAAGCAGCAAACATGGTGCTTAACCCAACAAGAGAGCGAACCTTTAAAGGAATGTATTCGCCATTGGGCATTGATAGAATATCATAGAAAAACCCTTCTTTTTCATCCCAACTTCCTGTCCAGCCTTCACTAATATTATTCAGCGATTCTGCAATCAGCATAAAGTGTTCAAAAAATTTGGTTGCCACATCTTCGTAAGCATCATCCTCTTGCGCAATAATTAGACTCATCTCCAGCATATTCAGGCAATACATGGCCATCCAACTTGTGCCATCGGCCTGTTCCAGCATTGCACCACCGGGCAAGCCTGCGCCTCTGTCGAACACCCCAATATTATCTAATCCTAAAAAACCTCCTTCAAAAACATTTTTTCCTTGGGCATCCTTGCGGTTGACCCACCATGTAAAATTTAAAGATAGCTTTTGAAAAGCTATTTTTAAAAATTTAGTATCACCACTGCCGGTATTTTTTTTATCTGTTTTATACACTTGCAGGCAAGCCCAGGCATGTACAGGCGGGTTTACATCACCAAAGGCCCATTCGTAAGCAGGTATTTGTCCATTTGGGTGCATATACCATTCCCGTAAAAAAAGTATGAGTTGAGATTTGGCAAAATGGACATCTATCAAAGCTAAAGGAATACAATGAAATGCAAGGTCCCATGCCGCATACCAGGGATATTCCCATTTATCGGGCATGGAAATAATGTCTTCGTTATTTAACGTACGCCATCTACTGTTACGCCCTGTCTTACGGCTTTCAGGCGGCTTTGGCAATCCAATATCGCCATCAAGCCAGGTAGGAATGTCTATATTAAAGTATTGCTTGCTCCAAAGCATACCGGCAAACGCCTGGCGCTGAACAAGGGCTTCGTCAGCATTTTTACCTTTGTAAAGATTGTTATAAAAAGTATCAGCCTCCTTCTTTCGATCTTCAAAAATTGCATCAAAGTTTTTATCTAATGGTTTTTTTATTTTGGTATTAGATAAACGCAATTTTATTACAATACTCTTATGGGCAGAAATAGTAAATTGATACATCGGCGCAGCCTTGGTACCCTCAGCTTTATTATCTATTATGGCAAAATCGTTGTTAACAATTGCAGTATGAAAGAGATCTTTCACAAATGGGGATGGATTGGCAACATGGTACAATCGTTCTGTGTTAGTTTCATTTTCTGTAAACAGAACTTTTTCCGTAGTATCGAAATACAAAAAATAATTTCCAGGTTCGGAATTTAAAATTTCCAATGTACCGTTTTGCTGATGCTTATCTAAACTGGAAAGCAAAATTTTAGGTTTGGTTTCCATCAGTCCAAAGCTCCATAAGTTTCTGCACCAAAGGGTTGGTAATACCCAAATTGGCGCATCTTCCGCGGCCCTGTTGTGAACCGTTATTTTTATTAAAATATCTTCCTCATGATTTTTTGCATACTCTGTAAAAACATCAAAATATTTATTATCATCAAAAGTACCTGTGTTCAACAATTCATACTCCAACTCATCCTTACTTCTGCTCTTGTTTACATTTAATAAATCTGCATATGGAAATTTCCCTTGCGGATATTTATATAAATGCTTCATGTACGTGTGATCAGGTGTATTGTCTAGATAATAGTAGAGTTCTTTCACATCTTCCCCGTGGTTGCCTTCGGGGCCAGCCAGGCCAAATATTCGTTCTTTTAAAATATCATCTTGACCGTTCCACAATGTAACTGCAAAACATAAACGCTGTTTACTGTCACTTATACCAGCAATGCCATCTTCGCCCCAGCGGTAAACACGGCTACGGGCATGGTCGTGTGGAAAATAATCCCATGCACTGCCATTTTCGCTGTAATCTTCCCTTACCGTTCCCCATTGGCGTTCGCTTAAGTATGGCCCCCATTTGTGCCAATAATTATGCACAGTGCTTTGTGCTTTTCTTTTATTTTCCATTTGAAAATGCAATAAAATTATTTGGCGATCTTTCCACCATTAAGAGTCATTATTTTATACAATCCTGTGTGGGCTGTTAGATATAAGGTTTTGCCATCTTCGCCCCAAGCCATATTTGCCGGTCTTTCGGGCCCAATTATTTTACCTAAATATTTTCCTTCAGGAGAAATAATCCAAACGCCACCGGGTGCAGATGCAAAAACATTTCCTTTTGTATCTACTTTTAATCCGTCTAAGGCTTCCTCATCATCTGTTTGGTTCATATTAAAAAATTCCTTTCCGTTTTGCAATGTGCCGTCTGGTTTTACTTCATAACGCCATATTGTTTTGGTGTGATGGATATCGGTAATATCCCAATTAGAAACATACAAAAATTTCTCATCCGGTGAAAAAGCTATGCCGTTAGGCCCCTTTAAATCCGTGGCCAACAGTTCTGTTGTACCATTTTTTACTCTATAAACACCAGAGTAATTTAGTTCTTTTCTTTTATCGTTAAATGCCTGAGGCAACCCATATGGAGGATCGGTAAAATAAACAGCATCGTCAGATTTTATAACTAAGTCATTCGGGCTGTTCAATCTTTTGCCCTGATAGGAATTGCTTAAAACTGTTTGTGGCCCTTTCTTTTCATGACGAAGAATGGCGTGGTTTCCATGTTGGCAAACCACTAACCGGCCCTCATTGTCTATTGCCAATCCATTGCTACCGGGTTGTCCGTATTCGCCTATATCTGTACCTGTGTATCCAGATTTTGTAATGTATACCCCGATATTACCCAATTTAGTATCGTATTTATAAATCACATTTTGATTAGGGTCGCTGAATAATAAATACCCGTCGGGATGCCATACGGGCCCTTCCGTAAAAACAAAACCATCGGCTAACTTTTCAATTTTAGCGGTTGGATCAATGACGTTTTTTAAATCATTATCTATTGTAATTACTTCCCCTAAATTTTTCCAGTTGTTGGGTACAGGTTTTTGTTTATACACATCCAGGGTAGCACTGCGTATCCATACATAATTATCAGGGATATCAGCAACCGGGCCATTGGTAACTAAAATAGTTAAATCGAAACTCTCTCCAACCCTGGCATTGTCGGTAAGCCATACGCGTTGCCTAGCATTCCATCCGCCAATAACGCCGTTATTTCTTGCACCAAATGATTTATTTAGCTTACCTTTTATAAAAACTTCGCTGTAATCATCTGCTACAATTTCAAAAATTATTCTTGTGCCTTCCGCAGATACATTGCCAATTTTTTCCGGAATGGTAACTTTTAATTTATACCAAACATGGCTTTGCAATCCATTGCCCCGCCGGGTTTCTAAATCGGTTGCAGCTACATTTTCCCACTTCGCATTTATAAATTCTGGTGTGCCGTATTTGGGATAAATGTTGTTAGTATTTATTTCTTTACCTGTGGGGTATAACAATAGTTTATCCTGATCTGAAGGGCCAGCAGCTTTGAATTTTGCTGGAATAATTTCCGCAGAAAGGCTTTGCCATTGTGCATTTACAATTAGTTGGCCTGCATTGCTTTTAAGGTCAACAATGGCATCAGTTTTGCCAAACGAAAGCTCCCTTAATTCCTGTGCATGGGCCCAAACAGTTATTGCCCAAAAGGCCATCGCCATGGTTGTCTTTTTTATCATTTTTTAACTTTTTTCTTAATCAAATTTTACGGCAATACCTGCTTTGGCTATTTCTGTATCCTGGTCGGCAGATTTAGAACCGCTAACCCCTATTGCACCAATTACTTCCCCTTTGTAAATAATGGGTACACCGCCTTGGAGCATTACAGGACCAACAGTTGCCAAAGCAGTTCGTCCGCCATTTAATTTGTCTTCAAAATTTTTCGTTTCCATTTTAAATGCTGCTGCGGTTTTTGCTTTTTCAATAGATACTTCTGCAGCCTTAGGAAACGTGTTGTCTAGTCTTACAAGATATATAACTGCTCCACCTGCATCTACAATTGCAATACTTGCTCCGGGCGCATTATTTAAAGTTGCATATTTTAAAGCTTCCTCTGTAATTTTTTTTGCAGCTTCTAACGTTAATTTATAAGTAACCGTTACCTGTGCAGAAAGATTATTGCTAAGCACTATGCTTAAAAAAATCACTGTTATTATTTTTATCATTTTCATTTCTTAACTTTTTTATATGAATTAATTTTTTTCTTCAAAAGATGTTGCGGCAAGGCTTTCCTGCGTTTCGCCTGCTTTAATAATATCGTATTTGGCTTCTTTCATATTTACAGTTGGCCATTTAGACTGAGCTTTCTTAAATTTCTTTTTTGGTTTATTATCCCATAAACCCTTTGCCTTTGCATTGTGGTTTACTACAAGATGGCCATTTGTTATTTCATGAGTCCAAACCTGCACAGGGCGCAGGTTCCCTTCAGTAACAGCTATGGCACAAAAGCCTCCGTATAAAGGTGCATACTTCCCAGGGTCATTATCAAACAATTTTTTGTTTTCTGATGAAACGAACCAATACTTTGCCCCTTGATAGGATGACTCAAAATTTTTATCGCCTTTTAATGTTGTGTCGGGCATGGTTTGCATAGCTACAACGTCGTAACCGCGGAGCATACAACCGTTTTCGTCCAGGTTTAAAGTGTATTTACCATCGGCACTTTTTGTTGGTACTTGTGCATTTGCTGCAAACATTGCAGTTATTGCAAATAAATAGAAGAGTGTTTTTTTCATTTTTTTAAAGTTTGTTTTTTTATTAAGTTTAATTGTTTTGTTTATTTGAATTGTAAAAACCCTGACAGATGCTTACCTGCTCTAGCAAGCCCCTAATGCTGTTCAATTAGTAATCTTTGCCTTAGTAAACCCAAAGGCAAAAATTTAAATTACCCATTATCCTCAAATCCCGGATACAACGTCATTCCTCCATCTACAAAAAGCGATGTTCCATTTACATAATCTGAATCATCGCTACAAAGCCATACTGCGGCTTTACCAATGTCTTCTGGTTGGCCAATTCTTTTTTCAGGTATTAATTTCAGAAGGCTTTCCAAATGGGATGGCGTATCCCAGGAATCGTGGTTAATTGGTGTAGCTATAGCGCCAGGGCAAATAGAATTGATACGGATTTTTTTTGACGCAAATTCCTGTGCAATGGTTTTCATCATCAACATCACACCGCCTTTGCTAGCAGCATAGTTGGCATGCCCGGCCCAAGGAATTACTTCGTGCACGCTGCTCATACAAATAATTTTGCCTACAGCTCTGCTTTTTGTTTCATCTAACCCACGGCGCAAAAATTCTTTTATGGCTTCTCTTGCACAAAGAAACTGACCCGTAAGATTTATACCGATTACGGTGTTCCATTGTTCCAGAGTCATTTCAGTAAATTTTGCATCTTTTTGCAGGCCTGCATTGTTGATTAAAATATCAACTGTGCCATACAATGCAATGGTATCTGCAAACATTTTTATTACCTCATCTTCCTTGCTTACATCGCATTGAAACGATGAAGCCTTGCCTCCTTCTGAAACAATGGTTTCCACCACTTCATCCGCTAAAGCCTTTGCTCCTTGAAAAGGATAGTTGACTACAACAGTAGCTCCATTTTTAGCCAATTCTATAGCGCAACCTTTGCCAATACCGCTGCTGGCTCCAGTAATAATTGCGATTTGCCCTTTCAGTTTTAAGTTTATTTCTTTCATAATTGGATTTGTTAGAATATGTTTGTTATAAGGACGGGTGATTTAAAAAAGCCTTACACTATTTTTTAAATAATTTATAAGCTCCTCGTTATTGTACTTTTTTTAAAACCGCCCAAAGCGGATATGCTTTTATTATCCTTCCTTATATCTTTAAATAATAATTGAAGTATAATTTATTTTACTACAGTAAATGCTTCCGGGCTATTAGTAGATGGTGATTTTTCATAAACAGCACAGGCACAATAATCACCATATGGCGGTGCGTATGTCTCAGAATTGCCCATCAACAAGGTTGTGTTTTATTTGCTTTTATATAACTGGTTTACTTTATCCCAGTTAATGCTAATTTCTTTGATTCCCTTGCTTACTTATCATCAGGCAATCCCCATTATCAAACAAATCTTTTATTTCATTTTTGTTGCTTTTATTCTTTGATTAATTAATTGGTTATTAAAACAGCATGACCATCAGCATCCCTAACCATAAATGATTTTGTGTAAGAAATATCGTTGTTATTAACGGATACCAACCCTTTTGAGATGAGCTTAAATTTTGCAGCCATACAACTTTTATATACACTGTCTATATCGTTTACTTTTATAGTAGTGTGCCAATGCCACAAGTCATACACATGGCTGTTAACCGGATATTTTCTGCCTCCCGGTGGTGCTAAATATTGAAGAAATTCGATACCAAATCCTTTAGGCCCCTGCATCCCAGTAATCCAAAGCCTTGCGCCAAATACCTGGTTAAGATGCTCCTGTTCAGTGCCATAATTTTCGCTATGGCCACCAATATTCATTCCCAGGATGTCTTTGTAAAATTTATACTGTGCATCGGTATTCGATACGCCAATTGCAGTATGGTCAATACCGGCAAAAGGCATAGTTGTGTCGGATTGCCATCTGGGGTTTCCTTTACCTTTTGGAAAATTAATAACTTCCAGATTATGCCCATCCGGGTCTCTGAAATAAAATGCGCTAATACCTGAAGCTGCAGGCAAATAGGCAGGCAATGTTTGCGGCGAGGTAGAAACGTATGTTGCTTTTTTTTGTTGGATGGCCTCGAATGCCTTTTGCATATTGGGTACTACAATGGCAATGTGCTGAAACCATAAATCGTTACTTCTTGAATCTTCCGGAATAGGTAATGATTTTATATTTTTCCCTTTGAAGGATTGCAGTTCTATAAATTCTGTTCCAATTTGTAGCAACGCTATTTTAATTTCGGTCGTGGGATCGCTGATATCAAATAATAGACCCAATTCATTTTTTTTAAACACTGTAGTCTTTATTTCCTTTGCTCCCAGGGCCTCTATATAAAATAATTTAACCTTATCCACATCCGAAACAGTTATGGTAACTTTTTCAACCGATTGAATTTGGGCATTAACAAAAGACGAGAATAGTAAAAAGGCAAAAATCAATTTAAACTGCATAGTGCTATATTTTAAGTAAATCATTTCTATACTTGTTATAGACATGATTTTTAGCAAAACCTTACAGCTTTTTAATTTTTACCTCATCAGAAGTTTAATTTGTTTAATAAATAGGCTAAAAATATATATTAATCCGGCAAAATAGGCAACTATAATTAACAACCAAAAACCGGATTGAAGAATAGCATTGGTAAACAGAAGGCCAATTAAACAAACGAATACAAATACCAAGGATTTTACAAATTCATTTTTTGAAAGATTTCGTATGGCATCGTATTGATGTTGAAAGTTGGTGATATTCTCCAAATCATATTTATATTCTTCTGTATGATTTTGATAATCCATTTCATTAATACAGCTCTTTAATTCCTCAATAGCCTCCATATTGTGAAAATAAATTTTACGGATGGAGAGATAACGGTGTTCCCTTATTTTATTGTTTAATGTTTTTGTTTCATCCAATTCTTTATGTAATATATAATCTTTCAAAAAATCGAGTTTGTTTTCAAACTTTTGTAATTTAAAAGTTGCAAAAGCACCTATCAAACCCGTAAGGGTGGCTACAATGGCGGCTATTGTGCTGAAAAGAAAGGCAAGGATGTTGCTGTCGGGCATTATAATAATTTGACCTGAATTGATGGCAAAAGTAGATTTAAATTTAAAAGCAAAAATGAAAAATCGGATTCATTTTTTGTCGTTTATGTTTGATAGGTTTTAGTTTTGGTATGAAATTCTGACTAATGGCACCAGCCTATCCTAAAGATCAACACGTTGTAACTACTGTTTTTTCTGATTTTTGATTAAATTGAGCTATGGATTTTCGATTTCTACTGATTATTCCTTACGTAAAATTAAAGAAAAAGTCGGGGATGATGGCCAACTTTTTCTTTTCTCCTTCAAACATTGAACGTTTATCAATAAACATTCAAAATCACTCTACGGAGACCCAATCTCGCTCTACGGAGACCTAATCTCGCTCTACGGGGACCCAATCTCGCTGTAAGTAATGCCAATCTCGACTTCAGTAGAACTAATCTCGCCCGCATCACATCCGATTTCAAGGATAGTTGAAATGAAAGCCCAAACAGTTAAGCTTTTTTGATCGTTTTTTACTTAGATTTCCTTGATAATAGGGGTACTGGAAGGGGAAAAAGGAATACTACCAATGATGTGTATCTAAAGGAGCATGAATTTTAAGTTAATGCTCTTTGCTAATAACTTGAGGCACCTTTTCTTTTTTATGACCTGGTCCCTCTCCTAAACAGGTTTGACTATGTACATCCTAAAAATAAGTTCTGAATTGTTTTTAAAGGAAAATTCTATCCATCTAATCCTTAAATAACTTTTTTTGTAAAACCACTATGGAGGGATGGAGAAGAAAATTTGGCGGTAGATCTGGCAGCGAATAAATTTTGGGATTATAAGAAAGCCTATGAAGGGAAAATAGAGGATATTTACGAAGTAACCGTATCGGCCAGTTATAAGTGGAACAAACCCCACTCCACGCATGAACTTTTTATCAATTTGCAGAATATTACCAACGCCAGAGGAAAATTAACGGAGTACTATGACGAGAAGAAGCCTGATAAAATTGGCTATGTCACTCAGTTTGGCATGTTCCCCAATGTAATGTATAGGGTGTATTTTTAGGGAGAAATACAGGAGGGAATAGGGGTTACATATTGGATAGAAGAGATTGATAAACTCTTTGATTTTTCCCGCGAATATTAGTTTCATTTTAATACCTTCGCGCCCTGAAAAAGTAATCAAAAAACCTAACAATTAAATGGAAGAAATGACATTGCAAATCAAAAAGGATGCTTACGACAAACAGTTTGAGTCGTGGGTGAACAAAGAAAAAGCGAGTGCCGACTTAATCAACGCGGTAAGTAAACTGATCCTTGAAAAATCGGTAGAACTTGTTTTTTTTAGGAACACACTTATCGATGTAAGCAGCTCAGAAATTATGAAGTTGCACAAATACGCCGAGGATATTGTTAGCAAAACAGTAGATGTATATGTAACCTCACAACTTGCCAATGAATTATTGGATTTCAGTGATTTGGCACCATCTAAGATTGATATTGGTAAACTTAGCCATGAATGGATGGCACAAAAGGATAGCTATGCAGATATGGAGGCTTTTCTTTCGGATAAACTGATTAATTTTATTGGTTCGGATATAGTAAGTTTTGAGCCAAGAGACGTTGTATTGTATGGATTTGGCAGGATAGGTCGATTATTAGCGCGCGAGTTGATACGCTTATCGGGCCGTGGTCAGCAATTGAAACTAAAAGCGATTGTTACCCGATCTAACAGTGATGCCGATATTATAAAACGTGCATCCTTATTGAAGAATGATTCCGTTCATGGCGAATTTAAAGGAAGCATAACAGAGGATTTCGAAAACAAAGCCTTAATTATTAATGGTCAGATTGTGAAAATGATTGAAGCCAAAGACCATGGTAATGTTGATTATGAATCGTATGGAATAAGCAATGCCGTACTTATTGATAATACTGGTGTGTTCCGCGATCGTGAGAGACTCTCTTTGCATTTGAAATCGAAAGGGATTACAAAAGTGATGCTTACTGCACCCGGTAAAGGCGATTTGCCAAATGTGGTTTATGGGGTAAACCATGAAACGCTGGATATTGCTAACGAAACTGTATTTAGTGCGGCTTCCTGCACAACCAATGCTATTGTACCAATTCTAAGAGTGGTTGAAGATAATTTAGGCATTGAAAAAGGGCATATAGAAACGGTTCATGCCTATACCAATGATCAAAACCTTTTGGATAATATGCATGATAAATTCCGACGTGGTCGTTCGGCAGCTATAAACATGGTGATAACCGAAACAGGTTCGGCCTCTGCTATTTCAAAGGTTATTCCTGAATTAAAAGACAAGTTAACAGCGAATGCAGTGCGTATTCCAATTCCAAATGGCTCTTTGGCCATTATGAATATCACTGTGAATAGAGAAACCTCCATTGAAGAAGTGAATTCCATCTTAAAAAAGGCAGCATTGGAAGGTCCTTTGGTTAGTCAGATTAAATATTCGATCGACAGGGAACTTGTGTCAAGCGATATAATCGGAAACTCATGTCCTGCGGTGTTCGACAGCCCTGCTACGATTGTTTCACCGGATAAAAAGAATATTGTTCTTTATGTATGGTATGATAATGAGTATGGCTATACCAAACAAGTAATCCGTTTGACCAAACATGTGTCGAATGTGAGAAGACTTGTTTATTTTTAAGGGGTTAAATTAACTCTTTTTAATTCTATCATCGTTTTCCTTAATAAAAGCTTCCCAGCCTTTATACTGTTTACTTAATCCTTTTGATGTGTTACCACTTTGGTAAAAGTGGCATAATGCCACAGCCAGTGCATCGGTAGCATCCAGAAACTTCGGAAGATCGTTAAAGTTAAGCAACGTTTGAAGCATGGAGGCTACTTGTTCTTTGGTAGCATTTCCGTTGCCAGTAACCGCTTGCTTAACCTTTTTGGGGCTATACTCAAATATGGGCAAGCCTCTATGCAATGCAGCGGCCATGGCCACCCCTTGTGCTCTGCCTAGTTTAAGCATAGATTGAATATTTTTACCGTAGAAAGGCTCTTCCAATGCCACTTCATCGGGGTTATACATATCAATAATGGCCAGACTTCGTTCGTGAATCTTTTGGAGTTTTAGGGCATGATTCTCCAATTTGGCCAGATGAATTATTCCAAGCGTAATCATCTCATACTTTTTACCAATACAACCGATTACCCCATAGCCCATAATATTGGTGCCCGGATCAAAACCCAAAATAATTCTATCGTACTCTTTGGTAAGGCCATTCTCTGTCATCCTATGCAAACATAGAGTGAATTTTGGGTTTACATACCCATTAAGTAGTTAATTTGTGTTTTTTTGCACATTAAGAAGGTTATAAAAGATCATAAACAAGGACAAAAATCGTAGACCAAGCGCTCTGCTCTATTTGATATTGAAAATAGTCGTGGCCATCCTGTGTTGTGTTTTTTTATTCCATCGAACCCGGAACATTGTATTTGGGGATTTTCTTACGTTGTTTAAAAAGGTTTGGACATCTAACTATTGGTTATTGATTTCGGCGGGGGTTTTAATGTTTATCAATTGGGGTTTAGAATCAATGAAATGGCAGTATTTGGTAAGCCACATTCAAAAATTGTCTTTCACGCGGACGTTTTCTGCAGTAATGGCTGGGGTTGCTGTAAGTTCATTTACACCCAACAGAGTTGGAGAGTTTGCCGGAAGGATGTTGTTTTTAGAAAACAAATTAGACCCCCGTGTGGTTGCATTAACGATTATTGGAAGCATGAGCCAATTAATGATTACGCTTATCATTGGATTACCGGGTTTATTGATCTTCCTAAACAGAGATTATCACGGTATTAGTATCTTGTGGGAATGGATTAAGATTATTTTGTATGCTTTGCCATTTATTTATATAGTGGTATTCTATAATTTACCGGTAATTTTTCGATGGTTGAAGAGGCGTTTTGCAACAAACAAAACTATAAAACACATTACCAACGGAGCTTCCTTCCTGAATAGGAGGGGGCTTGGTTTCATTTCATTGTTGTCTCTTATTCGGTATATGATTTTTGGAATTCAGTTTATGTTAGTACTCCTTTTTTTTAATGTAGACATTAGTTGGGTGGAGGGTTTGATCTACATTCCGGTAATATTCTTTGTACAATCGGTCATTCCTTCCTTTATAATTGTTGAAGTGGGTGTAAGAATTGCTATTGCCGTTGCAGTGCTTAACTTTACCAACAGTCCTCAAAATAATATAATAGCCTCCAGTTCTTTGTTATGGGTTATTAATATAATGATTCCCGCATTATTGGGTGTGTTTGCTCTGTTTTCCACCAAATTAAGCAACAACGAGTAATGTGGTTTTTGTTTTTTATACCATTATTTATTTATGTATGTCTTGTTATATGGTTTGTGAAAGGTTGGGCTAGTTTATCATCTATTCCCCGTCACGAATCCGCCGTTAGAACAACCATACTCATACCTTGCAGAAACGAATCGGAGAATATTTCAAAGATTTTAGAGTCCATTGCGCACCAAAATTTTGATTTTAGTATATTGGAAGTGATTGTTATTGATGACCATTCCCAAGATGATACCTACCAAACAGCCCTTGAATTTAAATCAGATAAATTTAAACCCTTTTTCATTAAACTTAAGGAAGATGAACGTGGTAAAAAAGTCGCTATTAACGCCGGTATTTCTAGTTCACAGGGAGAAATAATAGTATGCACCGATGCCGATTGCTTATTTGGCAACCTATGGCTCAGCACAATTACCGCACCATTTAATGCACCGGAAGTTCAATTGGTTTCGGGGCCGGTGATGTTTCAAGAGAGAAAAGGAATATGGAATGAATTGATGCAATTAGAATTTATAAGTCTTATTGCTATTGGAGCAGCCTCTATTCAAAACAGGCATCCTAATATGTGCAATGGAGCTAATATTGCCTATCGTAAATCGGCTTTTTATGAGGTTGGAGGATTCAAAGACAATGCCCACTTACCAAGTGGTGACGATGAATTTTTGATGCATAAAATAAACAAACGTTTCGCCGGAAGTGTGAGATTTATTAAGAACTCCGAAGCCATGGTATTTACAGAACCCCCCAACTCCTTATCTCAATTTGTTAACCAACGTATTCGTTGGGGCTCTAAAACTGGATATTATAAGGGCTTGAAAGCTAAATTAATTCCCGGTTTTATGTTTTTGTTCAGCCTGATACTATTTTTAACCCCACTTTTTTATGTTTTGGGAATGCCATGGTCCATTATTGCTACGCTATGGCTGGTAAAGTTAGGAGTGGAAGTCCTTTTCTTTTCTGCCGTTCTTCCTTTCTTCCGATCATCCAAATTATTAGATATGGTTATTGTTGCCCAGGTTTTTCACGTAACCTATATTGCTTTAATAGGGATTATGTCGGTAGCTATTCCATACCATTGGAAGGGAAGAAAGAATTAACTATTTCATATTAGGCATTATTAACCGAGGGTTACAATGGAAATCCCATCACCCCCAAAATCAGCATGTTCATTTTCTATATTTTTTACATGACTTATTTTTTTAAGGTTCTCGCGAATCATTTTACGTAATATCCCATTCCCCTTTCCATGAAGTATCCATAGTTTGTCGATACTTAATACCAGAGCAGAATCCACCATGGTCATGGTTTTTTGTAAGGCATCTTCTGTTTTCATGCCTCTTACATCCAGTCTCGGACTGAATTCCTTGCTTATTTCGGAATAATTATAACCTTTAATCCTGGTTTTTGATTTAACCACATTTGGTGGCGAAACCAATTCAAGTTGATCCAAATTAATTCGGGATTTAATAAGTCCCATTTCTACTAAAGCTCTTTCCTTACCTATCTGCAACACCACACCCATCGACTCATACCCTTTAATTTTAACCAAACTTCCAGGTTCTATCCCTATCACTGGTTTTAAGGGCTGGGGGTCCACTTCTTCTATAGGCTTTAATTCCTCTCTGGCCTCTTCTAGTTTTTTTCGGACAGCCTTTGTTATAACAGGCTCGGCGTTGGATGTTTTTATGTCGCGGATGGTTTTTTCAATCAATTGATTGGTGCGGGCCAATAATGCCTCAGCCTGGTTTTTTGCCTGATTGAGGAGATCAATTTTCTGGCTCGAAAGTGTTGATTTCAATTGGTCGTAATCAGCTATTAATTTATCAAGTCGGGCTTCCTTCTCTACCACCCTTTTTTCTGTCGATTTAACATTTTGAATATCTCTTTCGTAAATGGAAAGCATTTCTTCCATTTTCTGTTGGTCGTTCCCGGCTCTGGATTTGGCTCTTTCAATAATATCTTTGTTCAACCCCGTTTTTTTTGCCAGTTCTATGGCAAATGAACTGCCTGGTTTTCCGCTTACCAAGGTGTATAGGGGTTCGTATTTTTCTAAATCATACAACATGGAACCATTTATAAATCCCGATGTTTGACCAGCAAAGTTCTTAATGTTCGAAAAGTGTGTGGTGGCTACCCCGAAGGCTTTATTTTGGTTAAGTCTTTCCAATACGGCTTCTCCTATGGCGCCCCCAAATTGTGGGTCGGTTCCACTTCCTAATTCATCAATAAAAAAGAACGTATGCTTGTCGGCAAAATTTACAAAATGTTTCATGGCCGTTAGGTGGGCGCTGTATGAACTCAAATTATTGTCGATACTTTGGCCGTCGCCAATATCTACCATAATGGTTTTAAATAAAATAAATTGAGAATCGGGTGAGGAACACACCAACATCCCACATTGCAACATGAATTGATTGAGGGCAATCGTTTTTAAGGCCACCGATTTGCCTCCGGCATTAGGGCCAGAAATAACCATGATATGTTGATCGTTATTGAGCGCAATATCCAAAGGAATGGGTTTTTGCCCCAGCTTTTTCAATTTAATATATAAGAGTGGATGAAAAGCTTTGAACCACTTCACTTGGTTGTCCTGATTTAGAATTGGTTTTACGGCATTAATCTGTATAGCCAACAGGGCTTTGGCTCTTATAAAATCGGTAATGGATATTTTTTTTAAATAAACCTCCAGGTCGGGCAGCCAAGGCATTATTTTAAGGGTTACCTCTTTTAATATCCGTTCAATTTCCCGCGTCTTTTCAAAG
>Ga0247843_1006125_pt1 | contig 15997 bp, 17 predicted proteins | sample LaCruzMarch2017__FD_192420 | JGI IMG/M metagenome (GOLD analysis project Ga0247843, IMG submission 192420) | Freshwater microbial communities from meromictic Lake La Cruz, Castile-La Mancha, Spain - LaCruzMarch2017_8m | ecosystem: Environmental > Aquatic > Freshwater > Lake | place: Spain... | reverse complement strand
GAAAAACTGGCTCGCGAGTTAGGCCTGTCAGCCGATGCCCGCAAGCGACTGCGCGACGAGAAAGCCCGGCTAGTGTGGGACGAGCTTCGAGCCTGGCTCGACCGCGTGCGACGGCAGGCGCCGCCCTCGACCAAAATCGGCGAGGCGCTCGGCTATCTCGACAACCAGTGGTCGCTGCTCATCCGCGTCCTCGACGACGGTCGGATCGAGGTCGACAACAACGCCTGCGAAAATGCGATCCGCCCTTTTGTCATCGGTAGAAACGCATGGCTCTTCTCCGACACGCCGGCCGGTGCGGAAGCATCCGCACGCCTCTATAGCCTGATCGAGACGGCAAAGGCCTGCGGGCAGGAACCCTACGCCTATCTCGCGCGCGTCTTCACCGAACTGCCAAAGGCCACAACATTGGCTGAGATCGAGGCGCTGCTGCCGTGGGCCATCGCGCGACCGGCGACGCACAGCGTCGCCGCCTGATCCGCAACCCGTCAAGCCGGAAATGACCGGCGGTTCACGTCGCGCTTACCGACCGTCGGCGCATAGCGCCGCCGCCTGACCAGCACCCGTCAAGCCGCAAACGACCGGCCGTTCACGTCGCGCGTACGTCGTTGCCGCGCCAGAGTTTGGCGCGCTCATCGCGAATCCAGGTTTCGAGTTCGGCAACGAGCGGCGCGCTCCGGTCCTGGCGGACACGGCGGCGTTCCTCAGTGCTTTTGCCGTTGATCGTGCACTCAATCTCGAACAGCGCATCAATACGGCGGACGGCTTCCAGCGCCAGCGGCAAAATCACCGGCGGCGTCTTGCCTTCAGCGGCCACGCGCCAGAAAAAACGAGTACCAGCTTGCAGGCGATCGAACGACGAGTCAAAACCTCTGCGGGCTGGTACTAGCGGTGGGAAGGTCTAGATCAGCCGGCCGCATCCCCCAAAATCAGGACGCGCAACGCCAAATGCAGTCGGCGAGGCAGCACTCGCATTAGCGTCTTCCTATACATGACGCCCGCCAGTCTCCTCGTGCGCGAGGAGCGGCCCGAGATCAACGGCCCCGCCACCATATGTTCCAGAGAATTGACTTTGTATTCAACGACCGTAGCCATTGGCTTTAATGCCGGCGCTACGGCAATCTTTGCAAGAAGGTAATCTTTCCAGGCCCGCCCTGCATCTGCCGAGGACCCCACGTCGGGCTCTGGGGCTGGTGTCCATTGCTTCAGCAAGTTCAGCGCTGCATCGACGAAAGGTTGAGGGTCGGCGGAAATGGGAATTACCCGGGTGCTTAATGACGACGCCAGTTCTCCAACACCACCGGAATCTGAAACTACTATTCTGCAGCCACAAAGTGCCGCCTCCAGTGGAAGCAAGCCATAACCTTCATGATGTGACGCATCGATAAACACTTTTGCGTCCCTCAACGCGTTTGCGATTTGGTAGTGATCCAGCGGCATTTTAACGATGTCTACACGGGCGAAAGACTCGTGACGGAGCGCGGGTAGAAATCGTTCTGAACACAGCACTTTGACTGAGCAGTTTTGTTCAACCAATCGATGCAAAGTTTCAAGAATAATCCATTGCCCCTTATCAGGTGCACCTCTTAGGACCATACACACGTCGATGCTTCGAGCACCGTTGTGCGAAAAGAAAATGTCCCTATTGACGGCAAGTGGCAACTGCACAAGTTTTTGGCCGCTGCGAAGGTGGCGCCGCACGGCTGCCGCGAGCCAGCCGGATGTTGTAATGAGTTCGGTCGTTTCGGCGTAAGAATCGATGACATCGGAAAATATTGTTCCCGACTCAAAATACCCCTCGTAACCTTGCACAAATTGCAATGCCACGCTGCCGCGAGCCTCAGCGAACCTAGCCACAACACTGGAGGAATTAAAGATAGTCGATAAGACGATTCTTGGGCGGATTACCTGATCTTCTAGAAAAGATTTATCGCTATCGTACTGCAGAAACCGAAACAGCACAGGTTCCTTATACTTGGTGACCCCATTGGCCGCGCTAGGACCGACCAATGCGCAGGATGCGTGCAACCCGGAACGTATCAACTCATTGCAAATGGCCACTACGGCGTGGATTCCGCCCACGCTCTGATCGAGCCCAGGCAGGTAGAACAACACGTCTAAGTCGACCGTCGAAATCGGAGTCCGTTGCAAATACTTTTCAAGCAAGTTCGTCAACTTCACCTGTGGCATCTGCCGGCCTGCACGGTCAACCAGCGCCCGATATTGCCGACGCCACTTACCCATAAACAATTTAAAGTTCTTCTGTCTCAAATACTCAGATTCGGCGGAATATCCAAAGGTGCCACCGCCAAAGTGATAAACATAGCTGCCTATGTCGACGACGCCCTTCAGCCCCTGAGATAGAGCCAGCATTTGAAGGTCCGTTTCCTCTCCATAGCCCACTCCCCATTCCAATGAAAAGCCGCCAACCTTATCAAAAAAACTACGACGCACGGCCAGGCAATTGCCGACTATCGTGCATGCCTCCAAAGTGGTCTCGCAAATATTCAAGTCGCTCGTTGCTGCGGATATGAGGTTGGCCATATCGATATAGCTGCGTCCGGGAAACATCTGAAACGTCAGCTCTGGCGAATTGTTCGAAAGTGGGCACGCCAGCGCGACATCGGTTTGGCCGTCGAAGATCTGGCACAATCGATCGACGGCGTTCTTAGTAACAAAGCAGTCGGTGTTGAGGAACAAAAGCAGCGAGGCCTTCGATTGGGCCGCTCCGAGATTGCACGCAACAGCAAAACCACCCGTTGCCGAATTATTTCTTACAAGTTCGACATTTTTAAAACGCGAAACGATTTCGTCGAGCTTCGCAGATTGATTGGAATCGGATCGATCATCCACGAGAATAACCCGCCCCAGGCGCTTTGGTGCGGAATCCAACAGCGTTTGAAGGCAAGGAACGACCCAGTAAACTCGATTGTGCACTGGTATCACAATGTCAATCGGCCCCTCGCTTGGCATCGCGACGGTATCATCTGCTGCCGCAATTATGGTATTTGTGCTACCGACAGTCTCGGCGACAGGCATGGCAGCAGCTGTCGTCATTGCGATTTGTGACTCATGGTGAGGGCCCGGATGGGAAGGGGAAGTACTAAGTAACGCGTGTTCTGCGCCAACCATGACAAGATCGTTTTCGAGCTCGCGATCGCCTGTTTTAGTTATCTTGCGCATGGCTGGCTTTAAAATCGTTTCGAGCTGTATCAGCTTTTCGTAAATCGCATCCAATTTACTACGATTGACTGAGTTGTCCCAGAATACCAAGTTGCGCAGCGCTTCATCTGTCGAGTTGACCCATTCGGTAATATGGGAATCGCTTTGCTTTGTCGATGGAGCCGGAAGGTGGTGTTGTAAATCAGGTTTTAAAAAATCTTCGATTTGCCCGATGGTGCTGTCTACAGAATGAGGCGGTTTGAGACCAATTTTCGCTGTCACGCATTCTAAGACGCTGCTTGGATCGGTCAGCAGGCCTTCATACCGGACAAACGCCCGTGGAAGATCGCGGGTGCACCGCTCGGCTTCGAGACAATGCCTCAGCCATAACAGTTGAGCGACCGCTTTCGGAATTCCATTGCGCTCTTGAAGCGAGGCTGCCACGGCGCCAGGATCTCTGATCGATATGACGATCCGCAGATCAATGCTCATGGCAGTCAAGATATCTTTGTACGACATAATGAGCCGACATATTCTGGGCTCCTTGAGCACAAATAAATATGAACCCTCGAATTCATCGTAAAGTATGCCTTGAATTCGATCGCGGTGGAACTGTAGTCGGCTTGGCGAAAGCCGGGTTAAATCTAGGCCTTGCCAATCACTCCAGGAGCTACCCAATTCCTTTAGAAGTTCATCGTGTGCCACGACCAGCTTCTCTGGTTCCCAGTAGCCTAGTTTGTTATCAATGCCCGCCTGAAGAAGGTTCTTGGGAAGCGTCGCCCCTAGAAGGCTAATGGCCCGCGTGACGGCGCTCGTACCGGACCGGTGCATTCCCAAAACAAGTATGCATATCCTTGGATGCAATGCTTGATAGGTCGTCAATTGATTGGCCTGGTTCACAAAAACACCTCGCCCCAAAATCTTGTCTTTAGCAACAGCAATTCAATCTCGTGACTTCTCGCATGCCAGACTAGTTTAGCGCAGCGAACTCTGTACCTTCGCTGAGGCCGCCTGATAGATAAGACACTGCTTTTCATCGATGATGCCGGCAGCCTTTTGACAAATAAGCAGTACTGTTCTATTGCGTTCTTCCTGCCTTGCCAATCAAATATGACCCAAAGTATCTGCCACGGTTACCAGCCTGCCAATCCTCTGGCGGGCCGTCTCCACGCGTCGGAATGTAGCGGACCCCAAACATTGAGGCAGTACTTCGTCTGGCTGCAAGCTGGCCTTACCAAGCGGTCACTCAAGACCTTTTCTGCGCCGATAATTGGACATCATCCGATAGACGTATGGAGAGTTTGCCGATTGGGAGACGCTGGCCTTTGCGCACCACGAAGTTCCATCGTTGCATTCCTTTTCGAGGCTGAACCTATCCAGAGGTGCGGCAGCCAAAGCGATGCCAGGCCAAGACCGCTGCCAGTCGATTTGCGTATGTCTCACTGTCGGTTGCCAATAGCCTTCGCCTGGTATCGCCAGTGCTCCAAAGGCCGCGGCCGCAAAACATGTCATGCTAACTCGCAGGTCGGCGAGATCGTCCGCGCCCTCGGCTCCCGGAGTTGCAAGCAGAAGTAACAGCGCCACAGCAAGTGGAATATAAATATAAGTGAAACGCGCATCCGGCCATTGATAAAGAAGTGTCACAAATGCAAATGCCGCCACGGCAGCAGCCGTGGCCGTTTCGATATCGGTTGCGGGAATGGATGCATCGAAACGCCGCTTGACAGAAAGGACGGCCAGCGGCACGAAGACTCCAAACGCGACCGCCCAAACATTGAGGTAGAAATTTATCATTCCTAACGAAGCGTGTATCAATGCGAAATTTGCCGGACGATCAATGTGTGGGATTAAACCGATCCAAATGGATTGCGCGGTCGTCCAAACCAAAAAGATGACCATCAGCCACGTGAGCTCAGGAGTAACGAAAAGACTTCTTTTACGCGCCCAATCTAGTAGAATTAAAACTGTTGCCATAACGACGAACGGGATTAGGCCGTATGTTTGCGTCAGTCCGGCGAGAAGAGCGAGGCCTGCAGAATAGTTCAGGTGGCGTACGTTGCCACTTGGGAGTCGGGACGCGATCATCAAACATGCGCTCCCCGTCATGAATGCCACAGCCAATGTATCCGCTAATATCCAGAGGCGGAAGTAGGAAAAGTTATGGAGCCAGATGCAAGTGGAAATAGCGAAAATGGATGTAGCGGAGTAACTTAGCCGGCGTGCTAACCAGCCGACAGAATATACAACGCCACCGACGGCCAAGGATTGGATGAGTAGAATGAATGCGCCAGACGAGTTTAATACGCTATCGATGAAAGTGACAAATACAAAAATCGGATGCCGCAAAACGGGCCAGGCCGAGGTGTCGACGCCAGTGATGAACTGCTTAAGGGCAAGGCCTTGTGTAACCCAATCAAAGCCATCGTCTGAAATGAACGGGTAGGAGTTGAGAAAATCTCCCTTTCGGAGGCGATACATTGTAAGGAATTGGACTGTTGAAACAAGCGCAGCAAGTACCGCGATCAAGTCGAGGCGCTCGATCACAGCTTGATACGACTGCAAGAATGGGGGCTGCTTTGAGTTGGGGCGGGAGACATCGCCAGATGGTTTGACCTGCATTGGTTTTAGCCTTTAGCATTTGATTTTCGGCATTCAAAACGCAAGGTTTCGCTGAAGGCCATATCGACGTCGTCAATCTTGGGGTGCATTCCATAAACGTTTTGAATCGTCGTTCCCGCTGGCAGCCAGTTCATGAATTCATCGTAGGATACGTTGCGATGTCCCAGTAGGCTTAGAAGTAAATTTATTTTGGAAGTTTCATACAGTCCCCGCTCCGCAGCATATTGAAAGTAGCGTATGCAGTGGTCTTGGTCAGCGCGCGACAGCATATGAAAGAACTCAACATTGGTATGTGGTTCAATAGGAAATTGCTGGTTTGGTACGTCGATGATGACTAATCCGCCCGGTTTCAACCGGTCAAATAGTTCTGAAACATAGGAAGCTTTTTGGTCGTTTCCGACGTGCTCTAGTACGTGGCGCGACACCGCGATATCAAATGTTTCCAAGTCTGTTGTTTGGTCCACTCGATCCGCAAATTCTACGCGATCTTGCTCAAAAAATCGCGCGCGCGCGAGTTCCAGCGCAGCCTGATCGGTATCTACGCCCAATACGAAACTAGCGCCCATGTCTCTGATTACCGCGGCTTCATTGCCCCCGGCGCAGCCTGACAACAGTACGCGTTTGCCTGTGTAAGCGACGGTTGTTTTGTAAGAATTAAAAATCTTGAAGCGTTGGCGGCTCAGTGTCGACCAGATGCGCTTGTCCGCGCCCTGGGTCCGTAGAGCGAGCGCCTCGGCAAGCTCGACTATTCCAGAGCTCACCGGGATGAGTTCGATATCGTGTTGTATTTTGGTATTGATAGAATCGGGCGGGCCGTTCACTTCAATTTCAATGACAACTCGCGCAAGTGAGTTGGTTGCAAGCGAAGACTGGTTCCAATTGAAAGTGCTGATCAGTTTTTCCCCGGCGATCGCTAAAGTGGCATCGTCGGATTGAACTGTGACTTGTGCCATGACGCCTCCGGCGGGCTTGCGCCAAACACGTCCGAAATACCTGGCTGACCCGGGAACGTCGATCAACGAGACACACACCAAAGATACAGTTGCAGCCTCGAATGGGAGGGACATTTCAAATGATTGTCCCGTCAATTTCGATTCTAGGTTGATAAGTAACGGTCTACTCAGGTCGTGTTTCACACATTTTCCTCAAGATTGATTTCAGCAACCAATGTAGCTAATGTTGGCAGATCGAGTGGTTAGCAGAGCTAGGGGTTTCTGGCGTTAGGAAAAAATATCTATCCAAAAATAAAAAATCGCTGTGCTAGTTCCGCAGCTCAGCATTTTCAGCAAACTCCAAACGATTGCAAGGCATGTCGTTACGACATCTATCGGGCTAGTTCAATACCTGCCCAAGTGAAACGCTCCTATCCAGCAGACCCTGTTGCAGGGTCTGTCCGCGCCGGTTGATCGTAAGCGGGCCAGTCGCCCCACGTTGACTTGGTCTCAGGCCGGTTTTGCGGCATAGGACCGGTGCATCAGTTCTTCAATGCGGGAGGCCAGCCACACGTTGACGTGCTTGGGCAGCACGTCGGTCAGCCATGCTAGCGGATCGACGGCGTTCAGTTTGCGGGTTTCGAGGAAGGATGCTGTCATCGCCCAGTTCATGGCGCCCTGGCCGTGGCCGGCGAACAAGGCGTTTTTTCGCGTGAGAACAATCACGCAAACATTCTGCCCATATTGGGCAGGATGTCATTGGACTTCTCCCGCAAAAGTGGAGAGCTTTTCTGATGGTTTGAACGGATCAGGGGAGTTGAAGTCCTCGGTCAGCCGTCACGCCACCTTGCCCGACCGCGTCGGCTCATAGTTGAAGAGAATGACCGGCTTGCCAGTCGGGCCGCCGCGCCGCACCCACATGCGCGATTTCGTCTGCGCCGCGCGGCCGTCCTCTTTCAGGACCTGTACGGTCGTTTCGTCCATTTGCAGCACGTCGTAGCTCAGCTGCGTTTCCTCCATCAGGTTCATCAGGGGGACGATCAGTTCGCCGAGCCGGATCATCCAAGTGGCGAGCGTTCCGCGCGAGACGTCGAGGGCGTAGCGGGCCAGAATCTTTTCTTGGCGATAGAGCGGCAGCCCGTCGGCGTATTTTGCGGTGACGACGAAGGCGCAGGGATGCTCTTGGGGATTGGCTGGGCTGGCAGCGGGGCAACGATAATTGCGTTGGGGCTTGCCCCAGAGCAATCAGCAACAATCGCGCGCGCCTCAGGCGTTGCCGTCGCCGGCGCGACCCCTGCGGCCGTTTCAGGAAAGACGCCGTCGCAGACCCGGCACGGCCCATACTTGAAGCGCACATGCTGCAGCACCTGAACTTTTGCGGGCACGATGTCAGCCTGCTCGGCAACCATTTCGCCAATGCGCGGACGCAGGTGGCCGCTGCCGCACGGACAAAGCTTGTCCGCCTCGGCAATATCGTGCTCGATCCGCACACGCGGCAGATCATCAGCGAGGGGCTTGCGGCCGCCCTTCTTGCGCGTGTGCTCGGGCACGGTGATGTCGTCTGCCGTCGCGCCGGTCTCTGGCAAGGCCGCGAGCGTCTCTGTCTCGTTGAAAAGCCCCAGCTGATCGGGATCAGCTTTCTCGGAACTCGCCCCAAAGCGCTTGTGGCGCGCGAGCCGCAGTTCCTCTTTCAGCCGTTCGATCTCAAGATTCTGCACGCCGATGACAGCTTACTTTTCGCCGATATTGACTTGAGCGCGCCGACGTCGTCGGGCAAATCTGGAGGTGTTTCGAGGGTATCGCTCATGCCGCTGATGATAGCTGATTTGGGCGTGGGCCCGGTGCAACACGTCGTATTTCTCTACAACAATATCTACAAAACCGTGCGGTATTCGAGCGCGCGATGCGGCTTCAAGTGTTTCAAGTCGAGACCATCGAGCAGCCAGAAAAACTGCTCCTCGTCGAGTTCTACAACCGGCCCCTCCAAATGGAACGGCCACTTGAAACGCTCCTCTTCCAGGCGCTTCAGCCATAGGCAAAAGCCTGTGCGCTGCCAGTACAAAACCTTGATCTGGTTCCGCCGCTTGTTGACGAAGCAAAACAAGTTGCGGCTGAACGGATCGAACTTGAGGGTCGCCTCGACCATAACGCCGAGCCCATTGATGCCCATCCGGAAATCGACCGGATCACGACAAATGTAGATCGCGATATCGCCCACCGACGGTGAAACCGCCGCCGACGCCTTACGCCCTGTCCCCGACATCGCATCCGCCCCCGCTGCTTCGCCCGCCAAGCATCGCAGCACCCGGGCACTAAAAGTAGATGCGGTTCACTTCGCGCTTACGGCGAAGCTGGGGACGAACACTCCGGGTGCGGGCGGACGATAGCCGAGCGACTGGTGAGGTCGAACAAGATTGTAATGCCGTCGCCAACTTTCGATTATCACTTGAGCCTCCTGGAGTGAGTAGAAGATTTCACCGTTGAGCAGTTCGTCTCTGAGCCGGGCGTTGAACGACTCGATGTAGCCGTTCTCCCAGGGCGAGCCCGGCGTGATGTAGGCGGTCCTGGCTCCCACTGCGTTGATCCAAGCCTGCACCGACTTGGTGATGAACTCAGGGCCATTGTCGGAACGGACGTGCCCGGGAACGCCGCGCAGGATGAAGAGGTCGGAGAGGGCATCGATCACCGAGGTGGAGTTGAGCCTGCGTGCGGCCTTGATCGACAGGCATTCGCGGGTGAACTCATCAACAATATTGAGCATCCGATACTTCCTGCCGTCATGGGTCCGGTGCTCGACAAAGTCATACGACCACACGTGGTCGCGATGCTCGGCGCGAAGCCGAACACACGAGCCGTCGGCCAGCCAGAGCCGGCCCCGCTTGGGTTGTTTGGTTGGAACTTTCAGCCCCTCTTGTCTCCAGATCCGTTCAACCCGCTTGTCGTTGACGACCCAGCCAGAGCAAGCGCGCAACAACTTCGCGATTTTGCGGTAGCCGTAGCGGCCGCATTGACGGGCAAGCTCGACGATGTCTGCGGTCAGCGCTGCTTCGTCGTCACACCCTTGAGGCGCCTTGCGTTGGGTGAGCGATATTGCCCGAGCGCTGCGCAGGCACGACGTTCGGAGATCTGGAGTTCACACCGCACGTGCTCGATTACGGAACGGAGGCGCGCGGGGCTTACCAGTTTCCCTTGGCAGCCTCTTTCAAAATCAGCTTGTCCAGTGTCAGGTCCGACACCGCCCGCCGGAGCCGCGTATTTTCCTGCTCAAGCTCTTTCATCCGCTTCACCTGGTCGAGCTTAAGGCCGCCGTACTCTTGTTTCCAGCGGTAGTACGTCACTTGTGTCACGCCAATCGCGCGCACCGCGTCGGCAACTGTTTTCCCCTGCGAAACTAGAACATCGACTTGGCGCAGCTTCGAAACAACCTCTTCCGGCTTGTGTCTCTTCGTCGGCATTGTTCTTCCTCCAATGGCCTAAAACCATAACATGGGTTCGGACCACTTTCAGGGGGGAAGACCAGTCAAGACAGAGCTGATCTGGCGCATGGCCTATGCCTCACGCTGGCAGGCAACCTAGGCCATTGGCGAATACATCGAAGGCTTCTATAACCCTCGCAGGCGGCATTCGAGCCTGGACTACATGAGCCCGGCCGCCTTCGCGTCGTCTTTCCACGCGAATAAAATGCAAGAGACAAACGCGGTTGGATCGTGCGGCCGCGTGTAAACGTCCAGCACATCTTCCATCACAGCGACGAAGGCCGCTTTGGATTTGCGCGGAATGACCCAGTAGTCCGTCAAATGCGGTTTGAGATCGTTTTTTGAGCGCGCGGCCGACCTTGTTGAAGTGCGCCGTCTCGACGATTCTACGCTCTACCACGTGCTCCGCCAGCAGCCGGATGGTCCAGCGGGCGTGACCGGGTGGCGGCTGCGAGCACGCCAGCACGGTCAGCTTGGCTTGGGCTTCGCCATCGAAAATCGCCGGAGTTGGCGGTGTTTCCCGCTACTTGCGTGTCAGCACCGCGTCGAGCCCCTTGGTCACGAACGTCTCGCGCACGAGCGATCCCCTGGTCAGGTTCGTGTCCAACGCCTCGAAGATCTGGGCGTCCAACCAGCCCGGCCCGCGCTCGGTCTGATCTGCCTTCAGCAGAATGCGGGCCTTGGGGATCACCTTCGCCGGTGCCTTGCCTTTGGAGATCAAGGCACCCAGCCGGGCGCGCTCCTACACGCCGAGTTCGACAATAAATTTTTAGCTGACATGTTCGGCTTGCCCTGACGGTTGAACCCGACAGGCCAGAATTAGTGTTCGCAGCCATTGCCCATGAGTCAAATTAGCCGATGCTTGCCACTATAGCCTATCGTCAATAAATATACCGCCCAATCCCGGTGAGGGCAAAGCCGGTTTCGCGGGCGAGCGCGACATCGAAGATGTTACGCAGGTCAACGATGACCGGGGACCGCATGGCGGCTTTGGCGGCGACGAGGTCGAGCGCGCGGAACTCGTTCCATTCGGTGAGAACCACCAAGGCATCGGCTCCCTGCACCGTGGCAAGCGCGTTGTTAAACCACGTGACGCCGGGCAGGAGCGCCGCGCCATGCTTGAACCCCTGGGGGTCGCAGGCGCGCAAGGTGGCACCGCGCTCTTGAAGCATGGGAACAATCACGAGACTCGGGGCGTCGCGCATGTCGTCGGTGTTAGGCTTGAAGGTGACGCCGAGAATGGCGATCATTTTGCCGCGAACCGAACCACCCATGGCATGCTCAATGCGACCCGCCATAGCAATTTTGCGCTCGGTGTTGACACGCTCGACTTGCTCGATGATTGACAGCGCCGCGCCGTGGTCGCGCCCGGTGCGGATTAAAGCCGAAACGTCCTTGGGGAAACACGAGCCGCCGTAACCTGGACCAGGGTGCAAAAACTTGTCACCGATGCGGCGGTCCTTGCCGATTGCCGAGGCGACCTCTTGCACGTCAGCGCCGACGTTTTCGCACAGGTCGGCGACTTCGTTGATGAAGCTGATCTTCATGGCGAGGAAGGCGTTCGCGGCATACTTTGCGAGTTCGGCGCTTTCGCGCGACACAAACATCAAGGGAGCGTTGCGGATAGACAGAGGCTTGTAAAGCCGCTCTATTACGGCACGCGCGCGCGGATTATCGGTACCGACGAGAATGCGGTCGGGATGTGTGAAGTCATGGATCGCCGAACCTTCGCGCAGGAATTCAGGGTTGGAGCAGACGGCGTAATCGGCATTGGGCGCCAGCTCCTTCAGCCGACTTTCGACCTGACGGCTGGTGCCGACGGGAACGGTCGATTTCGTCGTGATCACCGTAAAGCCCGACAGGTGGGGGGCCAGTGCCTCGACGGCGGCAAACACGTAAGACAGGTCGGCGTGGCCGTCGCCGCGGCGCATTGGGGTCCCAACCGCCAGGAAGACCACGTCAGCGTCCTTGACAGCGGGAGCAAGGTCTCCGGTGAAAATGATCCGGCCGGCCTTGACGTTACGCTCCAGCAGGTCGTCGAGACCCGGCTCGTAGATCGGCGATTTACCGGCATTAAGGTCGGCGACGCGTGCAGGGTCGGTGTCGACGCAAATCACGGTCCAGCCGAATTCGGAAAAGCAGGCTGCCGAGACGAGCCCCACGTAGCCTGCGCCGATCATACAGATTTTCATGAGCCGACCTTTTAGCTATCAAACAATAATCAGATCGGTACAGCAAAAGATTAGCCGTGCAAGAGTGAACGAACCACGCTTGGTGCTTAAATACGACTATACCGCGAAACATATTGTCGCGGCACAGATTGATTTGATCCGGGCCAATAATGTTGTCCTATCGCTGCTTGTTTGCCAATGTTTGCGACTTACTGCATTCGGCGATCACGAGATCTTTGAGGAACTCCACCAGACTGACCGACGCATCCAACCGTAGAGCGGCGGGCCCAGGCGGCTCGTAGGGCAATGAAATTCCCGTGAAATTTGGAATGCCTCCGGCACGGGCCTTGGCGTAGAGATCCTTTGGATCACGCGCTTCGCACACCGCCAGAGGACTATCAACGAAGCATTCGATGAATGCGTCGGCGGCAAACAAGTTGCGGGCCATCTCTCGCTCGGCGCGGAAGGGTGAAATGGCGGCAACGATGGTGATGAGAGCAGCATCCACCATCAGGCGGGCCACTTCGGCGATGCGACGGACGTTTTCGACGCGGTCGGCGTCGGTAAAACCAAGATCGCGATTTAGGCCGTGGCGGATGTTGTCGCCGTCGATCACATACGTATGGCGGCCGAGCTCGATCAGGCGCTTTTCCAGCGCATTAGCGATCGTGGATTTGCCTGAACCAGAGAGCCCTGTAAGCCAAATGCAATAGGGGACTTGAAGCTTGGTGCGAGCCCGCGTTGCGGCGTCGACAGTCGTCATATGCCACTTGACGTTGGCGGAGCGGCGCAGGGCAAAGTGGATTATTCCGGCGGCGACCGTTGCCCCGGACAGGCGATCGACCAAAATGAAGCCGCCCATATCCCGGGATTTGAAATAGGGATCAAATACCAAGGCACCATCCAGCGCAATTTCGCAGTCCGCCATTTCATTGAGCGCCAGCGAGCGCATGGGAAGCTTATACCAACCAGCAATGACGATGACTCTACGATTCACATCTCGCGGCGGGTGTGATTCCCTATCCCCAGCAATCTGATTCGGGGGGCGCGATGCCGACGGTGGAATTGAAAGAGGGACTGAGTGCGGCCGAGTTCCGTGCGGAGGCGGGGGCCGCGAAAGATCCAAACCAAGCGCGGCGTCTGCTGGCGTTTGCGGCCATCCGGGACGGCATGAAGCGTGGGGAAGCGGCCCGCATCGGTGGTATGGATCGCCAGACCCTGCGCGACTGGGTGCACGCCTTTAACGAGCGCGGCATCGAAGGGCTCGTCAATCGCAAGGCACCCGGTCGCGTCCCTAAACTGTCGGATGTCCACAGGGCCGAGATCAAGAAACTGGTTGAGCAGGGACCGGACCCGGAAGAAGACGGCATTGTCCGCTGGCGGCGCGTTGATCTGGTGCGGATTGTTAACAAGCGCTTCGGCGTTACGGTCGACGAAGATACGATGGGTCGGGTGCTGCGCAAGCTTGGCTTCTCTCATGTCTCGGCCCGGCCAAAATATCCAGGCCAACCCGATGACGCGGTAGCGTCTTTTCAAAAACGTTCCAGGAGAAATTAAAAAAGACGTTGACGGATATTCCGCCGAAGGCGGCTATCGAAATCTGGTTCCAGGACGAGATGCGAATCGGCCAGAAGAACGGCTGCGTCCGCCAGTGGGCCAAACGCGGCACACGCCCCCGTCAACCCGCCGATCAGCGTTATGAGAGCACCTATGTGTTCGGCGCCATCTGTCCCGCGCGCAACACGGGAGCAGCCCTGGTGCAACCCTACGTCAATACCGGCGCCATGCAGCGACACGTCGACGAAATCGGCCGCCACGTCGCGCCGGGTGCCATCGCGGTCGTGTTGATGGACAACGCCGCGTGGCATCGCACCGGCAAACTCGTCTGGCCCGCCAACGCGCGGCCGCTGTTCATCCCACCCGGCTGCCCCGAGTTCAACGCTGCCGAAAACATCTGGCAATACCTACGCCAGACCTACCTCTCGAACCGGGTTTTTGCGACCTACACCGACATCGTCGATGCAGCCTGCTCGGCCTGGAACAAGCTTCTTGCCGAACCAGGTCGCATCCGATCAATCGCCACCCGCACCTGGGCGCAACCGGTCAATGTCATTGCTGGTTAGTGTTACTAGGGTGTGTCGTCAGTTATGGTTTGGAGCTGGATGAGGTCCAGAATGGCTGGGTGCCAGGAGCTTCGCGAAGTCAATACGGCCAGTATTGGCAAGCGGAGCGACGCCGCAAACGGCCATTCTCGACCTCACCGCTTTGCGGCGCGGGGAATTTGACCGATGGGTGCGTTGCTTTTCCTAGCAAGCTGATGAGGCTTGCGTCGTCAAGCGCCTGCCCCTCGATCAAATTCCCCAGCGTCCAGCCCGAATCCATAACTGACGACACGCCCTAGGGCCTGTCGTCAGTTGATGTGAGTCCAATGTTCCACGGCGGCGCAGAAATGACGATTTTTCTCCATTGCCGTCGACAGTCCCGGGATTCCCAAATCATTTTTTCTCTGACTCATAGGTTGTCGGCAACTCGGAGGCCGACAGATGCATCGCCATGCTTTGCGCGACGACCCGTGGATCAAGATCAAGGATTTCTTGCCGGGCCGCGATGGCCATGTCGGTGGGACTGCCGCGAACAATCGCCTGTTCGTGGATGCCGTTGTCTTCCGCTATCGCACGGGCGTTTCCTGGCGTGATTTGCCAGAGCGCTTCGGCAATGGTGTCGCCGTCCACCGGCGCTATCGCCGATGGTGCGTCAGTGGCGTCTTTACGCGTGTTTTCGAGATTTTGTCGATTGAGGCGGACGCAGAATAAATGTCGATCGACTCGACCAGCGTGCGTGCGCACCAGCACAGCGCTGGCGCCCAAAAAAAGACGGCGAGGACCAAGCCATCGGCAGATCGCGCGGCGGACTGACGACCAAGATCCACGCCATCGTCGATGCGCTTGGCAATCCCGTCGCGCTGTCCCTGACGCCCGGCCAGGCAGCCGACATCTCCCAGGCGGTGCCGTTGCTCAATCAGGTCGAGCCCGCCGCCTTTCTCGCTGACAAGGGCTACGACTCCGACGCACTCGTCGAAACGCTCGAAGCGCGCGGTATCACGCCGGTCATCCCGCCGAAAGCCAACCGCAAGCACCCCCGCAAGACCGATTTCGCCCTCTACCGCGAGCGCAATCTCGTCGAGCGCTTCTTCTGCAAGATCAAGCAATTCAGGGCGATCGCGACACATTACGACAAACTCGCGAACACTTTTCTTGCGGCGGTCGCGCTGGTCTGCGTGCTATTCTGGCTCAACTGACGACAGGCCCTAGTCTGTCGCTCAACCTTTATAGGTTCCAGGTCTCCGCGAAAACCGACCCGACCTGCATGGCTCCACAGTACAGCCTGTGAGGCTATGCCTTTCGCGAACGGAAATCAGACGAGCATGGCTCCCGAAAAAACGCCAAACCGCCCAGTCGGCACGGCGACTGGGCGGTTTATTGCAGGTCTCGGCTTTCCAAGGCTATGGGCTATACGTCTACGCCAAGACGAAGCCGCTATCGAACGAGATCCTCTCGACGCTGAAAAGTTGATCCCGGGAACCTGTCGCCGTCTCAACAATCAACCAGCTGCCGTCGCGATTGTTGGTGATCGCGTAAGC
>Ga0247843_1006124_pt1 | contig 15998 bp, 9 predicted proteins | sample LaCruzMarch2017__FD_192420 | JGI IMG/M metagenome (GOLD analysis project Ga0247843, IMG submission 192420) | Freshwater microbial communities from meromictic Lake La Cruz, Castile-La Mancha, Spain - LaCruzMarch2017_8m | ecosystem: Environmental > Aquatic > Freshwater > Lake | place: Spain... | reverse complement strand
GAGCAGGACCGAATGCAGCCCACCGCAAACCGACCTCAGACCGATCAGCAACAACCCAAGGAAGATTTGGGACGGTGACGTTTTATCTCTCGACAGGGTGCACTAATGGGTGACCCCTTTGCCTGACCCCTTTGCTGACCCCTTTGCGAGTTCGCCCGGTTGCGCCCAAGACCCTCCAGTGAAGCCTTACGGAAAAGACCTGGCCTGCCACTCTGTCTTGCGGGTGATGGAGTCCGCCCAGCGGCCCCAAAAATGAAATTTCTTATGACGCCAAGATCTAAACCCTCGATTTTCACCAGGCCGACAGTTGCGCTGAGGCGCGTGCTGGGATGCCTGATCCTTCTGGCCGTTCTACCCATGGGTGTCGGGGCAGCCTCGCTGTCGTTGGACGGTGTTCATGTGGTGCCGCACCTCCAATCTCCCGAGATGCAGTATCGCAAGAAGCCCGATTTCAGCCTCGGTGCTCGGGTGGAGGTTTACCTGCGCAATACGTCCACGGAAGTGGTGGTCATCCCGGCTTCAGCCGACATTCGGTTGCGCGGTCGCACTCCCGAAGAATTGCTGCAGACCGACGAGTGGGCGTGGCATGACCTGCCGTCTGCATGGGGCGGCGAACCGCTCCGGCTGCCACCGGGTGCCATGACTGTTTGGAGTTGGAACGGCAAGCGCGCGGAGTGGGGTACGAACACACAGACCGAGTTGGCAGTGGGTCTTCCCGGAATGGGTGAGGCCGATCGGATGCGGGTGCGCATCGACCGCCCCGACGCTTGGCTTTCGGCGGTGACGTTTCTCGGCACGGGAACCCACGCTCAGCCGGATTCCGTGCTCTTCCATGTGGCCAATCGCACCTCTGGCCCGCTGCGACTCGAAGCTTGCCGCCTCTGGCTGCCGGAGAAAAACGACACGTGGCGCGCGCTCAAGGCCCAACCGTGGCTCAGCAACCGACTCGATCGCTTCCCGGCCGACGGTTTCATCCCTGCGAACCAACGCGGCGGAGCCCGCGTTGACACGGGCCGGTTGCCGCTCACCTACGCGGCGCTGGAAGTGCGGTTGTCCGACGCCGGCGGAAAGCCGGTCACCGTCTGGACCCACCAACGCATCAAACGCGAGCTGTTCGATATCAGCGGCGGTTGGGTGGCCTCCAAACTGGGCTCCAGCAACACCCTGCACGCGGAGCCTTATCTGCAAACGCTCAGCCGAATGCACATCAACGCCGGCATGCACGAGCATGTGCCCGGATATTCGGACTCGCCGCTCTTCGAAAAGTATCCCCTCAAGTACATGAACCGGCTGCAACCCATTGCGCGGTACGACAGCGACTCGATGCTCCCGCGCATTCATGCCGTGGAGTTTCTGGGTGAGCCGCAGTATGGCGGCGGCAAGCCCGTGTCGCCGCAGGAATGCTGGAAGGCGTTCGCGCCCTACGCGCCAACCCGGCTTCCGACTTCGGTGACGCTCAGCGAGGAACGGGTGTGGCGTTTCTACGCCGGTGTCTCCGACTACCCGCACTACGACGCCTATCGCGTGACCGCGCCATCGCCCGATGCCTGGGGTCAGTATGACCGCTGGGGTGGCCAACGGATCCGCTGGGGTGCTCCCCTCGAAACCATTGGCGAAATGTCGCGGTCGTTGCGCGAACTCAGCCGGCCCCGTCCGGTTGCCTATTGGTCTCAAGGAGCCCACCACGACTGGAGAGGCTACGGCGGACGCAAGCGCGGTTCCCCGACCCCCGATGAACTGCGTCTCCAAGCCTACCACGCCCTGGCCAGTCGCATCACTTCGCTCTACTGGTTCAACTTGAGCCTGCGCTCGCTGGTGGCCTTCCCCGATTTGATCGAACCGATGACCCGCGTCGGCCGCGAGATTCGGATGCTGGAGAATTACTGCCTCGAAGGCGACGCCACGAGCCACGAACGCGTGTTGCGGGACGGCAAGTCAGACTGGGACTTGGATGTGGTGGCCGGACCTCGCGGGGCGCTGCTGTTTGCGCTCGACCTGGCCTACACTCCGGACCCCGAGGAACGCGTCTTCAAATTCGGCCCGCCGCGGGAGGCCACCTTTCTCTTTCCGCTGCCCGCGTATCTTCGTGCGCCGGCCGAAATTTTCCGCGTGGATGCCGACGGGTTTACGCAAGTTCAGCATCAAGTTCGTGGCGGATTTGTGGAAATCCGCGACCGCGTTAGCCGCGCGGCGATTTATGTCGTCGCTGCAAAAACGGGAGAGAGCGCCCGCATCGAAACACAGCGGCAGGCGCTCATGGCCCGAGAGAAAGCCCTCGTTTTCGATCCGGCTGGTAAGCCTGCAGACCTGGCCGTGTTGCAGGAGATGGCCCGAACGGCGGAGAAGTGAAAAAGTTCGCCGTCGGTCTCCTCACGATCCTACCCGTCGCCGTCGTGGGGGCCTCCCTGTGCAGCTTTGCTGGGCGGTGCTCGGTTCCCGAAGCCATCGCGGCCGAGATCCTCCTTCGCGCCACCTTTTCAGGTGACAGACACGATGGGCGTGCAGTTCGAGAGGAGCAGGGTTGATCTGCCGGCCTCATCGGGAATGCGATGGAACCACCCACCGATGCCATCGTGCGTTCACCTCCGATTTATCGAAGCAACCTCACTGTCCTTGCGCCCCATCATAGAAGGCCTTCACTGCGACCTCGGTCCTCTCGAGTCGCGTCTTGCCGCGGTCCATTGCAACAGATTGCCCCGAACCTCTCGCACACCGCTGAATCGCCAGACTTCATCAAAGATAGCGACGCAGTTCGACCTTCCTGTTGCACGCCTTGGATCCCTGCTTCGCGAGGTCGAGGGCTGTAGCGTCATCATCCGCCTCGATGATCCAAAAACCCGACATGAATTCGGGCCCGTCGTTGAGCGGTCCGGTACCGAGGGCATTCGAACCGTTGCGGTTGTCGATGAGCTTCGAGTTGCGTGGGGCCTCGACCCTCCGGCGGCATTAAGGGTTCGACAGAACCAAGCGATAGAAGCGGACCGTCTCGGTGGCGGTTGGATCCGCGATTTGCACGTCGCCTCCGTCGATCGTTCCAGAGGTGACAACCTGCCAATCGATCAGGTCCGACGAGGATTGAAGCACCAGCGTGCGGTCGGCTGGGCCTTGCAACCGCAGTCGGAAGCCCTCAGAGGATGCACCTAAGGCGGTCAGTTTCAGGTCGGGAGCAACGACCTCGGATCGGGTTCCAAAGACCTCCAGGCGGTAGTCCGACACCTGCCCAGCGTTGCCGCCGACCGTATCCCGGATTCGGAGCTTCCAATCGCCACGAGCTGACTCACCCCATTGAAAAACCGAGGTAAATCGGTGCTCGATGTTTTGGTTGGTATCTCCGTGGGGGACGAACAGGTGGCTGATCGTGCCGGCGGGCGATATCAGGTCGATGGCGAGTTCCCCACGCGACGGGTGGGTGAGCGTCAAGTTCAGGGTGACCTGCTCGACCCTGAGGTCGTCTGTGACCAAGAGATTGCCCTCAAAGATCCCCTCGTCGGGAATGGGCGGGAGATCCTTTGTTGCTTTCACGACCACGGCACTCTGGCGTGCGCCGAGATTCCGCCAACCGGAGGCCAGTTGCACCGCGGCGGCTGCGTCCACCCGTCCAGCACCGAATTCGTGGTTGAACCGAATCTTCGCAGAATTGGTGAACCAGCCGGGGTTCTCAGGCTGAGTCATCGCCGCCGAACGGATGAGGACTTCCTGGACATCCCGCCAACCGAGCTTCGGGTTCACCTGGAGCATCAACGCCACGACTCCGGAAACAAGCGGTGCGGCCGAGGATGTCCCGTTGAAGGTGCTCGTGTAGTCGATTTCAGCGATGTCGGATTCCACGTCGGCGCGGTTGTACCCGCGTTCACCCAACAAATCGGTGGTGAACGAACCCGGCGACCGGGATTTGTCGTTGCCCGAGGGGGCTGAAACAATCAGGCAGGCCCCCGGCTCGCTGTAGTCGGCACGGTGTCCCAAATCGTTGAGCGCGCCTACGGCGATCGTCCCCGGATAATTGGCGTAGCCGTCATTGTTGGCATTGTCCTGCTCGTTGCCGCCGTTTCCGGCCGACCAGACAAAAATGGTCCCAAGACCGCCGCGCCCCTGGGAGAGCGCCGTGTCCAGAGCTGCCTTCATCAAGGGGCCGAGGGCGCTGATGGTCTTGCCGTCATCGTCGGCACCCCAGGAATTGTTGCTGATGTGGACGAGGTCCAATCGATGGGCCATGGCTTTGGCTTCCTGATCATCCCCCGCGGTGCCGCCAATCAAACGGATGGGGACCAGGCGTGCGGCGTAAGCGGCACCTGCCACCCCAATGCCATTGTTACCACTGGCGGCAGCCACCCCGGCCACCGCGGTTCCATGGGAGTCGGCCGCGGGTTTGCCTTCCGCATCGACTCCGTTGGCTCCCTCGGGTTCTGGCTGCGAATCCTGGTCCCGGTAATCGTAGCCGGCTTGAGGAACGATCCGTTCCGTGAGGTCGGGGTGAGCGCTTTCCACCCCATCGTCCACGATGGAGATCACCACACCCTCGCCGTGGCGACCGGATTCCCAGACGGGAAACACATTCGCATCGGCACCCGCTGTGCCCTCCGATTGACCGGTGTTCTTGAGAGTCCACTGCCGCGGGAGGAGCGGGTCATTCGGTTGGACCTTGGGTGTGAGGTATCGCCCAAGGATGACGTCTGCCTGAAGGACCTTGGGATGCTGTCGGAGACGGGCGGCCAGAGCAAGGCCGGAGGATTCGCCGGCATGGAAGACCGCGAGACTCCCGTCGAAGGCCATGGTCTCAAACGAGACGGCTCGGACTTGCGTGGCCAGAGCGCCGATATCGGTACCGGGTGCGACCTGGGCGGACACGCGGCGGGTGATGATGCGGCGACGGCCGTTCGATCTCGGTTCGCCAGCGGGATAAATCACGGTTTCGAGTCGGGTTCCCGGTGCCCGTGATGACTTGGCGTTACTCAGCTCGTCGACGCGCACCACCCGATCCAGCTTTGGCCCCGAGAGGTGCACCTCATCGGTCGCGATGACATAATCCCGTTCGACACCGCCGTCCGTGAGCCGGAGGGACTGAGCGAGCAGCAGGGGAGCGGACATCGCTAGAGCGGCCAACTGCCGAGTCAATGCACTCATTGCGGCCAGAATAGTACCGTCGATCCGAGGCCGTCTATCGACAACAGGGTTTCCGAGCAGCGCAACTCGCGACGATCCAAACGATCCGCAGTCAGAATAATAATCGACCGCCTAGCCACTGGCCTGGTGGGTGGCGGCCGGGCACAGGGCCTTCCTCAAACGTGCGATTTCGCCCGGACCCATGCGGCGACAGGGATCGAGGACGCTGTTTGTCCGCTGCGTCGGCGGGGCTCTGGATCTGGAAGGTCCGGCAAATGAGTCCGAGCAGAACCCGCGTCATCGTGCGTCTGAATTGAGCCGGATGAGGCTCGGAGAATGGGTGGAGGCTTGGATGGCCGCGATCGTTTCGCGCACGGTCTTGGCCTTTTGCCGCATCAATTTTTTCGGGAAGTCCGGCTCATCGTTCTCGAAGTAGTTTGCGATCCGGGTCAGGTCCGCAATGGCGACCTTAGCGTGAGTTCCGTAGCTGAGGAGGACTTCCATGATCTCCGGTGTCCGGAGTTCGCTCGCCCAAGGATTCTGTTCGCGGGTGTATTTCACGCACGCGGCAACGCCTTCCTCGATGTGGTGCTTGGCGAGGACGCGCAGGCCTTCGAGACGGATTTCGTCGGCGAACATCTCGCCGCTGGGAGCGGGCTGCATGATCGCCTCGTGGATGGCGGGCAGGAGAGGCTTGATCTCGTCGAGGGAAAGGTGCCGATAGACGGAACCCATGCTGCTGCGGGCCCGTCCATCTTCATTTTTCAAGCCGGCTTGCACGGCCTTGTAGAGCGTCGGGCGATCCACGCCTTCCAACGACCGACCGAGCATGCCTTCCCGGTTGAAGAGGGCGAAAGCCAGGTAGCGCTGCTGCATGCCGCGAGGGTCCTTGGCCGTGTCCACGTGCGCCATGATCTCGAGAAGCTGGGGCACCGTGTTCGATGCGGGCTTTCCGATGGCTGCGAGTGCGTCCGCGGCCTTGATGCGGAGCCAGAGGTCTTCGTGCAACAGGGACTTCCCAAGGGCCTCGATGGCGGGGGTGCTCCTTCCGCGGAGGAAGGTCAACGCCTGGCTGGCGCCGTAGCGGGCGTCGAGGTTGGGAGATCCCTGCATTTCGACCAAGGGCGCGATGGGGACATCCTTCCGGCGGCCCAGGGCCATGGCTGCCCGCTCGCGCACGATGGGCGACCAGCTCTGAAGGCGTTCCATGAGTTGCGCGATGCTCAGCCCGTCGTAGAAGCCGTTGCGGTCCTTGTTGTTCCAGCCGCGGCCGTCGAGGACTAGCGATTGGGCCGCCGCGGCGTCGATTCGCGGCACCGATCCTTCCACCTTGCCGGTAAGGTAGAGTTTCTTCAGCGGCATGGCGTAGGCCAAGAGGTAGGAGCCCGTGGCATCCCAGCCTTCATAGCTGTCGTGCTCGGGCTCGGGCGGGCCTTGGTGCCGGTAGCCGTGATCCCAGCGTCGGGCCAGGTCGAAGTACCAGCTGCCGAACTCGGTCATCCATGCGCCGGTGGCGTTGGGTCCGGACTGGGCGATGCCGGGCATGGCCCAAAGGAGGTTGAGGAAGTTGCCGGTGTGCCCGCAATCGCGCTCCGAACCGTGGGAAGCAACGCTCATCCGCGAGAAGAACTCCGCACCCTTCGATTCGTTGATCAGGTTGAAGAGGACCGCGGCCATCCCGCATTTGCCGTTGTCCTCATGAGTTTCGATCCATGGATGATGGTCTCCGTAGGGGATCGCACCCTTGTGGATGTAGAAACGCATCAGGCGAGCGCTGCGTTCGATGGCGAGGTCCACGGCCGGATCCTGCACGCCCGCCTTCCGTGCCAGCACCAAGGAGATCGTGAGGGGCACGCCCGGGGAGTTCATCATGCCGTAGCCGTAAAGGCGTCCGTCGGGCCGGGCGAACTTGTGCCCCCAAGAGCCTACGGCGCTCTGGCCGCGGGCCGCCTCCAATGCGAGGCGTTTCAACCCTGGCATGAACGAGGCATCACCGGTTGCCAGTTGGTACTCCGACAGCAGCAACATGACGTAGCCGAAATACCATGTTGCCATGTCGTTGGACTCGTACTGCGACGCCCATGCGACCTCCCTCCGGATCAGCGGAAGATGGTGGGTGTCGCCGCTGGCCAGCAGCGCGAGGGCATTGAGAGATCGGGGGATGGCATCGATCCTTCGGGCGTAGGAGGGATCCTCCATCCGTTGGGCCAGGGCTCGGCACCCTGCTTCGAGGATTCGTTTGGACTTCAGACAGTCAAAAGGGGCGGTGGCGCTGTACGTTCCCAGGACGGGGAGTTTCAAGGCTACCTCTTCGGAACGGCCCGCGCGCCATCGGGTCAGGGTGAGTTGGCCTTGTCCCGCCTCGGACTCGGCCAGCGTCAGGGCCTTGCCGAGTTCGGTGCGTGGGTCGTGGGAAAATGGCTGGCCACCCACGCCGAGAATCACGTCTCCGACCGCCAGAACACCTTCGGCCGGAGAACCCTTTTCAACCCGTGTGATGGCGATCTGACGGGCATCGGAAGTGACCAGTTGGTCGCAGAAGATCCAACCTCGCAGACCCGTGGCCCCCAGGTTCCAGTCGTGCTGGGCGCCCTCGGGGATCTTATCCCCCTGGGTGAAATCGGGGATCTTCAGTTCGCGACTCTTGCCCGCCGCAACGAGGGACGCCGGCAGTACGAAGAACGCGGCCAGTAGGATGGATTGCAGCAGGGGTTTCACAGGGGTGGAGTCGCGGGTCCGTGGATGCCGCGGTGGATGATGTCGAGCGAAAGGACCGCATAGGCGGTGACCAGATTGGGATCCTTTTCCCACCAGCGTGCGTTGGTGTTGGCCCAAGATCCGTCTGTGCGTTGGAGGTTGATCAGGCGCAGGGCGACCTCGCGACGCCAGTTGATCCTCCGGCCGTCCTTCAATTCCAGCGTGTCGACCCGGGCGGTGTTCAGGGCCTTGGTCATGAGGTGCAAGTAGTAGTAGAGGCCCTGGAGATCCATGCCGGGGTTCTCGTCGAGGGTGTAGTTCGAGCGCAGCCAATCGAGCACGGCGACCACCCTCGGATCCTCATGCTGGAGATCGGCGTAGATGTAGCTGAGCAACCCCGCGTAACTGATGCTGCCGTAGGACCGCAAAGCCACCCGTCCGGTGAGCGCGTTGGTCTCGCCGCCGGCCATGCTGTGGCCGGGATAATAGACAAACCCGCCGCGGTTGCGGACGTCGTCCGAGGCCCAAGGTTGGCGGTTGTGACTGGGCAGGTTCTGGCAGTTCTGGACGAATTGGAGGACAGCCTTCCAGTCCACGTCCTGCTTGGGGACGGTGGACTCGCCTGCCTGGAGATATCGCGTGTAGTGCAGGGCTTCCAACGCCGTCAGCGTGTTGTTCATGTCGGAGTGGCCGTATTTGTCGCCGTATCCGATTCCTCCGTCGAACGGTGAGTCCATCTTCCCCGGTTCACCCTGATCCATCTGTGAACGGATCACAAAGGTCCGGGCGCGACCGAGGATCCCGTCATGGGCGGGATTGCCCGACGCGGCCAACGCCACCATGGACAGGGAGGTGTTGTAGTTGATGAGGGACGTCCGGTAGATGCTGCCGTCGGGCTTCACGGACCCGAGGATGAATGCATAGCCCTTGGAGAGGGATGCCGGGAGGTTCGTCTGGAAGCGTCGGGTGGGTTCACCCATGAATGCAGTCAGGATCAGAGCGGTGGGAGCCACGTGATCTGCAGTGGACCACCAGCCGTTGGTGTTCTGGCTCGCGAGGAGGGAGGCCAGACCTCGGTCAATGGCGTTTTGGATCTCGTGACCCAACGAACTGTCGATGGGCGACGGGGGCTTCACGGTCTTCGAGTTGTCTCCGGCCAGCGCTGGACCGGCAAGGAGGCTCAAAGCCAGCAAAAGGCATCGGAGGGCTGTGGGCATCGGTGTCTTCATGGGGCGGATGGCTTCGGCGGCGCGGGCGGCATGGGCTCGTCGAGCAGGAGGTGGATCGCTGTCTGGTTTGTCAGGGCAGGTTTGAGGAACGTGGTCAGCTGACCCAAGGTAAGGTCGGGTGGCACGAATGCGAGTAAGACGTTGGGTCGGGGGCGACGATCCGGGCCATGGCTTCTTTCCCGATCGGCCTCCAGTTCCCGGCACAAATCCGCGGGACTCAAGAGGGGACGCTCGATGCATTCAAGCTCCGAGCCAGAGGCCCCCTCCCTCCGCACGGATTCGAAAAGCAGCAGACGGCCGGAGATCCGGCCATCCTTCTGGTGCAGGGCCAGTTCGGGGGGATGGGCTCGGCGTTCGGTGCGATTGAGGAGTTGCCGGTCTGGAGTGAACGCACGGTAGTAGGGATCGCCGGGCAGCGGAGGTTCGATGCGGATCCCCTGTTCGCTATCCAATGAAGCGAGGATTTCGGCCAGTGCCTGGACGGACGCGAGTTGGATCGCGGGCGACCAGTGGAGCGTGAGGAAGGGGATGCGCTTCTGGCGGTCGAGTGCCGCGATCGCGATGACCGCGGAGACCAAGGTTCCATCGGGGTTCAGGACGGTGGAACCCTCCCGTAGTTGGACCCGGAGGTTGGCCAAGGCTTCGACCTTGGATCCCGGCGGTTTTCCGGTGCTGGGAGCCGCGTCGACCTGCAGGACCAGATCCTGGACGCTCTTCGAACCCAGCGGAAGGACCGGTTCGATGGCCAGAGTCAGGAGTGCTCCTTCGGCGATTTTGAAGTCGGGATTTACGGTGGTATTCCGGTAGATCGTTTCCTTGGACACCGATCTTGGCACTTCGAGGACCGCGTAGGGTGTGCTGAACAGGCAGGCGATCGCCATCGGTTGAACGGTGTCGGCGACGTACTCCAGGCGGTTTGGATTGTCTGGGGCCGGAATTCGCCGGGAGCCGGTGAAGAGGAAACCCTCCGGTGGAAGCGCAGCGCCGGTGCGGCGATCCATCAGGAGGTTTTCGACACGAAGGACATGGCCGTTGGTGCCGATAACGCTGAGTTGGAAACGTTCGCCCTTAGCCCAGAACCGATGGGTCGGTGGATGGTACGATTCGCCGGGTTCCGTCCCGATGAAGCGCAGCGCAGTGTGGATGTCGCTGGGCCGTGCGAAGGCGATGAGCAGGGACTCGTAGCCATGGTCGCTCGACTCGCTCACGACAAGGAACTCGCAGGAAGCATTGGCTCCCACGGCCGACCGTTCCACGCGCACTTCGACGCGTTGTTTGGGTCGATCGGCGATCAGGCCGGGGAGGACGAGGCGGTTGGTATCACTGGCGAACTGGCGGAGTTCGTCCTGATGAATGCGGTCAACGCGCACCCGGTTCTCTGAATGCCCATGGGGACGGTCTTTGAAGGGGCTGTCGAACTGGGCATGCACGGCGGCTACCGCGAAGAGCACGACAGCGACATGGAGCCAGAGCGGCATTAGGCAAAAGAAGGATGCGGCCCGTGGCGGTGTCAACGAGCTATCCCGACTGACGCTTGGAATCCAGCGCTCCAGCCACTTCGCGGAGTCGAGCACGGTGTAAGCCGCGCTGGCGGGAGAGTGCAACCGATGGGAATGCTGGTGGAGCAGGCGCGCTGAAAATCTCTGGAGAGCTGGCGCTGGCCTGGCATTGAAAAGGAGGCTGGAATTGCCGCCTACTGAGGGTGAGTTGCCCACAGTTGTGACAGCGGGAGTCCGTGCAAATTCGCTGCGAAAGGAATGACCTCGCTGCCGGTGTAAAGCACCACGCCGCGAACCCATCGCGGGCCCGCCGCGTTCGCCATCGCCTGTAATCCCCGGACATCCGAGCCTCCCAACGTGGCACCGGATTTGATTTCGATGCCGACCAATTGTCCTGAGCTGTCTTCCAGGACGATGTCCACTTCCTGTCCCGATGCTGTGCGCCAGAAATAGAATTCCGGCCGGGTTTCACTCCATGCGGATTGCTTGCGCAATTCCATCAGCACGAAGTTTTCCAGCACGCCACCGGCGAGGGTGCCATCCACGTTCAATCGCTCAACGGTCAACCCCAGCAGATGCGCCAGCAAGCCGGTGTCATTCAAAAACACTTTGGGCGTCTGGATGACCCGCTGGCCGAGGTTGCTCGACCACGGCCGCAGCAGTTGAGTCAGGAACGTTGCTTCGAGCAGGGCGAAGTAACGTTTCAGAGTGGTTTGCGGTAGCCCCAATGAGCGCGACAGATCCGCGAAATTCAATAGGCTGCCAGCTCGAGTGGCCACCACCGACAACAAACGCGGCACGGCCGTCACGTCGGCGACATGGGTGAGGTCGCGAATATCGCGCTGGAGGATGGTTGTCAGGTAGGACTGAAACCATGCCTTACGGCGTGACGCGGTTTTGCGGGCAGTCGCCAGCGGATAACCCCCTGACAGGACTTTTTCAAACAGTTCATCGCGCTGAAGCTGAGCGTTCTCTCCTGATGCCCAGACCGGCCGCTTGAAAAACAGCGCATCCACGAAGCCTTCTTTGACGCCATGGATTTCGCCCTGGGAAAACGGCCAGAGGGTCAACAATTCCATGCGACCGGCCAATGACTCGGACAACTTCGGCAGCAGCAACACATTCGCCGAGCCGGTGAGTAGAAAACGTCCTGGTTCGCGCTTGCGGTCGATCGCCATCTTGATGGCTGTGAACAGTTCCGGAGCGTGCTGGATTTCATCCAACGTCACGGGCGTGGTCAAACCGGCGATGAACCCATTGGGGTCCCGCTTCGCCGCCGTCAGAACGCCAGGGTCGTCGAGGGTTAGATATTGGCGACCTTGCTGTTTCAGTTCCGGCAGTTGGGCCAGAGTACTTTTGCCGGTCTGCCGCGCGCCGTTGATCAAGACAGCAGGTGTGTCCCCCAACGCCTGAAAGAGCTGCTCGGTGAGATGACGACGCACCATGCGTTTTATAAACAACCAAAAAATGGATGATAATCAACCAAAAATTGGCTGTAAATGCAGCTAAAAAACCTGCCAAAATGGAGAAAGGAACGGTTTTCGAATTGGATCCGGTCGCGGCGCAAACCCATTTCTTACTTCCGTGGCTTCGCTCGCATGAGTTCGATCGAGTGGAGGGTCAGGGTTTGGCCCGAGGGTGATTGTGAGCCCAATTCGATCGCCAGGCCGGTGATTAATCCGCTGTAGCTCGGTGAGCTCCCGAGTTGGACGACCTGACTGCGGACCTTGCCGTCGCCGGCCAACTCCAACGGCACGCTCCGCTCACGGTCGAATGGTTCGTCGCCCAAACGCTTCCAGTAAATCCGGGCGGTCATCGGGCCTCCGGTGGACGCGACGCGCAGCTTCATCGACGGTGCCTCTTCCGCCCGCCAGCTGCGACCGCCGCTTTCAAGCCGAGCCCTGCGTTCGCCGATGCGAATGGTCCAAGCCCCTGAAAGCGGGAAGCCGTTGTCGGTCGCGTCCCGGACGGTCCAGTGTTGCCGGTCGTGTTGGAACCGCCACACCGGTGGCGTGCGGTCGGCCATTGCGTTGAAGCGTCGACGCATCTCCTCCAGCCGACCCACGAGGAATTCGGTCCGGTGCTCGTAGACGATGTTGTGGTCGAAGTTCTCGTGGTGGATCGGGGCCACGTACGCGGTCGAACCGTGTTTCGGGTCGTCCGACCGGGCGTCCCCATGGATGCCGCCATGGAACTCCAAGCCATCGGCCTTGAAGACACCGAGGCCCCAGCCGTCGTCGTCCACCAGCGCCGCCCAGCCCTCCGACGCCAGGAAGCGGGTCCATGGCCAGGGCTTGTGCCAGTCGTTGGCCACGAGCGTGAGCGGGGCCCCGGTGAAGGGCTGGTCACCGGTGTACGACATCAGTCGACTCAGCTTCGAGATGGTGTAGACCGCCGGCAGCTCCTGGGGACAGGGACGGTACTGCGTGCGGTCCGCGCGCCGGTTGGTGCAACGGAAGCGCATGTGGATGAGTGGACCTTCGAGGGTGGTCCAGGTCTCGAACACGCAATCGCCGCGAACGTTGTCGAGCGGCCACTGCATCGGGAGGCAGCGGATGTAGAGTTCCTTGCCGTCGTTGCGGTGTTCCACGACCTCGGACGGGTTCAAGTGGCAGTCTCCGGTCTGGATGGGATTCCAGCCAAGACCCACCCAGGCAGGGTGAGGCTTCTTGTCCCCGACCTGGTAGGGCCAGGGCCCGGAGTAGTGGGACATCTGGATTTGGCGGCCCAAGTCGGCGCTGTTGATGAGGTTCCCCGGATGGTCCTTGCCGGAGATGAACGTGACGGCACCGCCGAGCGCCAAATCCATTCCGATGCGCACGTGGCCGTTGTCCAAGTAGGTCATCCGCGGAGTTGTCAGCGCGGTGGCAGCCCGACCTGCGATCGCCGGATGGAGGAGGATTCCGAACACGGCCCAGAGGGTCCTCCAACTCCAGATGGCCAGGCTTCGTTGAGACATCAGTGCCGAGAGCATGGCATCATCCGGCGCAAAAAGCGCTTCGTGAAACTGACCAAGCATCTTGGCCGATGAAACCGATCATTCCGTGAGGAAGATCTGCTGCTTTCTGATGGGCCCAAGTGCGGACAGAAACGCGGTGTGGGGTTCCGACTGACTCAGCCTGCTGCTGGGTCGGAAATCATCCCCTTTCACGGATTCGGCCCGATAGACCCGACCCGTCACCGGTTGCTCGCACTCCAGCCGCGGACGAAGCCGATGCACTGGGCCACATCGGGCACGGAGTGATCCCAGTTGAACTCGTACTCGCAACTGATGTTGCCATCGAATTTCTGCCGGCGGAGCTCGGCGAGCACCCCGCCCATGTCGGTGGAGCCGGTCCCGAAGATCATGTCGCGCTGACCGTGCCCGAGTTGTGCGCGCTCCTTGGCGTGCAACGAGATCACCCGTCCCTCGAGCATGCGGAGGCCGTCGACCGCGCGGATGCCGCTGGTCTGCCAGTGGCCGATGTCAGCACAGGCACCAATGCGGGAGTCGCGGTTGCGGACCAGATCGGCCACCCACTTCGGATCCCAGACCTGGTAGGCCGGGTTCTTGGGCTGCTGGGCGTGGTTGTGGAAGGCCACGCGGATGTCGAACTCCTTCACGAGCGGCTCAAAGGTGTCCATCGCATCGGTCGATTCGGTGGTGATGGCGTAGAGGCCGAGTCCCTTGGCGAACTGGAAAAGCTTCCGGGCCGCGGCGGCCTCCTTCGGGATCGTCACCACGCCGTAGTTGACGGCCTTGAGCCCATGCTTCTTGAGCTTCTCCTGGAGCTTCTGGATGGCCTCCGCGGGCATCTCGTGGCTCAGCTTGGTGGCGCGGTCTTCCGGGCTCAGCGCCTGTCCGGGGTAGAACTCGATGACCTTGCCGCCCGCTGCCTCGGTCTTCTCGATCGCTTCGAATGCGGTGAACCGGTTGAAGGTGTAGGCCTGGCAGCCGATGGCGAACCCGCCGATGCGGTATTCGGCCGGGATGGGGTCAGCCCCCAGCGAACTAGCCAAGGTGATCAGGGAGGCCAGAGCCGAGAGGCGGAGAATCGAGAGGGATTTCATGAGATGGGGAACCATCGATATGGAAGCGAACCCGCGCCCGATTCTCAACACCCAACCAGTGTTCCTGTTCGCCACAAAAATGCCCCCGCTCCAGGGAAAGGGGTATCCCTCTCCGGTGGTTCACCGGGGACACCTTTTCGCCCGGCATCGGCTTCCGCGAGGTTCCGGGAAATTGGGGCCCTTCACAGAGTCTCGAAAGGTTTTGGGCCGAAGCCTGGTTTGCGGGTCGGGGCGCCAGACTTGACTGGGGTCGGGGATGTCAGCGTTTCTTGAGCCTTCAACACGGCGGTCATTCAGGCTGCCTTTGAATGGATCAATGACGTTCGGGATTTTCAGGCGGTGGACACGATGGGTGTTCGGGCTGGTGGGCGTAGGATACTGCGTCGACGCGGCCGATTTCTACGTTTCACCCAGCGGAAAGGACTCCCATTCAGGGACTTCGCCGAAAGCACCCTGGAAGACCTTGCAGCGGGTCAACCGGCACATCGCGGATCATCGTCTCGCGCCCGGGGATGGGCTGTTTCTCGAGGGTGGGGCCACCTTTGATGGGGGGCTTCGCATCGAACATGCCGGTGGCGGAACGCGGCAATCACCGGTTCGAATCACCAGCTACGGACGCGGGCAAGCGATCCTTCGCCCAGGCCAGGAATCCGGCCTTCTCATCCGAGAGACTTCTTGGATCACGGTTTCACAACTGAAGCTCATTGCCTCTTCCGGCAATCTGGGGGATGGCATCCGCTGTGATCGGGACCAAGAAACCCCGGAGCGAGTGGCCGGTGTGGTGATTCAGGACTGTTCGATCACGGGCTTCGGATGGCACGGAATCATGGTGGATGCCAGCCAGCGCTCGATGGGGTTTGAAGGCGTCACGATCGAACGTTGCCTGACGTCCAGTAACCGCTATGCCGGAATCATGGTGTACGGAGGCAATCCGGCGGGTAGGAGTTCGCGGCCTCATGCGGGGGTCCGGATCGAGGATTGCGTCGCCGTGGGAAATCCCGGCGATCCTGATGAACGGAAACACCACTCGGGCAGTGGCATTTTCATCGATGGAGTCGATACCGCCCTCATTCGAGGCTGTGTTGCGGCGGGCAACGGGGCTGCGTGTCGCAACGAGCGCGGAGGTCCGGTGGGTATCTGGGCTCATGCCAGCCGTCGGGTGACGATCGAGGGTTGTGAATCTTACGGAAACCATTCCTGCCTCCGGGATGGCGGCGGGTTCGATTTGGACGGGGGATGCGAGGAGAGTTCTTTGATCCGGAACTTTTCACACCACAACCACGGTCCGGGATTCTTGGTATACACGTATTCGGGTGCCGCTTATGCCGACCGTGATTGCCAGGTTCGGGAGAATATCTCGTGGAACGATGGTGCCAGAAGCTCCGGCTATGCAGGAATCCAGTTGGGCTCGGAAGACGGATGT
>Ga0247843_1006123_pt1 | contig 16004 bp, 17 predicted proteins | sample LaCruzMarch2017__FD_192420 | JGI IMG/M metagenome (GOLD analysis project Ga0247843, IMG submission 192420) | Freshwater microbial communities from meromictic Lake La Cruz, Castile-La Mancha, Spain - LaCruzMarch2017_8m | ecosystem: Environmental > Aquatic > Freshwater > Lake | place: Spain... | reverse complement strand
CAGTCTATAAACTCAATACAAAAGGGCTCACTGTGGGCTTATACCCCACGTGCCCTGTGCCTGTTTCGCCCATCGGCAATCACAAAACTGCCAATGCCCTGCCCTATGTGTTGGCAAGCATCTATGCCAAAGACAAGAAGTGGGACGATGCATTGCTGCTCAATTCCCAAGGGTTTATAACTGAGGCCACATCGTCCAATTTGTTTTTGGTGAAGGGAAATGAAATGCTCACGCCCGACTTATCAAAGGGTGGACTGCCCGGTGTGATGCGCGCTCGGCTTATAGAATTGGCGCAGAAAAATGGGTTTGAGGTAAAAATCGTTTCTATAACCGCTAAGGAAATGCTCTGGGCAGATGAATGCCTGCTTACCAATGCGATTTCGGGCTTGCAATGGGTGTTGGCCTTTGGGCAAAAACGCTATTTCCATCGCCATGCCGATGTGTTTATTAAACAGCTAAATCAGTTGGCAGGCTTAGTTTAGCCTTGGGTCTTCTGGCAAGTTTACCATGTACGAATAGGGTGCGCCCATACGCTGCAAAATGGATTGCCACAGGGTTTCGCGCGGAGTTTCAAACACCAATTCGGCACTTCCAGGTGCTACTATCCAGCTTTTCTTCTCCATTTCTTCTTCCAATTGGCCTTCGCTCCACCCGGCATAACCCACAAACATGCGCAAATCGTTGGGGCCTATTTCACCCGAGGTTATCATGGTTTTTATCATGTCGAAATTGCCTCCCCAAAAAATACCATCTGCCACTTCTAGCGAGTTTGGAATGGCGTGGCCCTTACGGTGCAAATAGTGCAGGGTTTGGTTTTCAACCGGCCCACCTAGTCCCAATTTAGCTTCAAAGCGTGGAGCATTGGCCACCGCATCGTTCAAAAACATTGGGATTGGTTTATTGATAATCAATCCGAACGATCCTTCGCTATTATGCTCGGCCAGATAGATAACCGCCCGTCTAAAATAAGGGTCGTTCATCAACGGTTCGGAAAGCAAAATTCTTCCAGCTTTTACCGGTAGGCGTTGCTCTGGAATGCGCATGATATCTACTACGTCCATGGCGAGATAAACGGGGGTTTTACGGTTAGGTTGTTTTGGGCAGGCGTACTAGTTTGATGGATAACGCAATTTTATGCCAATTGTTAAGCCATGGCATAAAAAAATCCCTTTCCTGTAATCCAGAAAAGGGATTTGGTTGTAATGGACAGGGCTTAATTACTTGGCCGCAGGTTTCTTTTTTGCTGCAGGCTTCTTAGCAGCTGGAGCTTTAGCCTCGGCTTTAGCAGCGGCTGGCTTTGCAGCTTTGATTGCTGCTTCGGGCTTAGCTACTGGTGCGGCAGATGCGCTGCTGTGTTTTTTTCTACGGGTTCCATACGAACCATTGGCAATTTTGCCCTTACGCGATTTGATGTCTCCTTTTCCCATGAGTAGTGTTTTTAGAAATGGTTGATGCACAAACGTAACGATTTCATTCCGAGCGGCAATTTCTATACTTTGCGCTTGCAATACATTCTCCATGGAAACCAACATTATTACTCAAGTATTACTGCCGCTTGCCTTGTTCATTATTATGATGGGTATGGGCTTGTCGCTGGTTATGGACGATTTTAGGCGGGTGTTTCGCCAACCTAAGGCAGTGGCGGTGGGGCTTGGCATCAAGCTAGTAGTAATGCCGCTGGTCACTTTTGCTTTGCTGGCCTTGTTTCCGTTGGAGCCCCAACTGGCCGTAGGGTTCATTTTGCTGGCCGCTTGCCCTGGGGGTGCGACTACTAATTTGATAACCAACCTAGCCAAGGGCGATGTGGCCCTTTCCATCACCCTTACGGCTATAGCAAGTGTAATCACCGTGTTTACCATTCCCATTCTTGTCAATTTGGGCTTGCAGCACTACATCGGCCAAACAATGGAAATCCATCTTCCCTTTGGCAAAACTGTGGCGCAGATACTGGCCATCACCGTAGTTCCCGTTATACTAGGTATGCTGCTCAACAATCGAATGCCTGCGTTGGCACTGAAGGCAGAGCAGCCTGTCAAGATGATTTCGGCAGTGTTTCTCATACTCATTATAGCTGCTGCGCTAATAAAGGAACGCGCCAATGCAGTCGAGTTTTTTCAGAAAGCTGGGCCTATTGCGCTCGTGCTCAACCTAGCTGGGATGCTTATTGGCTATTGGGGCACGCGCCTGTTTACGGCCAACAAGCAACAGGCCATTACCGTGGGCATAGAAGTAGGTGTGGTAAACGGCACTTTGGGCATTGCCATAGCTTCGGGCATTATGGGCAATTCGGTCATGTCGCTGCCCTCGGCCATCTATAGCATCCTGATGTTTCCTTCGGTGATGGTGTTGGTGTTTTATGGTATTCGGGTTAGTAGGAAAGGGTAGGGTACTGCCACTTGGGCCTATTGATGGCCATGCCTGCAGCAGGGTGCGGCTGCAGGGTTCATTTCATCCACAATTAAGCTATACGGTGGCGCTTACCTGCATCATGCAATGGTTTCGGAGGCTTCAATTGGGTTCGATTTAGTCCGGATAGCGTATTCCTAGCAGTGCCTTGCGACCGAATAAGGCAAAACAAATGCTTGATAGAAATATACGTTCGTAAATTGATGCAAAGCATTTGCATTATATAAATATGCAATCGTAAACTAAAGTGAAGCATTTGTATTATATAGATTTACGAACGTATATTAAAGTAAAGCATTTGCATGAGATAAATATGCAAACGTAAATTAAAGTGAAGTATTTGTATTATATAGATTTACGAATGTATATTGATGTGAAGCATTTGCATGATATGGATTTACGAACGTATATTAATATGGAGCATTTGTATGATATGGATTTACGAACGTAAATTGAAGTGAAGCAAAAGTTTTGTCCTCGCTGGTGCGCACGACCTTGAGCTAATTGGTTGTTTTGATGCTTGTGGTGTGCTGCAATGCGTAGAAAACACATGCTTCGCTGAATTCGGCCCATAGGATTGAGATAAATGGGAATGAATTGGACCCCACAGCTTGGACGGTGCGTAGCGAAACGGTTGCAATGCCACGTATCCTGCACCACATGATTTATGGAATGAATCGCGAACTTGTATAACCTTATCCTTTCGCAATTGCATCAGCGCAGTTGACCTCCTAAACAAAAGGTCAGTGCCTAAAGGGTGAATTATGCAACATTTAGGGGCAACTGTGTAAGGAGTTTGTCGCCCATCTCTTACATTTTTGTAGCACTGCAACATGCTAACCGATTAGCCTCATCCCGTAAGTAATACTACAGAAAAACGTTTAGCTAAGCACTCCATCCGAATTTACGGTGGCCTTTACCATAACTGACAAAACCACACAAATTCATCATTTCATGAAAAAGTTAATCCCTCTTTTCCTTTACGGAACTATTATAGTAGTTGCAGGCGTATTTCTCCTTGTTTCGAAACATGTTCCCTTTCACACATTGAGATATACTCTAGGCATAGGCTTAACAGTAGGGGCTATTTTCGCATTCATTACTGCCCTAACTCGCGAAAACAAACAAGTGCAAATCATGTATCATGAAATCCATTCATTTATAATGGTTGCCTATGGTATGGCCATAATTTTCTTTTGTAGTACTGTAGAATTGCTGCAAATTATTACTGCATCGCTGTTGATATTGTACTCAGTTTCTGAATTCATCTTTAGCCTGTTGCTCTTCAATTTGAGACAAGATGTCCATTACAGAATCGTTTTTGTAAGGTTGATTATTGCATTAGCCACTGGTATGGGCGCAAGCGCATTGGTGTATTTTAAAGATAGCGCCATGCCCACAACACTCTCAGGGTATGGGGTTCTATTCCTACTTATTGGTACAAATGTGTTGCTGTATTCTCCAGTAATGAAAGCAAAAAACCAGCCATCTCAAGTTATTTTGCAAAAGGTTTAGCATCAATATACTGTCTGGAAAAATTGGCTCACCAGGGTTGTGTCACTGAGGTCAAAACCTACAGAAAAACAACTGATTACGCATTTAATCCCGATGAAGTGTGGCAGCCACCGCATAGTGGTCGCTCCAGGGCCATTGCAGCACCTCGTGTTGCGAGGAGTGAAAGGCGGGGCCATACAAGATATTGTCTATCCTGAAAAAGGGAAATTTGGCGTAGGTAAACCCAAACCCAGTGCCGCTTTCATGAAAGGCGTCTGTCAGTCCGCTCGATATCTGCTGGTAGCTATGCGAGGCGTATGTATCGTTGAAATCGCCACAAAGAATAACGGGATATTGGCAGGTAGCAATGTGGGCCGCCACAATGTTTACCTGTTCGGCACGGGCCACAAAGGCTGTTTTTAATCGCGAAAATATGGTAAGCCAATAGTGCAGGCTGTCCACCTTGCCATGCTCTATAAGGTGGTTGAGGGCGCCCCATTCTTTGCTGCCTATGCGGGCGCTTTGCAGGTGGAGGTTGTAGATGCGCACCGTGTCGGATTGCAGCAGCACATCTGTAAAAATGCAGAGATTACCCGAAGTGTTGTCAAACGCAATGCGTCCGTGGTCTAAGATGGGGTAGGCCGAAAAAGTGGCCAATCCCCATGCAAAATCGCCTTCTGGATGGTCAGCATAGTTTTCTACATGCTTATATCCAGTAGATGGAAAGGTGACCTTGATGGGTGTTTTTCGTTTGGGGTTTTTGCTTTTGGTATAATATTCTTGCAGGCAAAGAATGTCGGGTTCGGCTGTGCTGATGCTTTGCAGCATTTGGGTGCGGGCATCTTCTTGCCCCGACCAATTGTAAAAATCGAAGAGCCGCACATTGTAGCTCATCACGTTGATGGCTTCGGTGTCTTGTGGTTTTTTTTCGGAGGGAAACTGGTAGTAGTCGGCCAGCAAATCGAACCGCAGCGCAATGAGCAGAATGTGGGCCAGTAGGAGTTTCCAGTCGCCTTTTATGCCCCAAAACAGCGCAAATAGAATAATGATGAGCAGCAAAATAGGGTAGGCCAATCCAGCAAAGGCGAGGGGCCAAAACGTGGCAGGGCTTACAATGCCCGCCAAATAGGCAGCCAGCACACCCGCAGCGGCCACCGCATTGAGCGTAAGCATCACTACCCGAAGCACACTTCTGGTTCCGGAGCGGCTCATAGGTCTTTGCTGGCTGTAAAGAGAATTTCTTTTTCCTTGGCCGATAGGCTTTCGTATCCCGATTGTTTGATTTTGTCGAGAATAGCATCTACCGTTTGCTGGCGTGCTGCCTTGTTTTCGTTGTATTCGTAATCGTTGCGCGGTTTGCTATGTACCACCTTAATGGCGGGCTTGCGCTTGGGCATGTGGGCCACTAGCCAATGCCATGGCTTTAGAAAATCAATGGATAGTGAATGTCCTTTTTTCAATTGTAGCGCAAATATGAACCCAAAAGCGGCACCGCCCAGATGTCCAAAATGACCTCCTGCATTGCCGTCAGGAATAAAGATTACATCCAGTATAACGGAAATTAGCGCAATATATTTGAGTCGAACGGGGCCAATGAGCACCAAATGCACCACATAGTTGGGAGCTGTGGTGGCCGCGGCTACCACAATAGCCAGTACGCCAGCCGATGCGCCCATAGCATAAGCGGTGGTTGCCATCGGTTGGTATCTAGGAATGAGATTGAACACCAGCATAAAGAGCACCGCGCCACAAAGAGAGCCCAACACATAGGTGCTCAGCAGTTTTTTGCCATCTAAGAATTGAAGAAAAATGGTGCCTCCAAAGTAGAACCACACCATATTGAATAGCACATGCAGAAAATCGAAGTGCACAAACATGTGGGTAATCACCGACCAAGGCCGCAGGAGTAGCGCAACGGGCGATGCTGGAAACGACAATTGACGTATGGTTTCGTGGTATATCGCGTCTGCGCCAGCCAAATGCAAAATGACGCGAAACACCATCAAGGCGAGAAAAATCCCACCGTTGATGTAAATGAGTTGCATGAGTGTGTTGCCCGTGCGAAACTGAAATCGGATGTCGTCCAACAGCGCCATCTAGCTAAATCGCGTAGGGTGTTTTCTCCAGTAATGGATAAGGAAAAAGCCGAAAACCATGCCTCCAAGGTGGGCAAAATGGGCCACATTGTCGCCCGATGAATTGCGAAATCCTGAGAAAAGCTCGAACAAACCGTAGAGCACTACAAAGTATTTGGCCTTGATAGGAATGGCGAAATAGAGGTAGATAACGGAGTTTGGAAAGGTCATGCCAAAGGCGAGCAATAGCCCAAACACCGCACCCGATGCGCCTACCATAGGTGTGTTGATGAGTTGGTTATACTGCGCCATTCCAACATCCATGTAGTTGCGACCAGAAGTTAGCAAACTGAGACCTTCGGTGTGTATGATGTCCAACTGCTCGACAGTGAGCTGCGCGGCTACCATATAAATCTGAGCCTCGTTTACGGCCATCTGCATCAACCCAGCGCCCAATCCTGTAACCATATAATAGGTGAGAAAACGCTTGCCGCCCCAGTAGCTTTCCATCGTTGCGCCAAACATCCACAGGGCAAACATGTTGAACAAAATGTGGGTGAAGCTGCCATGCATAAACATGTGCGACACAATTTGGAAGGGGTTGAAAAACTCCGATTCCAGTGTATGCAGCCCCAACCACCGCACCAAATCTAAATTGAAGGCCGAGGCCAACGCGATGGTGCCCAGAAAGAAAAGCCCATTGATGATGAGCAAATTCTTGACTACTGGCGGAATAAGGTCGAACCCTCTGGGAGTGGTGATTTGCATGATAGAATTAGAACGTGGCCAAAATCAGGTTTAAGTCGCGGAAAGGAAGGTCGAAGGTTTTGGCGAGATACTCGTTGGTCACCGCACCATTGTACGTGTAAATTCCATTACGGAAACCTTCGTCAAACCGCATCATGTTGTTGATGCCGCCCGAATTGGCCATTTGCAACATCATGGGCGAAAATATATTGCTCAACGCCATAGAGGCAGTTTGCGCTACCCGCGATGCAATGTTTGGAACGCAATAATGCACTACACCATATTTTATAAAAGTGGGATGCGCGTGGTCGGTCACTTCCGAAGTTTCAATGCATCCACCTTGGTCAATACACACATCAATTATTACGGAACCAAATTTCATGTCGCTCACCATATCCTCACTCACCAAAATTGGAGCGCGTCCTTTCTTAGAGCGAATGGCGCCAATCACCACATCGGCTGTGCGCAGTGCGTTTGCAAGCACATCGGGATGCACGGTTGAAGTGTAAATACGCGAACCGATATTGTTTTGCAAGCGGCTAAGGCGTTGCAGCGAATTGTCGAACACCTTTACCGAACTGCCCAAGCCCAAGGCTGCGCGAGTGGCATATTCGCCCACTGTTCCAGCTCCAAGAATCACGACTTCAGTAGGCGGCACTCCCAGCACACCACCCATCATCAGCCCTTTTCCTTTGTTCACATTCGACAGATATTCGGCTGCGATAAGGATAACGGTATTACCTGCAATTTCGCTCATGCTGCGCACAAAGGGGTAGCCTCCATCACGGTCACGAATAAAATCTACGGCTATGGCAGTTACTTTTTTCTTTAGTAATTGCTTCAAATAATTCTCGGGTTGCACAGAAAGTTGAAGGGCCGAAATGAGGCATTGCCCCGGTTTCATCCAGTTAATCTCCTCCAACGTGGGCGGGTCTACTTTGATGATTATTTCGGCTTTGTATACCTCTTCGCTTGAGTACACAATACGAGCTCCAGCCTCACTGAAATCTTTGTCTTCGTAGTGCGCACCCTTGCCAGCATTGGTTTCTACCACAACTTCGTGCCCGTTATGAACCAAGCGAGCCACGGCTTCGGGCACCAACGCCACCCTGTTTTCTTGAAGTGTGCATTCGGCAGGCAAGCCAATAAACAACTGCTGATTGGTTTTTGCCACTTCCAACATTTCCTCCTTGGGCATTAAGCCAGACGATGCGGTAAGTGTAAAACGTCCTGGATCTGTTCGTTTCATGGGTGATGCGTTACGGTTATAATGCGTGATGCGTTGTGCAGTTCAAGGACCACAGTCACGTTGGTTTGGGGTAAAATAGAAGGTGCCATTTCGGGCCATTCTACAAGGCAAAGATACCCACTGTAGAAGTACTCCTCATAGCCAAGGTCGAAAAGCTCCTCTTCTCGCTCGATGCGGTACAAGTCGAAATGATATATAAGTCCATTGGAAGCTTTGTATTCATTGACGAGCGAAAACGTTGGACTGCTCATTTCGTCTTTCACGCCCAACTTTTGGCATACTGCCTTTATCAATGTTGTTTTTCCAGTGCCCATGGGGCCTTTGAATAGGAAGATTTTCGCTGTGGCCGCCAATTGAGCGAGATGCAGCGCCACGGCCTCAAGTTCATCAATTGTTGAAATTGTGTAGGAGGTGGTGACAGCCATAGGGGAAGGGTTGCGAAGATAAGGGTTGAATGCCAAGAAAGGTCGATTACTGTTTGCGTTTAGAGGTGATTCCATTTGTGAAATGTGACTAATCTTGAGGACTCAAATACAGCCCATGGCATTGGAGATTACAAGCCTCAAAAATCCGCGTATCAAGCAACTTATCGCTTTAGAAAAACCACGCGAAAGGCGGCAATCAGGGCTGTTTGTGGTAGAGGGTGTACGCGAGGTTTCGTTGGCACAGCAGACAGGTTATGCGTTTAGTGCGGTGTTCATCTGCCCTTCTGTTTTCATCCAAGATGCAGAATACCCTATACTGTTGAATGATGTAGAAGTGTTTCATCTGTCGGAAGAGGTGTTTTCTAAAGTGGCTTATCGCGAAGGCACGGGCGGAATAGTTGCCGTGGTGTTTCAGCGCGAACATGGATTGGCTCAGTTGCCCAAGGTGGAGAATCCCATCTATTTGGTGCTAGAGCAAGTGGAGAAACCGGGCAATATTGGCGCCATGCTGCGCACTGCCGATGCTGCGGGCATCAGCGGAGTTATAGTGTGTAATCCAGCTACAGATTTCTACAATGCCAATGTTATTCGGTCGAGTGTGGGGTGTGTATTCACCGTTCCAATAGCGAGTGGCACTAGCGAGGAGGTTTTAGAATGGTGTCGCCAACAGAGAATCCAAACCTTCGCAGCCGCGCTAACACCAAGTGCGGTTCCCTATCACACCCAAAATTATTCGAAGCCCACGGCAATAGTTCTTGGTTCAGAGTCGGATGGACTTTCGGAAATATGGATTCGGCATTCCGACCAACAAATCATCATCCCTATGCACGGCCGCATCGACTCTATGAATGTGTCTAATGCCGCGGCAGTTTTGGTGTTTGAGGCACTTCGCCAGCGCGATAAATAGTTATTCGGATAGAAAATCTGGATTAAATCCCACCAAATAGAGTTGTTGTGAAGCGCGGGTAATGGCGGTATAAAGCCACCGAATGTATTCCGTACCCATCATTTCGGGCGTTAGGTAGCCTTGGTCTACAAACACTGCGGGCCATTGACCGCCTTGTGCCTTGTGACAGGTTACGGCATATCCAAATTTTACCTGCAACGCATGCAAATAGGGGTCTTCGCCAACAGCCTTGGCCTGTTCGGATGGCGTTTGCAAATAATCGTGCTCTTGCGTAACAGATAAATAGAGTTTTTCGGAATCCTCACCTGATAGCGAAGGCGTTTCCACATTTAGCGTAGTGAGCATAAGTTTCACATCGATAGGGGCATCATCCGGATAATCGAGCATGCGCACGGTGGCATCTGCAAAACGAAATCCATGTTTTTCTTCAATGTTTCCAATGCGTTGCACTTCTACCAAATCGCCATTGGCAATAAAGCCAGCTGAAGATTTTTTCGGGAGCCAGAAGTAGTTATTGCGCACCACCATCAGAAAATCGCCCGCATCTATTTCTTCTTCCATCATGCGAATGCGCTGACGAATTTGCTGGTTGAATTGATTGGCGCGTTTGTTCGAGCGCGTCACCACCATCACGTTTTCTTCCCCATAAATGCTGTAGGCATCATTGAGCGCATCTTCCAAATCTTCGATGCTCACACAGGTGATGTCATCAAAATTGGTCTGGAGCCGAAAGTCTAATTCCTCCGAGAATAAAATGTTTCGCAACGCGGTGGCATTTTCAAGAATTCCAGAGTCGGCCTCTTGGCGCACTACCTCGCGTAGTTCGTGTTGCATTTCGGGCTCAAATCCTCCCTTGGATTTGAGAAAAGCAGCCTCCAATGCAGGGCTTTTGTCCATGCCCACAGGAGGAAGCTGGGCGTTGTCGCCAATTAAAATCAATTTGCAATCGGTGCCCGAATCCAGAAATTGCATCAAGTCAGCAAACAAATCGCGGCTCTGTATGCGCCCTGTACTTTCGGTTCTCGTTGCAATCATAGATGCTTCGTCCACAATGATTACCGCTTTTTTACCCGTATTAAGACGCAATACAAATTTTACGTTTCCAAATTCGTCTGTTACCAATTGGTAGATGAACTTATGAATGGTAAACGCCCGCTGACGCGAATAGCCAGCCAACACTTTTGCCGCACGGCCAGTAGGTGCCAACAGCGCATATTTCCTGCGCATTGTCTTCAGAGTAGAAACCACGCTGGTTACCATGCTGGTTTTTCCCGTTCCTGCATAACCACGCAATAGGAACACTTTGCCTTTGTTTTCATCCGTAAGAAACTCCGATAGCTTGTATAGAAATCCTTCTTGCCCTTTGGTGGGCGCAAAGGGAAGATGCTGCACAAGCGAATGGTAGGCTTCTTTGGAGGTCAAGTTTTCTATCTAGGCGAATGGGAATCAAACATACGCTCGAATTAACTGGAAGCCAAGCTCACGGTCATCCAATGAAAAATATTTTCATAAAAAAAGCAGACCGTAACCGCAGGCGAAGCCAAGCTCACGGTCATCCAATGAAAAATATTTTCATAAAAAAAGCAGACCGTAACCGCAGGCGAAGCCAAGCTCACGGTCATCCAATGAAAAATATTTTCATAAAAAAAGCAGACCGTAAATAGGTTACGGTCTGCTATAGTTGGTTTGCTGGCGTATCTAAAACAACTACACCATGCGAACACGAATGAATGCTCCGAAGCAACTTCTATTGGAAGTGCAAAAAGACGGTTTCCGTTGTCAAATTTTCCGTGTGCTTTCTCCATCCGGACAAGAACTATTTGTAGAAGAGTCAGATCTTCAAGATTGCTCGCGGTCTATGAGTGACGATTTGGGACATCCATTGTATTTCAGCATGAAAGATGCGTGGATGGCAGTGGTGGGTTTTACCAGTCCAGAAGGATTGTTGCGCAAGCAAGTGTGGCATCAAAGCAGTGCCGAATGGATTGGTTTGTCGCCACAATTTATTCATGCCGATTTGCGTCCGTTGGTGCAGCGTTGGTTGTCACAAGTAACGCGCGATGCCGCACTAAACCGTTCGGTATCGGAAAGCATTGGCCAGTGGTTGCATGCACTTTCTATGGACGAATCATTGATGACCACAGGATTGTTTCACGAGTTTAATACCTATCGCCATGCTTCTTAATCGCTCTATTACGCAACTTCCGCAATTTCGATCTGCCATTTCTTTGGCGCAGCCCAACACTATTGAAGGCCGACTTGGTAGCCTAGATAGAGGAGAATTGCCCTATATCTACCATCATTTACGGAAAGGGTGCATTCTTCAGGTGCAACGGTTGTTTGGAACCGACCAGCGTCATTTGCTTTTCAACGTCAGCTATGGTGGGTTTCACTTGGGTGTGTTAAGTCGCAATTTGGCAGATTGCATTCTTCAGATGGAAGCAGAAAACAAACCCTTTCGACTAACTATAGCCTGCATAGAACGCGAAAAATACTTGCCACCAACTGCTGTTTATGTAGCGTTGGAGTGGGGGAGTGCCGAGTGAGAAAAGCGAGTTCTCCGATTAGAGGACGTTCCATTTTCCTTGCACGCGCAAGGTTTGCTCAATCACGTCACGAACGCAACCTTCACCGCCTTTGTAGGGCGAAATGTAGATGCAGTGGTCAAGCACATCGCGGCTAGCATTGGCTGGACAAGTGGGCACGCCAACGCGGGTTAGCACAGGTAAATCCGGGAAATCATCGCCCATATACAGCACGTGTTCGGCATCCAAAGTGTAGGCAGCAAGCAGGTCATTAAGCGAATCCGCTTTGTCGTGGGCCCGCAGATACACATCCGTTACACCAAACAAACGGAAACGCTGCCGAATGCTTTCGCTGTGCCCACCTGTAATTATGGCCACAATGAGTCCGTTTTTCACCGCTTGTTGTATTGCGTGACCATCGCGCGTATTCATCAATCGGCCACTTTCACCGTTATCCATAAGCAGAATGGCACCATCGGTGAACACGCCATCCATATCAAAGACAAGGGCTTTTACGGTGAGCAATCGCTGCTTGAAGTTTAAACCTTGCATGATGTGGAATTGGTTTGGATGAAGAAATTCTCAGTTGGTTTTGGAAATGCTGTCGCTCATTACCTTATAAATAGGGACAAGTTCGGGCGACATTTGGGCGAGCATGTCCATGTGATTTTGCATCACTTGCGTATCGCCTCGTTTGGCTGGTCCGGTTTGCACATCGGCAGGACGGTTTGTGGCAATGCCTGCCACGGTCTGCTGAATAAGCGGTTTTAGAATGTCCAATGGCATATTTGCTTTGCCCAGAATTTCATCTGCCATTGCGAAACAATGATTGCTAAAGTTGCAAGCAAACACAGCGGCCATGTGTACCACTTTGCGCTGCGCAGAGTTTACAAGTTGCACATTTGAAGAAATGGAACTTGCCAACTCGAGCAGCATACCTTCGTTCCATTTCGAATTTCCTTCAATACAAAAGGGAACGTTATGCATATCCACCGCGCTGTCGCGATGCAATGTTTGCAGCGGGTAAAATACTCCCAATCGGACCGAGCAATCGCCCAATGCTTCCATAGGAACAGCGCCCGAAGTATGCGCTACAATTTTTCCTGGACACAAGATTTGTTTTGCCACTGTAGAAATAGCATCGTCTTTCACGGCAATGATTACAATGTCCGTTTCATCTGGAATGGCACTGAAATCGGACGAATACTGACACCCAAATTCAAAGGCAAGACGTTGCGCTTTTTGCTCGGTTCGGTCAATAATCATGAGCAATTTATTCTCCGATTGCTTCAATGCGCGCCCAAGATGGTAGGCCACATTGCCTGCGCCAACTAAAACTATGTTGTGCGAATCTCGCGGCATTAGGCCAAAGCAATATCTAGTGCATTGCACATGCCTTTGATGATGAATTCTAAATCTTCATCTGAATGCACCGCACTTATAAACCCAACCTCATAGCCACTTGGGCCAATGTAAATGCCTTCTTCAAGAAGTGCGTGATAAAACGTGCGGAAGATGTTCATGGACTCAGGGTCAATTTCGGCAGAGGAGCGAATGCTGGGGCGATTGCTAAATGCCAGCCAAAAAATGGAACCTATGGAAAACATGCGAACGCGATGGCCTTGCGATTCGCAATGCGAAAGCACTTCGGCCACTACATGGCGCGTTTTTTTCTCTAAATTTTGATAGAATCCGGGTTCTAAACACATGCTTAGTTGGGCAGCACCAGCGGCCATGGCTACTGGGTTTCCGGAAAGTGTGCCCGCTTGATATACTGCTCCCAAGGGTGAAACACACCGCATGATTTCTTCGCTTGCACCGTAGGCACCAACAGGCATTCCGCCACCTATTATTTTGCCGAACGTGATGATGTCGGGGCGAATGCCATACAACCCCGCAGCACCTTCAAAGCCTACGCGAAACCCACTTATTACCTCATCAAAAATGAGTAGCGCGCCATTATTGAAACATTCTTCGCGTAGCAAACGGAGGAATTCTCCGTTTTGAAGCAGTAATCCGTTGTTGGCCGGAATTGGTTCAATTATGATTGCGGCAATTTGGTCCTTAAACTGCTCGAATGCCGATTGCACTGCGGTGGCATCATTCAGTGGAAGCACAATGGTTTCGTTTACAAAACTTGCAGGCACACCAGCTGATGAAGAATTTCCGAAAGTCACCAATCCGCTGCCCGCTTTCACCAACATAGAATCGACATGACCATGAAAGCAACCTTCAAATTTGATAACCTTATCTCTTCCCGTAAAACCACGAGCTACACGAATGGCACTCATCACTGCCTCGGTTCCCGAACTCACGAACCGAAGGCGTTCAATAAAACTGTGGTTGTCTAGAATGAGTTTGGCGAGCGTGTTTTCTTGAATGGTAGGCGCGCCAAAGGAAGTGCCGTTGTCGACCGTTTCGTGGATGGCTTTGGAAACTTCCGGATGGGCATGACCTAAAATAAGTGGTCCCCACGAAGCGCATAAATCCACGTATTCGTTGCCATCGGCATCCCACACACGACTGCCTTTGCCTTTTACAATAAAACGTGGTGTGCCACCCACCGAGCCAAACGCCCGCACTGGTGAGTTTACTCCTCCGGGAAAATAGGTTTTTGCATCCTCAAAAAGAGAAGCCGAAATGGTAGTTTTCATCATGTGATTTGAGTCGGCAAAGATAGCTGGTGTTGTAGCCAAGCTTCAATTATGCAAACGACAAAAAGAGCATTACAGGGCTTGGGCAGGCTTTTTCTCGCGCTCACCTACAATTATTCCAATGAAGAGCCCAGCCACCAATGCCCTAACGATATTAAACGCAAACTCTAGCACGGCCCAAAGGGGAGAATTTATTTGAAAATCGCCATAATAGCCTGTCACTGTTAGCCCAGTAAGCATGCCCATCAGGAAGCCAAATTTCAAGCCCTTCACTACCGGATTCCCGCCTTTGTAGAGCATGTAATAGACATACACAAACACCAAGGCGCGCATAAAATGCGTGATTACGAAATACATCACAGGCATTTCGAGGCGTTCGATGCCAAACACCCATTCATTGTATAAATCTTTGAAAACCACTTCGTGCCACACTGCACCGCCAACGGTGAAGATGATCCAAGTGACCACGAGTGCTATTGCGTATCGAGCTAAATTCATGCGGGGCGCAAGTTTACACAAACTGTGGGAAGTGCGAACCACGATTTTGTCAATAAGTGTTAACGGGAAAATGGTGATTTGGGAGGGCTACAGTGCCAGTACTTTTTGCCTCCTTCTCCGCTCTGGGCCCAATCCTGTCAGAGGCCAAATGATTTTGCAATTGGGTGTTGCCCGACCTGTCAGAAGCTACCTGATTTCCTCAAAAATCAATGCATTATCTTGAAAAGCAATTCTTTCATGATATCGCCATGGCCTGTGCTGGGGTTGTCAACGCCTTTGCTTTGGTTGTCGGCATCGCGCAAATAGCCCATGATGCGTTCAAGCTTTTGAGCGTTAAAAACGGAAGCTGCTTTGGAGTAATCCTTCATGAAGTAAGGATTTATGCCTAACAGTTTGGCGGGGTCTAACTTTCCACCCGAACTATTGGCAAAATGCAACATGCCCACCTTGAAGAAAAAGCTGTGAAGCACAGGCAGTAGCATTTGAATAGGATGCTCCTTTGGGTTGTTTGCAAAATGGATGATGATGCGGTTGGCACGAACTACATCACGTTCAATGAGCGCATTTTGGAGTTCAAAAACGTTGAAATCCTTACTGATTCCAATGTTTTTCTCAATTAACTCGGGTGTTATTTTTCCTCCTTTGGCTACACTAATGTAGAGTTTGCCCAACTCGTTCGAGATTTTACTAAGGTCGTTGCCAAGGTATTCGGCCAAAATGCTTGCCGTGCGGGCATCCATTTGGTAGCCTTGTTTGGTTACCAATGCTAATATCCAATCAGCCAGTTTGTAATCCTTTATTTTTTCGGATGTAAAGACCACGCCTCCCGATTTTTCGATGGCGGCAAGCAAGTCTTTTGCCTTTTTTTTGCGTGAATCTATTTTCTTGTATTTATGGCAAATAACCAGCACCGTTGTGGGCTGCGGATTTTCGGCATAGGCGAGCATATCGCCTTTTTTGTCGTCTTTTTTTGATCCACTTTCCTCTTCATTCGGAACCAAGCCTTTTAGCTTTTGCGCTTCTT
>Ga0247843_1006122_pt1 | contig 16004 bp, 17 predicted proteins | sample LaCruzMarch2017__FD_192420 | JGI IMG/M metagenome (GOLD analysis project Ga0247843, IMG submission 192420) | Freshwater microbial communities from meromictic Lake La Cruz, Castile-La Mancha, Spain - LaCruzMarch2017_8m | ecosystem: Environmental > Aquatic > Freshwater > Lake | place: Spain... | reverse complement strand
GCAACTATCACAGTTTCAGCGCCCGCAAGGGCCTTGGTTACCTCATCCGCAATCACCAAAAGATACTGATCATTGACGGCGCACACGCGCTTGTGGGAGGCTTCAATATCGCCGACTCCTATTTCGGGCGTGCCGGTGACGATAGCTGGGAAGATCTCGGCATAATCGTGTCTGGCCCGCAGGCGCAACGGCTAAGCGATTATTTCGAAGATGTGGCGCAGGCGTCGAACGGCGGCCACGTAAGCTTCCGGCAGATCCGCAATATCATTCGACAATGGCGCCCCGGAATTGGTCAAGTGCAATGGCTGTTGGGCGGGCCAACCAACCGCATTTCGCCTTGGGCACTCACGTTCAAGCGATCATTGGATACGGGCAAGAGATTTGACATCGTTTCCGCCTATTTTTCGCCGTCCCAAACCATATTGCGACGCCTTGCCAAGACCGCAAGGCGCAACAAAGGGTCGCGCCTCGTCATGGCCGGAAAAACCGATAATGGCGCAACGATTCCCGCTGCGCGTGGGCTTTACCGCTATTTGTTGCGGCGTAAGACCCGGATATTCGAATATCAACCGCGCCCACTCCATATGAAGCTGATGGTCATTGATGACACGGTCTATATTGGTTCGCCCAATTTAGATGTCCGAAGCATGTTTATCAATCTGGAGATTATGGTGCGCATCAAGGACGCTGGCCTTGCGTTGCATATGCGCACACTGATTGACGGGCTTGTCTCCCAATCGGAAGAGCAGACACGGATTTTGTTACGGCGACGGGACACTATTTGGAGCCGGTTTTGGTCCGGCCTTGCCTATTTTTTAGTCAATTCGGTTGATTACACGATTGGCCGTCGGATTAAACTCGGTTTGATCCGCAACAGTTAAGGTCAGGACCTTAATCATTCTTTCCAGCCCCAGAACAGATGGCAAGGCAGCACATTCCATATGGCATAACCATTGTCGATCTTGCGGAAATGCGGAGCCATGAAATCACGTGCACGGGCGCGGAATTGATAGACCAGAAATGCGCCGCCAGGCCGGATCGCCTTTGCTGTTTGCTCCGCGATTACCGGGCCAAGATTATTGGGGAGCGTCGAAAATGCCAGGCCGGAGAGAATATAGTCGGCATGTGCAAACCCGAAATTGTTAATGATTGCCTTCACATCCGCTGCCGAGCCATGGACAGCGATGAAGCGGCTGTCGCGCACAATATGACGCATATATGAGACAAAATCTTCTTTAAGATCAATGACCAGCAACGTCGCATCGGGGCGCATGCGGTCCAAAATGGGCAAACAGAACGTACCGATGCCCGGGCCATATTCCACGAACAATTTGGTGTTGTCCCAATCAACCGGGGCAAGCGTTTTTCCCACGGTGAAGGATGATGACCGGATGATTGACCCGACCATCACCGGATGTTTGATAAAGCCTTTAAAGAAGATAGCCCGAGGGCCAAAAAGGCGGCTTGCACGGCTTTTCATGCGGGTCAGCGCCGTCGTTTTAGCCAAGCTTGAAGATATCATAAGATGGATCCGGGGGAATTTATCACGAAACAGTCACACGCGTAAATTGATGCAGGACGGGTAACTGCGTTTAGCAACTAACTGTTCCACTTAGGGTCAGGACCACTTAAATTCACCTTCGCGGCGTCAAAATGGCAAAGATATCGAAGTAAAATGGCCCCAAAACGCGAAGGTGAATTTAAGTGGTCCTGACCCGAGCTTGCATTGCAGATCAAATCAGTCTTATGCCGCAGCCATGGCAAAGCTAAACTGCAGCACTGTATCGGTTATATTTGTGGCGCAGCGCACGGAGTTGGACGCCGATGGCTACGGGAGGGCTGCCGCGATGATGGATGAACTCGCCGCACGACAAGAGGGCTATGTTGGCGTGGATTCGGTGCGTGGCGCAGATGGCCTTGGTATAACGGTCAGCTATTGGACCGACGAGGCCAGTGCAAAAGCATGGTGCGATCATCCTGATCACGCTGCAATTCGCGATGCTGGCCGGGACCGATGGTATTCGGATTACAGCCTGCATGTCGCGCAGGTGACGCGAAGTTATGATTGGAAAAAGCCATGAGCGCGGTTCAATCTATCCCCAATAGCCGCATTGTCGTGCTGTTCCTCGTCATGCTTGTAGCGGCGGCTGGCAATACCGCGATGCAGTCCGCCCTTCCCGCAATCGCCAGCGAATTGGATATGCCCGACGTGTGGGTCAGCTTAGCCTTTAGCTGGTCTGCGTTGTTATGGGTTATCACTGCACCCAAATGGGCGCGCCTGTCGGATCGCCGGGGCCGCAAGCAATTGATGAGTGTCGGCATCATCGGCTTTGTTGCCTCGATGGGCATGTGCGGGCTGGTGCTGTGGCTTGGGCTGGCTGGCCTGATTGGTCCAGTGGTTACCTTCATCCTGTTTGCCTTGTTCAGAAGCCTCTATGGCGGTTTTGGTTCAGCTGCCCCACCTGCTGTTCAGGCCTATGTCGCCGCACGCACTGAACGCGCCGAGCGCACCAAGGCGCTATCGATGCTTGCATCATCTTTTGGCGTTGGCACCGTTATTGGCCCTGCCACCGCGCATTATTTTCTGTTCCCACCTTTCGGCCTGGCTGGACCGCTCATTATGTTTGCCGCCTTTGGTGTGGCCGTGTTGATTGCGTTGCATGTTCAATTGCCCAATGACACCCCGCGTTTTGAGGCGCGCGGTGCCGTTGCGACTTACCCCAATTCAGCTTCGATGAATTCGCCGGATGATGAAGATGTCCACGGTGATGCCTTGGGGTCCGCGTTGCCCACCCACAGAATCCGCCTGCCATGGCGGGATAGCCGAATGGCATCCTGGCTCATTGCAGGTTTGATCGGTGGCCATGCACAGGCAATCATTTTGGGCGTGGTGGGTTTTCTGGTGCGCAACCGGCTGGGATTGCAGGATCGTCCGTGGGAGGCTGTGCAAGCCAGCGGCTCAGTTATGCTCATTGGCGCAATGGCGACCTTGTTGGCACAATGGGGCCTCATCCCCATGCTATCACTTGCCGCGAGAAGTTCCGTACTCGTGGGCGCGATCCTCGCGTTAGTAGGCACGATCTTGACAGGCATCAGCTTTGATTTTTATGGCATTAGCACTGGCTTTGCCATTGCCTCGCTTGGTTTTGGCCTGTTCCGGCCGGGCTTTATGGCGGGTGCATCTCTAGCAGTCCATCGGCATGAACAAGGCGACGTTGCGGGCAAGATCGCCTCGATCAATGGTGCGGCCTATATTTTCGCGCCTGCGGTTGGCGTTGCATTGTTCAATTATTGGGAACCTGCCACATTCATCCTGATTTCTGCGTCTTTGCTGTTCCTGATCATTTGGGGGCGGCGCGCGTTGGTGGTACCGGAAACCTAGGCCATGGACTGCCTTCATCATTTCGGGTGTGTTAAGGGCCATGCCGAATTTGGACAAAAAAAGGGCCGACCGGAGCCGACCCTTCAAAAGTCTTTAGGAGAGGATGCCTATAAGGCTTTTCCCGTATGGCTAGGTTTCATTTATTGTGCAAGTGCGAACAGTGCAATTACTGTTGCAAATGATGCAACTGCAATTTATAGGTTTATGGTGATTTTCGTGGCATTTGCACGATCGCGAAAGCAGAAATGTTTTGTTGCAGCGCGACAAAATTAGGAGATGATATGCGCAGATTGCCACCCCTACGCTCGCTGGAAGCCTTTTTGCGCGTCGCTAAGCTGGGTTCGGCGAAAGCTGCCGCGAGCGAACTCGCATTATCTCCACCCGCGCTCAGCCGTCGTATCAAGGCTCTGGAAGACTTCATCGGCAAGTCCCTGTTTGATCGCCGCGCACAAGCGATGGTCATTAATGCGGATGGCGAGACACTTCTGGCGGCCGTTGAACCCGCGATGGACGCAATGGCAGAGGCGGTTGACGAGTTGGCCGGTCGTGGCGGAGAATATCGCCTGCGTCTGGGACTCTTGCCCCTCTTCGGTTCGCAAAGACTGATTCCGCGCTTGCCTGAACTGCGTAAGGCGTTCCCGAAGCTTCATATCGATGTGGACACATCAGGCCATGCCGAAAATCTGCTGGGAGATGTCGTCGACGCAGCCATCATTATCGCAGCAGACGTCGACCCCAAGCTTTACAGTGTCCGCTTGGACCGCAATCTTGTTTACGCCATCGCCTCTGAAAAATGGGCAAAGGAGCATAAGGTCGAAAAGCCTGAGGACCTCGCAAAGTACACAGTCATGGTCCACAGTGACATGCCTTTGATATTTGACGCATGGCGGCAGGCCATGGGGGCCCCCCGCCTGAAGCCGGCTGCGATCGATAGCCTTGATAGCGGCGCATTGATGCTGGAGGCCGCCGCAAACGGTCTTGGCGTTGCCATCATGCACGGAAGCCACTTCTCCGACGCGCGCGACCCGCGCCTGACACGGCTTTTCAGTGCAGAAGTCGAAAGCCCCTACAGCTATTACTTTGTGTGCCGCCCCCGCGCGCTAAAGCAGAGAGCCGTGAAAATCTTTCACGACTGGTTGTTGAAGGCAGGCGTATAAACGCACACGTTCCATTAACGCCTGTTCGTGACGCGAAGCGCATTTTGGCCTTGCCTGTCCGTTTAACGCTGATCTGATTTGCACTTCCGCGCTGGCAACCTGTGTCATCAACCGATGGCGATGGAGCGAAGCACTTGACCCAGTCGGCGACGGACGTCATTGCAGGTTAATGACTCAAGACGTAGCCGACATGAATTTTGAAACTGCGCTGCGTGCGCTTGAAGACATCGTCCATAAGTTGGAAAGCGGTGAGGCTCCGCTCGATGAATCCATCGCCTTGTACGAGCGCGGCAATGCGTTGCGGGCCTTGTGCCAACAACGGCTTGATACGGCGAAGGCGCGTATTGAGGCCATCGTACAAGGGCCAGATGGATCGCCAACGGGTACAACAACATTCGATGCCGGATGAGCATTATGGCTACGCAAATACCATTATTACAGGACTCACTCGCGCAAATTGCAGCGGACATTGATCACGAATTTGATACGCTTCTGACGCTACCCGGCGACGCGCGGGACCGCCTATATGCCGCCATGCGCCATGCCGCGATTGGCGGCGGCAAGCGCCTGCGTCCATTGCTTGTGACCGCGACTGCGGCTCTGTTCCATGTGGACCGTGCGGTGGCTTTGCGCGTTGGCACGGCTGTCGAAGCCATTCATGTTTACTCTTTGGTGCATGACGACTTGCCCTGCATGGATGACGACGACCTGCGGCGTGGCAAGCCGACAGTGCACCGCGCGTTTGATGACGCGACGGCGGTTCTGGCGGGCGATTCTCTCCACGCCTTGGCATTCGAGATACTCGCGAGCCCGCAAACGCATGGCGACCCGTTCGTGCGCGGTGAGTTGGTATCTACCCTAGCATTGGCAAGCGGTCCGGAAGGCATGGCTGGCGGGCAAATGATGGACATCGAAGCCGAGAAATCTGCGTTTGATCTCCAAACCATCATGCGCCTGCAAGCGCTTAAGACTGGCGCTCTGATTGCCGCCAGCGTCGAAATGGGCGCGATATTAGGACATATCCCGACAGAAGGCCGAACGCATTTGCGGGGATATGCCCGAGACATTGGCCTTGCCTTTCAGATTGCCGATGACATCATGGATGTCGAAGGTGATCCTGAACTGGCCGGCAAAGCGCTTCAAAAAGACGCGGCGGCCAATAAAGGCACTTTTGTATCTCTCATGGGACTCGAACGCGCCAAGCAGCAGGCGGAAATGCTTGTGCAGCAGGCCAATGACCATCTGGCGACTTATGGTGCCGAAGCCGATCTTCTGCGCGCCATTGCCAATTATATTACCGAAAGGGACCGCTAAATGACACACCGGATTGGCGTATATCCCGGCACATTTGACCCAATCACCTTGGGCCATATGGACATCATCCGGCGCGGCGCAAAATTGGTAGATGAATTGATCATCGGCGTAACCACAAACGCGGCCAAATCCCCGATGTTTTCGGATGATGAACGGATTGCAATGGTCGAGCGCGAAGTTGCCAGCATCGGTTCGGCGCATATTCGCGTTGTTGGGTTCAACTCATTGCTTATGGATTTTGCCGAAGCGCAAGGTGCCAGCACCGTCATTCGTGGTATTCGCGGCGTCACGGATTTCGAATATGAATATCAACTCACGGGCATGAACCGCCAATTGAACGATCGCGTCGAAACGCTGTTTTTAATGGCCGACGTGTCATTACAACCCATTGCCTCTCGGCTGGTGAAGGAAATTGCGATTTACGGCGGCGAAATCGGGAAGTTTGTGACCCCCAATATTCGCAACGAAGTCGTTGCGCGCGTGCAAAAGCTGGGCAAAAAAGGCGTTAAGCGCTAAACCGGCTTGTGTCGCTTGCGTTCCTTAGGTTTTGGGGGCGGTGGTAACTCGAGATACTCCTCCGGTACATAGATAGCATAGGTCGCCAGCCGGATTTCACCGACGAACTGGAACAGGCAGGCCGATAATAACGCCAAGGCCAGCATGAACAATGCCACGGCGACCCAAGCAGCGTGCGTATTGGTCAGTCCGAGCACAAACAGCGCGACTATCATGACGCACACCGAAATGGCCGACAGCACCGCAAACAATATGGACGAACCCACGACGCGCATGCGCTTTTCGATGATCCGCAATTCACGCACGACACGCTCGTGCGCTATGCCTTCAGTGTTGGGATATTGGCGCTGCAAATCGCGTGAGCGGTCTACAATGCGCGCCAGTCGGCCAGTAAGCACATTGAGAAGGCTGCCTACTGCGACGAGCAGGAACGCTGGTGTAAGTGCCGTCTGCAGAACAGAAATGACGGCAGCAAGATCCGGGCCGAATTCACCTTCCATTTTGCTTCTCTGCCGCCAAAGCGCGCAAGTCGGTTTTCAGCAATTTGCCAATATGACTGCGCGGCATTTCGTCGATGGTGTAGAGCACTGAAATCCGCTGCGTCTTGCCAAGCTGCCCGTTCACACGCGCAAGAATGGAGTCAGGCGATGCCGCCGCGTCCGTCAACCGCACAAAGCCAACGGGCGTTTCGCCCCACGCTTCCGAAGGCATGCCAACCACCGCAGCCTCGGCCACTTCGGGCTGCGCCTCCAACAATTCCTCAAGGTCTTTCGGGTAAATGTTGAAGCCACCGGAAATGATCATGTCCTTGGCACGGCCCACAATCGAGACGAAGCCATCCTCGTCAACAATGCCAATATCTCCCGTTTTCAGCCAAATGTTTCCATCCGCGTCACGCCACTCCATCTCGCGTGTTTTTTCTGGTTGGTTTTTGTAACCGGACATCATGGTGGGCGACCGACCGGTCAGCACGCCTTTGGCACCGGCGGGCAGGCGATTGTCATCCTCGTCCAATACGATCAGTTCATGGCCCGTAACTGGCTGCCCTACGGTGTGCAGCTTGTTGGGATAGTGATGGGCCTGCAACATGCACACAACGCCCCCTTCAGTCATACCGTAAATCTCGACAAGGCCGCCCGGCCAACGCTGAAGCACATCGGCCTTCAACTCCGCGGCAAAAGGCGCGCTGGTGCAGAATTTTACGATGAAGCTGCTGAGATCGTAATTATCAAATTCCACATGCGTCATCAGCCGGGAATATTGCACTGGCACAAGCATGGTGTGCGTGGTCTGATCGGTCTGCGCATGGTCAAGATAGGCCAGAGCATCAAATTTCTCCATGATCCGCGCAAAACCACCATGACAGATCGTTGGCAGAAATACCGCCAATGTCGTGTTCGAGTATAAAGGCGTCGAGACCAACGACCGCGTGTCGCTGTTGTAGATTGACTTGAATCCACCTGCCATCTGGCGCCAGCGCATGCCATGCGAATGGATAATGCCCTTGGGCGTTCCCGTGGTGCCACTCGAATAAATGATGTTGAACGGGTCAGTCGCAGCGGGCGGCGGCGCGTCAAAACGCGCGCCTTCCTCTGCCATCCAGTCGGTCAGTGCCGGATGGTCACCAACGGCATTTTCAAGCATGACAATTTTGACATTGCCCAGATCGACGCCTTCAATATCAGCCAGTTTCGCAGCATCGACGAACAAATGCATCGCGCCGGAATCTTTGAACATCGCGGCCAACTGCGCGGGCGTTGCCGATGTCGTCAATGGTGCAGCGCAACCCCCTGCGCGCACGACGGCAAGATACACCAACGCATAGGGAATATTGCTGGTCCCCAATATGGCAACCGCTTGCCCCCGCTGTAGCCCGTCGCGCTTTAGCACTGCGGCTATCCGCGCTGTTGCTTGCGCAAGTTCGCGCCACGTCAGTTCGGAACTGCTATCGGCAAGCGCACGCGCATGAGGCTTTTCCTCGCCCCAAGCGCGAATGAGCGCGCCGAAATCACCAAATGATTTTTCCAATTCAGTATCGATCAACATCTAAATTCCCGTCTCCGGTTCGCCAGTTTGTCTGCAGGCTTAGCGCGATATACAAAAGTTGCATCGCCTAATTTTCAACAGCAATGCCGGGGTTAAAACTGCCGGTATCGTCAACCATAAAAGACTGTGGAAAAAAGGCGAATTTTGGGGGCTTTTCCTTGGGTTTCTTGGGCTTTGGGCCTACAGTGCGCGGATGACTGAAGAAACAGCGGAAACCCCGCCATTTAACCTCTCTGCGGATAGCGCAGCCAACCCCAATCAGAATGAATATGGTGCAGACAGCATCAAGGTTCTGAAGGGCCTCGACGCAGTTCGCAAGCGCCCTGGCATGTATATTGGCGACACGGATGACGGTAGCGGCCTGCACCACATGGTGTTCGAAGTTTCCGACAATGCCATCGACGAGGCGCTGGCCGGACATTGCGACCTTGTGCTGATCGAACTGAACCCCGATGGTTCGGTTTCGGTCGAAGATAATGGTCGCGGCATTCCAACCGGCATGCATAAGGAAGAGGGCGTTTCCGCCGCAGAAGTCATCATGACTCAACTGCACGCGGGCGGCAAGTTCGAGAACACTTCTGACGATAATGCTTACAAGGTTTCCGGCGGATTGCATGGCGTTGGTGTGTCGGTGGTGAACGCACTATCCGAGTTTTTGGAACTCGTAATCTGGCGTGAGGGTAAAGAGCACTGGATGCGTTTTGAGCATGGAGATGCCGTAGGCCCCTTGATCGTGCGCGGTGACGCGCCTATGGTCGATGGCAAGCCCAAAAAGGGCACACGCGTGACCTTCATGGCGTCCACCAACACGTTCAAAAACGTGCTGGAATTTGACTTTGATAAGCTTGAGCATCGCTACCGCGAACTGGCGTTCTTGAACTCCGGCGTGCGCATATTGCTGCGCGACAACCGGCATTCCGATGTCAAAGAACATGATCTGTATTATGAAGGCGGCATTGGCGCGTTCGTAAAATATCTGGACCGCAACAAGGCGGCATTGCTCGCCGACCCCATCACGATCACGTCGAACCGCGACGGCATTGGTATTGACGTCGCTTTGGAGTGGAACGACAGCTATTACGAAAACGTATTATGCTTCACCAATAACATTCCGCAACGTGACGGCGGCACCCATTTGGCGGCCTTCCGTTCAGCGCTTACGCGCACCTTGAATAACTATGCCGAGAAATCGGGCGTGTTAAAGAAAGAGAAAGTCACGCTGACCGGCGATGACATGCGTGAAGGGTTGACGGCCATTGTCTCGGTCAAGCTGCCTGATCCCAAATTCTCGTCACAAACGAAGGACAAGTTGGTCTCCTCCGAAGTGCGTCAGCCGCTGGAAAGCCTTATGGCAGACCGGATGAGCGAGTGGCTGGAGGAGAATCCCGGCCATGCGCGCACTGTCATTCAAAAAGTAATCGACGCCGCCGCCGCCCGCGAAGCCGCGCGGAAGGCAAGGGAGGCAAGCCGTAAATCGGTAATGAGCGTTGCATCCCTGCCCGGTAAGCTTGCCGATTGTCAGGAGAAGGATCCCGCAAAGTCCGAACTGTTCTTGGTCGAGGGTGACTCGGCAGGCGGATCAGCCAAGCAAGGCCGCGACCGCCATTACCAAGCGATTTTGCCGCTGAAGGGTAAGATCCTGAACGTGGAACGCGCACGCTTTGACCGGATGCTGTCATCAAAGGAAGTCGGTACGCTGATTCAAGCCATGGGCACAGGCATTGGGCGCGAAGATTTCAACATTGAGAAATTGCGTTATCACAAGATCGTGATCATGACTGACGCTGACGTTGACGGTTCGCATATTCGCACGCTGTTGCTCACATTTTTCTACCGCCAGATGCCCGAAATCATCGAAAACGGGCATCTCTTCATTGCGCAGCCACCTTTATACAAGGTCGCGAAGGGCCGCAGCGATATCTATGTGAAGGATGACAAAGCACTGGATGACCATCTGGCCGAGCTTGGCCTTAACGGCGTTGTGTTAGAAGGCGCAGGCGGGCAACGCGCTGGCGCTGATCTTGGCGCATTGGTCGACCACGCACGCCGTATGCGCAGCCTGATGGCCTTTGTCCCGCGCCGTTATGACCCAACGATTGTCGAGGCCATGGCGCTCACGGGCGCGCTGGACCCCGAAGCCACCGACCGCACCGCAGCCGTTGCCAAGGGGGCGGCTTGGATGGCTGCGCAAGATGTGGAGGGCAAATGGTCCGGCCGCGTGTCCGAAGATGGCGGCTATCATTTCGAACGCCTCTGGCGCGGGGTGACCGATCATCACATCATAGAGGCCGCGTTCCTAATGTCTGCCGAAGCCCGCAAATTGCACAAGTTGGCGAGCGAAGAGACCGCCAGCTATGAAACCCCAGCGCGGCTTATCAAAGTCTCCGCTGCCGCCGCCGAGGCGATAGACAAGGTCGAGAGCGATGAAGAGGCTGGTGACGCAGTTGGCGATCAAGCGAAGCGCGCAACCACTGCGGTCAGCGTCGGTAACAAGGGCGCAATTACGCGTCCGTCAGAATTGCTGGAGGCGATATTGATTGCCGGCCGCAAAGGACTATCGATTTCGCGGTACAAGGGTCTTGGCGAAATGAATGCCGAACAATTGTGGGAAACCACACTTGATCCCGATCACCGTTCGCTGCTCCGCGTGGAGATTGATCAGGCTGACCTTGCCGACGACATTTTCACCAAGTTGATGGGCGAAGTCGTTGAACCACGGCGTGACTTTATTGTCGAAAACGCGCTCAATGTCGCGAACTTGGACGTCTAGGGCAGGATCTTAAGCTTTCGGATGACCGCAAACTTCGGGCATTATGGCGCTTGGTCGTTCGAATATTGAAATGGTTTGTTTATGTGCCTTCCCTGTTCGAAGAGGCATGATGCACAGAAGCGGTTTTTTCATAATGGCATTGCTGACATTGCCCGTCTTGGCGCAGGCCGGCGACAGTCGTGTCGAAATCGGCACTGGCATGGCCAGCTATTATGGCGTCGAACTGGGTGGAAGCCGCACGGCGAGCGGGGAACGCTTTGACCCTGCGGCCATGACCGCTGCCCATCGCACCTTGTCGTTCGGCAGCCGTGTTGCCGTTACAAACCTGGCCAATGGTCAGGAAGTCGTTGTCCGTATCAACGACCGCGGCCCTTGGGGTAAATCACGCATTGTGGACGTGTCCTATGCCGCAGCCAAGCAACTTGGCATGCACCGCACTGGCATTGCCAAAGTGAAGCTTGAACTGCTGGATTAGGGTCAGGACCACTTAAACAATCGCAGCGCGCTGCCATTCGGGCAGATTGAGCGCGTTCATATCCTCGACACGGCGTAACTCCACTGACAGCCCAAGTTCAGGATAAGCACACCGCTGGCGGTTAAGGTCGGCCTGTTCCAACGGCACGACTACCAGCCGCCGGCTGACCTTTTGCCGCCAGTTCATGCGCGCGGTGTTTTCTTGGCCCACATAGCATCCCTTGTTGAACGATACGCCGTTCAGTTCGGCAGCATTCGCCTCAAGCCATAAGGTTTGCTCGCTTCCAAGCTCAGCTACCCCTTCAGGTATGCCCAATGCCAGCCGATGTGCGCGATACTCGGCGCTGACGTCCACATCATCTGCTGCGGGGGTTCCAAGCCGCCGTTTGCCCATATCGGGATGACGCGGGTCGCCGCTGCCGTCTGCGTTCCAAAAGACCGCGCAGGACGAATCAATCGCAATCGCAATCTTGCGCCGCAACCGATAGATAGACAGCCGCCGAACGAACGCTTCTGCCTGCGCATGTTCACAATCGATGAGCACATCGTCGCCATCCGCCCATAACAGAAAATCGAACAACGCCTTGCCTTGCGGGCTCAAGAGCCCCGCCCATAAGGGCATCACAGCTGCCGTATCCTGCGTCACCAGCCCTTGCAGGAATTGACGCACATCTTCATCGGTTTCGGTGGGCGACAAACGGACGACATGACGGTCAAATAGACGGGTGTTTCGCATAGGTGACAGATAGGGCGACGAACGCTTAAAGGGAAGCCATGACCGACCAAATGATTCTATCCATCCGCCGTCCCGACGACTGGCACGTCCATTTGCGCGATAATGCCGTGATGCGCAGCGTGGTGCCTTATACCGCGGCACAATTCGCGCGCGCTATTGTCATGCCCAATCTGTCTCCGCCCATAACGACGGTCGAAGCGGGCGCGGCCTATCGCGACCGCATTTTGGCTGCTGTGCCGCACGGGGTCAGCTTCACGCCTTTGATAACGGCCTATCTGACCGACGCGACGGACGGCGAGAAACTGGCGCGGGGCTTTACCGAAGGCGTGTTTACCGCGGCAAAATTATACCCCGCTCATGCAACGACCGGAAGCGCCCATGGCGTGACCAATGTCGCCAAGATCATGCCCGCACTTGCGCATATGGCGCGCATTGGCATGCCATTGCTCATCCACGGCGAAGTGACCGATTCACATGTCGACATATTCGACCGGGAGGCCGTGTTCATCGAACGCACACTATCAAAGCTCGTGCGCGACTTGCCTGAGCTGCGCGTCGTTTTTGAACATATTACTACGGCAGATGCGGTCGCCTTTGTCAATGATGCCAGCGATAACATCGCCGCCACAATTACGCCGCAGCATTTGCACATCAATCGCAATGCCATGTTCGAAGGTGGCATCCGCCCGCATGCATATTGCCTGCCAGTGGCGAAGCGCGAAGTACACAGGCTTGCCCTGCGCAAGGCCGCGACATCAGGCAGCGCCAAATTTTTCCTTGGTACCGACAGCGCCCCGCATGACACATCCGCCAAGGAAAGCGCCTGCGGCTGCGCAGGGATATTCAACGCGCCATTTGCCATGGAAAGCTATGCCGCGGTTTTTGAAGAAGAGGGCGCGTTGAACAAGCTTGAAGCCTTCGCGTCAGAAAACGGCCCGCATTTTTATCGCCTGCCGCTGAATGAAGATCGCATAACGCTGGAGCGTGTGGACACACCGGTTCCCCAGTTGCTTGCGTTAGAAGGCGTTTCAGTCGTGCCCTTTCACGCGGGCGAAACTTTGCGCTGGTGCTATCGGGCTTAGGATCAGGGCTTAGGCCTTTGCGGCCCGATAGGTTTTGATCGCATCTGCGCAGAATATCGCGATACTGAACCAAATAAGGATGAAGCACGCCAGTTTGGTTGTGCTTAACGGTTCGTCATAGGCATAGAAACCCAATAAAAATGCTATCGACGGCGCGATATACTGAACGAAGCCAAGGCTGGCATAACTCATCCGCTGCGCCGCTGTTGCAAACATCAACAGCGGGATTGCTGTGACTGCGCCTGCAAGGATTAACAGCCCGGATGTCGTATAATCATCGCCGAACCCGCCAGTGCCAGCGTGCGCATACCAGAACACTGCGCCAAGCGATAAGGGCGCAAGCAACGTCGTTTCAATGGCGAGGCCAGGTACAGAGCCAACGGGCGTTACTTTGCGGATGAGACCGTATAGGCCAAAGCTGAGGGCCAAGGATACCGAGACCCATAATGTGTCGAGCGCATCGCCGATGAGGATAGCAACGCCAATGGCGGCGACCGCGACAGCCACCATTTGCAGCGGACGAAGCCGCTCACCCAGAAACAGCCACCCGAGAAGCACATTCACCAAGGGATTAAGATAATAACCCAGGCTGGCGGCCAATATGTGATCGGTGGAAACAGCCCAAATATATATGAGCCAATTGACAGCAATCAGCGTCGCTGTTGCCAGCAAGTTGCGTAAATGCACCTTGTGCCGGAAAATAGCGCCATATTCGTGCAACTGCTTGCGAAACGCCATGATTACCAGCAGCAATGGGATCGACCATAATATCCGCTGCGCCACGATAGCTATTGGCGGCACGTGGTTCAAAAGCTTAAAATATACGGGCATGAAGCCCCAGATCAGATAGGCTGATATCGCATAAGGCAGGCCGCTGGCCAGCTCGGTTTGTTTATCATCTGCCATGTTTTAAAGCATCCGCCCTCAATACAGGGTCAGATAATCCCGCCGCCAATCCAGAGGCGAAGTGCGCAAATCGCCATGACCACCAGACAAAAATTACGGCCGCCATTTTTATCCGAGATAAGCCCAAACACCGCGCCAGCACCGGCGATCAAGATGATGAACCAGTTCAGCCATCCCAGAAACGGGATGAACCCGATGAAAGACAGGATAAGGGCAATGAGGCCCAGAAGGATCGCGATAACATTTACCATGTGCGGACTGTGGCGCGTTTTGGGCGGCGTGGCAAGTAAAGGCAGTCGCGACATACGCAATCGCGGCAGCAAAATATGCAGATGACAAGAGGCTCAGGCTGTTGCCAACCCAAGCCCCTTTGCCTTCATGCGTTTTTAGGCATTAGCGCCATTGTTCGAGGCCCCTATAGTCGATATCCAAGACACGGCCCTGCTCAACGGTACAACTAAACCGTCCCTTGTTATATCCGCGACCGTACGCGTTGGAGTCGGAGCGATTATAGCGGTCGTTGCCATAGGCATTGTAGCCGCGACCGGCATCTTGGACGACAACATTGCCGTTCACGCGATAGCCGTAACGTGTGCGCTGAATGTCACGGATTTGCGTCACTTCCGAACGGCTATAGCCATTTGCCCGGCGTTCAACATTATGAACACATTGGTTGACCGCATCACGGCTATTTCCGCTGCGATAGGCATTGGAATTGCGCGCACGATTATAGTCATAATTGCCGCCATCATCATAACGATTATTATTGCCAGCGGAAAGCACGGCGGCCAGACCACCGAGCACAACTGCTCCAGCAATAATCTCGCCAGCGCTGATCCCGTCACGATGACGGTCATAGCGATCCTGCGCTTGAGCAGGGGCAACGGCGCTAACCAAAACTGCCGCAGCAGCTCCGGCTCCAAGCAAGCTTTTGGTCATGTATTTCATCGTCATTCTCCAGGTCGGGCGCAGTCATTTCTGGCCGATGGAGACGAAGTAGCCGATTCGGTTTGACCGGATGCTGAATTGACTTGTCAGCATCCGTTCATACAAATCAGCGTTTTTATGAACGATTATTCGGTCAGCTTCAGGCCCGTCCATTTTGCGAGGAACGCATAAATGTCCGAATATTCGTCGATCACCTTGTCAGTTGGCTTACCCGACCCGTGGCCAGCTCGGTTTTCAATACGGATGATTTTGGGTTTGCTTCCGGTCTCTGCGGCTTGAAGGGCGGATATATATTTGAAGCTATGGCCCGGGACCACGCGGTCGTCGGTGTCCGCGGTCGATACAATGACGGCGGGATATTCGACTCCTGATTTGATGTTGTGATAGGGCGAGTACGTCATCTGCATTTTGAAATCGGCTTCCCTGTTCGGATAGCCATAATCGTCGACCCAATAACGGCCGGCGGTAAACCGGTCAAAGCGAACCATGTCCATGACACCCACGGCAGCATGTCCCGCCGCAAATAGATCAGGCCGCTGGTTCAGCGATGCGCCGATCAGCAAGCCACCATTGGAGCGGCCTTCGATCGCAATCTTGCCCTTGGCCGAAATGCCACTGGCAATCAGATATTCCGCCGCCGCGGCAAAATCGTCAAAGACATTCTGCTTGTTCA
>Ga0247843_1006119_pt1 | contig 16012 bp, 11 predicted proteins | sample LaCruzMarch2017__FD_192420 | JGI IMG/M metagenome (GOLD analysis project Ga0247843, IMG submission 192420) | Freshwater microbial communities from meromictic Lake La Cruz, Castile-La Mancha, Spain - LaCruzMarch2017_8m | ecosystem: Environmental > Aquatic > Freshwater > Lake | place: Spain... | reverse complement strand
CCCTCCAAGGCGCTCAAAACGTCCTCGACCTCCGAACCTCTCTCCTGTGCAACCGCTTTGACTCCCAGTGGTCCGCCAGAAATCAAATAGCCGCATGAACCTCCGTAACTTTCCCGTCATGCACCCCTCAAGGGTTCCCACGCCCCTTGACAGAACAGACCTGTTGGATAGACTAGTTCCATGAGCACGACTGCCGCCGTGAAATCACTTCCCACAACCATCGGAAGCTTCCAGGCCAAGACTGAACTCTCCCGGCTCCTGCGCCAGGTGCGCGCAGGTAAATCCTTCATCATCACCCAAAGGGGCAAGCCCGTAGCGGAGATCAAGCCGTTGGACAAAGCACCAAAAGCGGGCCGCTGGGGGGACATGCAGGGAAAAATCCGGATTTCCGATGACTTTTGTGACCCGGTTGACGGGATGCGCGATTACATGCCTTGAAGCATGCGCTATCTCCTCGATACGCACACGGTCCTGTGGCTGCGGGAAAACAATCCGCGCCTTGATCGAATCAAATGGGAGCCGGTTTTGTTCTCCCCCGACAATGAAATCCTCGTCAGCGTCGTCTCGCTCTGGGAAATCACGATCAAAAAAGCGCTCGGCAAGCTGACCTTTGAGGGAGGAATCGAGGAGTTCGCGGCCACGCTCGAAAGCGTGCAGGGATTCCATCTTCTGCCCGTCGAACCGACGCACCTCGGGCGCTTGGGGCGGCTGCCTTTTCATCACGGAGATCCCTTCGACCGCCTGCTCATCGCCCAAGCCATCGAGGAAAAAGCCGTGACTGTGACGAACGACGGCAACTGGAAAAAGTATCCGGTGAAAGTCCGCTGGTAGGTTTGCCGCGGCACTCATTTTCCGTGCAACTTTTGAAGTCTGTTGGCTGAAATCTCTCCCTAAATTGGTGGCGGTATTGGCGTCGGGGTAGGTGTTGGAGTCGGCCCACCGCCACCTCCGCCGCCTCCGCCTCCGCCACCAACTGGTGGGTCTACCGCTCCTGTATCTCCACTTGCTTGATCAGCCCTGTATCCTCCGGTCACTTTGACCCGGAGAAATCTCCTGTTGCCGGAGGACTGGTCGGTCACTGTTACCATGCGCAGGCCTGTGCCCGTGTCGGATACCGTGCTCAGCGAGCCGGCGGGAACCGTTGTCGCGCCACCGGTGCTCGTCGCAATGTCGGTCCAGGAAGACAAATCGGATGATGCCTGCACGGTGTAGATGACGTCAGCGCACACGGTGTCGCACTTGAAGGAAATCTGCAGTTTTTTGCCTTCATCGACATTCAGTGCAGGAGAAATTCCAGCCGAATCGGCGGCCTTCGGGTCACCACCAAACGCGTATTCCAGGAAATTCACCATCCCGTCGTGGTCGAAGTCCTCTGTCATGGCGGTCATCCCCGTCGCGACGTCGTCAGACGTGAAGAGGCTTCCCTGCCATGCCGCAAAAGGCAATGGATCCAAATTCGCACTCGCGTAGCCATTCCATGTCGGCGAGGAAAAATTCACGTTCAGGCCGTGGTAATAGACGGTGAAGCCGCTGGCGTTGGAGTCAAAGACGCCCCAACCCATGCTTGATGGGGCATTCCCTGTGAACTCTGCGCTGGTCAGACTGCTGCACAGGTAAAACGCCCAATCTCCGATGGCGGTGACAGAGCTGGGAATCGTCACGTTCGTCAGCCCGCTGCAGGATCGAAACGCGCGGACCCCGATACTATTTACACCGCCGCCGATCACGACGCTGGTCAGGCCGGAGCAGGAATAGAACGCATCGTCTCCGATGCTGGTAACCGTGTCCGGGATCGTCACGCTGGGCAGTCCGGTGCAACCCGAGAACGCCGCTTCCCCGATAGCCGTAACGCTGCCGGGAATGGTCACCCAGGTCAGGCTGGTACAAAGTTCAAACGCCCATTTCCCGATGGATGTGATGCCGCTGGGAATTGCCACTTGCGTCAGCCCTGTGCACCCGGCGAATGCCGCTTCCGGGATGGTGGTGATGCCATTGGAGATGATCAGACTCGTCATCCCGGCGCACGAGCGAAACGCATATGTTCCCAGAGATGTTACACTATCGGGAATTGTCACGCTGGTCAGAACGCCACAAAGTCCGAACGCCCATTCTCCGATGGAGGTGACACTGTTGGGGATCGCCACGTTTGTCAGGCCAATACAGTTGTAGAATGCGCCGTCTCCGATGGAAGTAACGCTGCCAGGAATCGTCACGCTCGTGAGTCCGCCACATTCGAAGAATGCACCCGTCGAAATGGTAGTAACGCCGATGGGAACCGTCACTTGAGTAAGCCCGCTGCATCTGCCGAATGCCTCATCCGGGATGATTGTGATCCCGTTGGAGATGGTCAGGTCCATCAGCCCGGAGCATGATCGAAACGCATATCTTCCCAGGGATGTGACGCTGTCGGGAATTATCACGCTGGTAAGGCTGGTGCATCCGTCGAACGCCCAATCCCCGATACCCGTGACGCTTCCGGGGATCGTTAAACCTGTCAGGCCAACACACTTGTAGAATGCACCGTTCCCGATGGTCATCACGCCGTCAGGGACCGTGATGCTCGTTAACGCGCTGCATTCGGCGAAGGTGCCTTCCGCGATGTTTGTGACGCTGCCGGGAATCATCGCACTCGTCAGCCCGGTGCAGGATTGAAACGCGGATTTTTCGATGCTGACAACACTGGCCGGAATAATCACGCTGGTCAGTCCAATACAGTTGTAGAACGCGCCAGTTCCGATGCCGGTGACCGGCAGCCCGTTGATTGTGCTCGGGATGATAAGAGCACCGCCAGTGCCAGTATACCCCGTGATCGTAACCTGGGAGTTTGCGGTCGTGTATGTGTATGGCAACAACTCGAGCGAAAGCCCGCCGGACCATACGTCCCAGCCGGTGGATCCTGACAGATAATAACCCTTTGCATTATTGTCTCCGGTGAATACCTCCGAACCAATGCTGGGGGCGTTGCCCAGAAAAAAAACTCCCGTTAGACCCGTGCAGCCAGCAAACGCCCTTTCCCCGATACTGGTGACACTGCCGGGGATCGTCACGCTGGTCAGCCCGCTGCAAAAATAAAACATCCCGCTGCCGATGCTGGTCACCCCTTCTCGAATCGTCGCGCTCGCCAGTCCGGTGCAATTGTAAAATACCCCGTATCCAATGCTGGTGACGCTGGAGGGTATCGTGATGTTTGTCAGCCCAAAGCAGTAGGAAAACGCCTGGTCGCCGATACTGGTCACCCCTTCGGGAATCGTCACGTTCAGAAGTCCGGTGCAACTGTAAAATGCCCCGTTCCCTATGGTCGTCACGCCTGCGGGGATCGTCAGACTCGTCAAGCCGATGCAATCCATGAACGCCCAATCCCCGATACCGGTCACACCGGAAGGGATCGTATATGTGCCGACTTTGCCGGCAGGAAATGCAATGAGGTAGGTTTGCAACTTGTTGAAGAGGACTCCCTCCGGGCTGCTGAAACTGTGATTCTCGGGTGCAACCAACAGAGATGTCAGCTTGGGGCAATAGAAAAATGCTGAAGACACGATGTTGGTCACGCTGGCGGGAATCGAAATGCTCGTCAGTTCGGTGCAACCCTGAAACGCCTCGACCCCGATGCTGTTCCCTCCATCGGTAACCGTCACGCTTTTCAGCAAACGGAAATCGTTAAAGCGAAAACCGAAATTGAAGCCTGCAATGTTTGTCACGCTGGCGGGGATGCTCACGCTCATGAGTCCGCCACAATCGTTGAACGCATACTCTCCGAAGCTGGTAACGCTGTTGGGAATCTCCACGCTTGTCAGCCCGCTGCAACCGGCAAACGCCCAAGTTCCAATGCTGGTCACGCCTTCCGAAATCGTCAAACTCGTCAGTCCGCTGCAATGGTAGAAGGCCATGTCCCCGATGCTGGTCACGCTGGCGGAAATCATCAGGCCCGTCAGTCCACTGCAATTGCGAAAAGCCTTGTTCCCAATGCTCGTGATGCTGGCTGGAATCGTAATTTCTGTCAGCCCGCCGCAATAGGAAAACGCAGAGTCCCCAATGCTGGTGACCTGTTTTCCGTTGATCGTCGCGGGAATGGCCAATGCTCCGACTGGCGAGGATACGACCCCGGTGATTGTGATCGCTAACCCGGTGTCGGTGTAAGTGTATGTCGTCTCCAAATTGACGGTTTTGTAGCCTTCCCAAGTCGGCAAGGTGAATCCCGTGCTCCCATTATGAAAATACACGGCAAAGCTGTTCGCGACATAGTCAAAAACTTGGGAACCCATGTATTGGGGAGCCTCTCCCAAAAACTCCACGCAGGTCAGCCCGCTACAACCGTAGAACGCCCAGTCGCCGAAGGTGGTAACGCTGCTGGGGATGCTCACGCTCGTTAGCCCGCTGCAACCGGAGAATGCCCCGTCCCCAATGCTCGTGACGCTACTGGGGATGCTCACGCTCGTGAGTCCGCTACATCCGGAGAATGCCCCGTCCCCAATGCTCGTGACAGGCTTCCCGTTGATTCTCGCAGGAATGTCCAATGCGCCGAATGGAAACGAGTAACCGGTGATAGCGACAGATGTTCCGTCGTCGTTGAAAAAGAATGTCGGCGTTGTCCCCTCGATGCTCTGGGCGGGGTAGCCATTCCACGTTGGCAAGGAGAAGCCCCTTTTGGCCGCATCAAAATGAATGGTGAAAGAACTGTCCGCGCCGGCAAACACATTAGACCCAACATAGGATGGGGCATCCCCTAAAAACTCCGCGCTTGTCAATCCGCTGCAATAGGCAAACGCCTCGTATCCGATACTGGTGACGCTATTTGGGATACTCACGCTGGTGAGTCCGCTGCAAAAGGAAAACGCAGAGTCCCCGATGGTGGTAACGCTGCTGGGGATCGTCACACTCGTCAGCCCACTGCATCCGCAGAACGCCCAGACCCCGATGTTGGTGACGTTGCTGGGGATGCTCACGCTAGTCAGCCCGCTGCATCCGGAGAACACAGAGTTCTCGATGCTCGTGATACTACTGGGGATCGTCATGCTTGTCAGCCCGCTGCATCCGGAGAACGCAGAGTCCCCGATACTCGTAATGCTGCCGGGGATGCTCACGTTCGTCAGCCCGCTGCATCCGGAGAACGCCAAGACCCCGATACTCGTAACGCTACTTGGGATCGTCACACTCGTCAGCCCACTGCATCCGTAGAACACAAAATCCCCGATACTCGTGACGCTGGCGGGAATCGTCACGCTTGTCAGCCCACTGCATCTGTTAAACGCAGAGGCTCCGATACTCGTAACGCTGGTGGGAATCGTCACGCTTGTCAGCCCGCTGCATCCGTAGAACGCCCAGCCCCCGATGGTGGTAATGCTGTTGGGGATCGTCACGCTTTTCAGCCCGCTGCATCCGCAGAACGCGTAGCCCCCGATAGTGGTAATGCTGTTGGGGATCGTCGCGCTTGTCAGCCCGCTGCATCCATAGAACGCCCAGTCCCTGATGGCGGTAACAGGTTTTCCGTTGATTTCCGCCGGAAATTCCACCGATCCATAGGGAAGCGAGCAACCGGTGATGGTGAGAGATGTTCCGTCGTCCGTGAAAAAGAATGTCGGAGTTGTCCCCTCGATGCTCTGGGCGGCATAGCCATTCCACGTTGGCAGGGAGAAGCCCCGTTTGGCCGCATCAAAATGCACTGTGAAGGAACTGCCTGCTCCAACAAACACACTAACACTAGACCCAAAATAGGCCGGGGCATCCCCTAAAAATGTCGCACTCGTCAGCCCGGAGCAAAAGGAGAACGCCCCGTCCCCAATGCTGGTAACACTGCCGGGAATCGTCACACTCGTTAGGCTGCTGCATCCGTTGAATGCATAGGTGCCGATGCTGGTGACGCTGTTGGGGATCATCACGCTGGTCAGCCTGCTGCAATATTGGAACGCCCCGTCCCCAATGCTGGAGACACTGTCGGGGATTATCACGCCCGCTAGGCCGCTGCATCCGTTGAACGCATAGGCACCGATGCTGGAGACACTATTTGGGATCGTCACGCTGGTCAGCCCAATGCACTCGTTGAACGCAAAGGCATCGATGCTTGTGACGCTGCCTGGGATTGTCACGCTGATCAGGCCGCTGCAATATTGGAATGCCCCGTAGCCAATGCAGGTGACAGGTTTCCCATTGATTTCCGCCGGGATTTTCACCGAGCCATAGGGAAGCGAGCAAGCGGTGATGGTGAGAGATGTTCCGTCGTCCGTGAAAAAGAATGTCGGCGTTGTACCCTCAATGCTCTGGGCGGCATAGCCATTCCACGCGGGTAGGGAGAAACCCCGTTTGGCAGCATCAAAATACACGGTGAAGGAACTGCCCGCACCGGCAAACACATTATTTCCAACAGAGGACGGGGCATCACCTAAAAATGTCGCGCTCGTCAGGCCGCTGCATCCGTAGAATGCCCCGTCCCCGATGCTGGTGACGCTGCCGGGGATTGTCACGCTCGTCAGGCCACTGCAGTTTGCAAACGCCGAGGCCCCGATACTGGTGACCGGGAGGACATCAATTGTGTCCGGGACGTTTACCGCGACGTCTGTGCCGGTGTAGCCTGTGATGGTGATGGTTCCGTTATTGTTTGTGTAGTTCCATTGTCCCCGCGATTCGGAGACGACACCGAAGTCGCTGTTGTGGTTGACGACGGCCCAGACGGTGTTGCTGGCGGTGTCCACGCCGTGGGTGCCGAGGGTGAAGTCGGTGAGCGGGTTGTAGGCACGATCACCGACGAAAAGCGCGGTGCCTCCGGAGTTGCCGCCGACCGCCAGTTTCCATGACGAGGTGGCCGGGTCGAACCATCCGAGCCGGGCGGCGGATTCGTTGCCGAAGAGCGTGTTGGCGGTGGGTTTGTCGTAGGTGAGTTCAAGGACAAAGGTGTCGGATGAACCGGACCCGGAGGTGCCGGTCAGGCTGGCGATGTCGCTCGCGAGAGATGCCCCGCCTCGGTCGGCGAACGAGATGCTGACGTCCCGGTCACTTGCGGCAATTCCGCCGAGGAGGTTTATCGAAGTGGCCAGCCCACCTTGTCGAGTCACGGGCGGCAGCACGTAGGCCATTCCGGCGACAAATGTCCTGCCCAAGGTTCCGTTGCCGGAGATATGGACCGGGCCGCCAAGCGCTCCGCCGCTGCCGATTTGCAACGTGCCAGCGCGGATTGTCGTGTTGCCAGTATAGGTGTTCGCGCCAAGGAGAGTCAGCGTGTTGGAGCCAAGCTTGGCGAGGCCGAGCGTTCCCTGTGCCGTGTCGGTGAGAACAACCGAGCAGGAGCGGTTCGCTGTGGATGTGTCAAATCCCAGGCCGGCGTCCGCCGCAAAGTTCGTGGTTCCCAAGATGGTGACAATGTCCGCGTCCGTCACGTCATTGGAGACGACCAACGTCGCCCCGGCGGCCACGGTGTAGTTTCCGTTGGTGTTCCATCCCGGGAGGGCGGCCGTCGTGTCTATGGTGAGTGCGCCCGCAGAGACGGTGGTGCCGCCGGTGTAGCTGTTCACCCCGGCGAGGGTCTGTGTGCCGGCCCCGGTTTTTGTGAGGGTCATGCCAGCGGCCCCATCCGTTATGTTGCCCGAGTATGTGGCCGCGATGCCCGTTCCGGGATTGATGGTCAGGCTGGTGACGCTGCCGTAGCCTGTGATTGCCGTATCGAGGTCCACCGCGCCGCCGAGGCCCCCGAAATTGAGGACGGTGTGACCGGTCGCATTGAGGCCGCTGGTGCCGGTCGAACCGGTGGTGTTATAGGTGCTGTTCTGGAGTGCCAGGTTGTTTCCGAGCTGCAACACGCCCTCGTTGATTGTTGTGTTGCCGGTGTAGGTGTTGTTGCCGGAGAGAGTGAGTGTGCCGGTGCCGGACTTGACGAGAGCTCCGTAACCGTTGATGACGGTGCTGATGGTTAGGTCGGATGAGGAGTTGAACTGTAGCGTTCCTCCGGTAAGGGTGAAGCTGCCGGGGTTGCCGGTGCCCGTGAGGTTGCCGCCAAGAACAAGCGTCCCTGCGGTGATCGTTGTGTTGCCGGTGTAGGTTTTCACCCCGGAGAGAGTGAGCGTGCCTGCGCCCGACTTGACGAGGGATCCGTTGCCGCTGATGTCGCCACCGAGCGTTAGGTTGGTGGAGGAGTTGATCTGAAGCGTTTGTCCTCCCAAAAGCGTGACGTTTCCGGTTAAAGTGTCGGGCCCGTTGAGAACGAGCGTTCCCGCGCTGATTGTTGTATTGCCCGTGTAGGTATTATTGCCGGAGAGAGTGAGCGTCCCACCGTCGCCACCGTTAATCGTGAGCGTTCCCGAGTCAGCAGTCGCGCTGTTGATATGGAGAGATCCTGTGGCAACCAACAGGGCAATCACCAACAACAAACACGCCCTGTCTCCCCGCGTCCGCAGGAAAGTTGGCTTCGATCTGTTTTCGCATCGATTCATAAAAACTTCCATGCATCCCGGCCCTTCCTGCCGCCATTTACGGATTTTGTTCAGCAGTGAATGATTTTTACCATAGGTCAATTGCGAAGCGGCTTGGAATTGACCTGCGTCATTACTGTTTTCCAAAAACACGGAATTCTGGGCTGGCTGCCCGGAATTCTTGTTTGAAACAGTGTCAAATTCAGTCCTGCACGAGCAGGACGGTGAGCTTTTTCGGGCCGTGGGCGCCGAGGACGAGGATGCGCTCGATGTCGCCGGTGCGGCTCGGGCCGGTGATGAACGAGACAAAGGCAGGCACGCCGTTGTGGGCTTTTCGCAGGAGCGCGAACGCATCGGCAAGGTCGCCCACGAGTTGGGAACGCGATGCGATCACGACGTGATGCGGAGGAAGGACGGAAAGCGCACGGCCTCCGGCCGAGGCGGCCGTCACCATGATCCCCCCGGTCTGTGCCACAAGGCAGTCACACCCGCTGATCCCCGCGTCGCATTTTTCGAGATCGGAAGTTTTGTATTCGCGGTCGGTTGGCACGACCGGCAGGCCGAGCGCCTGAACTGCGGCGTTGCCGATTTCAAAATCGTGCGAGGCGACGGTCTTCCAACCGTTCTCACGGGCGAGCGATGCGAGTTCGGAGGCCACTGCGGCGGCGTCCGCGCAATGCCGGACCTCGGTTTTGAGATCGGAGGAATTTTTTTCGAACAGCGCGACGAGGCCGTCGTTGTTTTCCGGAACGGGAGGCAGCCAGTCGGTGGCAGAATGAGCCTCGCCGGAATGGCAGGTGTGGGTGAGGTGGCGCGCGGGAGCCTTGACCGACAGGGCCTCGCGGATCCGGCGCAGGATTTTCTCGCGGCTATCCATTGCGCTTCCTCCAGTATTCCTTGAACGATTGGGGCGGGGCGGCCGGCAGATCGCGCGTGGCGGTCCACATTCTGGCCGGATCGAAAAATTTTCCCCGGATCGCGTGCAGGACAGGTGCGCCGAGGCGGAGCATCGGGGCGGCGAGGCGGTAGAGCGCGGGGCGGCGCATGAACCATGCGAATCCGGCAAAGATTGGTTTCTCCCACCACACGGACTTTTCCGCGATCGCGTTCCGGCGGTTCTGGAGAAGATGGTGGTGGAGGTCGATCCTGACCGGGCAGGCCTCGTGGCAGGCCCCGCAGAGCGAGGAGGAAAACGAAAGGTGCTTCCAGGATTGCAGCCCTCGCAGGTGCGGGGTGATCACCGAACCGATCGGCCCCTGATACGTGGTGCCATAGGAATGACCGCCGATGTTTTTGAAGATCGGGCAGACGTTGAGGCACGCACCACATCGAATGCAGTGGAGCGCGTCGCGCTGCTCGGCGTCGGCGAGGAGGGCCGTGCGCTTGTTGTCGAGCAGCACGACATGGAATTCCGTGGGGCCGTCGGTTTCGCCCGGCTGGCGGGGTCCGCCGAGCAGGGTGTTGTAACAGGTCATGTTCTGGCCCGCGCCAGAGGTGGCCAGCATCGGCAGGAGAACGGCGAGGTCTTCCAGCTTCGGAATGACTTTTTCGATGCCCACGATGCTCACGAGGACCTTCGGTAGAGTGGTGCTCAGGCGCGCGTTGCCCTCATTCTCGGTGATGGAAATGTGCCCGGTCTCCGCAACAGCAAAATTAGCGCCGCTTATCCCCATGTCGGCCTGGCAGTATTTCTGCCGCATGACGCCGCGCGCGATCATCGTCAGCTCCTCCGGCGTGTCGGCGTGCTGGCTGCCCAGCTTTTTTTGAAACGTCTCGTCGATCTCGCCACGCGTGAGGTGCATGGACGGAAACACGATATGATACGGCGGCTCCTCGCGAAGCTGGACGATGAACTCCCCGAGGTCGCTCTCGACGACTTCGAGGCCGGCCTTTTCCAGCGCGGACCCGAGATGGATCTCCTCGCCGGTCATCGTCTTGGATTTGATGATCCGCTTCACACCCGCATTCCGGGCCACCGAGCCGATGTATTCCGCAGCCTCCGCCCCGTCGGCCGCCCAGAAAACCTTTGTGCCGCGTGCCTCGAGCTTTTCGGTGAACTCGAGAAGATATTTATCGAGGTGGTTGACCGCCTCGTATTTTGCCGCCGCCGCAGAGGTGCGTGCCTCCTGCCAGTCGGTGTATTTCGCCTTCTGCTCGTCGCGCTTGACGTAATACCCGCCGAGGGCCTTCTGGATCAGCCCGCGGTGTCGGAGGTCGTGGGTGAGACGGTCCGCGTCGCGGTGGAACTGGATCGATTCCGTGCCCATCGCCTAAAAATTTGCCAGCACCTCGGCGAGGTGCATGCTCCGGACTCTTTTACCCTGCCGGTCGAGGAGCCCCTGGATCTGCATCAGGCAGCTCGAGTCGTTTGAAATGACAAGCTCCGCCCCGGTCTCAATGATCGAAGCGCATTTGACCTCGCCCATCGCCGTCGAAATTTCCGGAAACTTCACAGAAAACGTCCCGCCGAACCCGCAGCACGTCTCGGCTTCCTTCATCTCGACGAGTTCCAGCCCGCGCACATGCTTCAAAAGCTCGCGCGGCTCGCGCTTGATCCCCATCTCGCGCAGACCATGGCAGCCATCGTGGAATGTCGCCTTCGCCGGATAGCTGGCCCCCACATCCCCCACCCCGAGCACATTCACGAGGAACGAGGAAAACTCATGTGTCTTCGCCGCCAATGCCTTCGCCTCCGCCTCGCGCGGATGACCGTGAAAAAGTTCCGGATAAAAAACCTTCAGCATCGCCCCGCACGATCCCGACACGCCGACGATAACCTCCGCATCGCGAAACGCGTCGAGCATTGTCTCCGCCACCGCCCGCGCCTCGTTCCAATACCCCGAGTTGAACGCAGGCTGGCCACAGCAGGTCTGCGATTCCGGATAAACGACCTCATGCCCGAGTTTTTCCAGAATCCTCACCATCCCGATCCCAGCACCGGGATAATACTGATCGATGAAACAGGGGATGAAGAGGGTGATTTTCACGTGGAAAAGATATGATCATTTTCAGTCGTTTAATCCGCTTTGGCAAGCGATTAGCGCGGCATTCTCGGATTCGGTCAGGCAGACGATTGCCGTGAAATTCGTTTGGAACATCGGGCAGATCCGGTCAATAATCCCGGCATGTCCCGATTTCTCACCGTTCTCGCTGCGGCGATATCCATGGTTACGGTATTTGCGGAGCCGGCCGGGCCCGCATTTTCCGGAGTGGATGCTGTGAAAGCGCAGCCGTATGGAAAGTCCGCGCAGGTGGTGGAGATCCACGGCGAGCGGGGCGAGCCGCAACCGCGCGAGTGGACACTCCTCCTCAGCGATCCGAAAGCAAGGGGGGGAGTCCGCGAGGTCACCGTAGCAGCTGGTAAGATCACGGCGGAACGCGCACCGCTGCGCGGCACGACCGATGTGATGGGAATGGCCCCGCTCGAAACGAAACTCCTCACATTCGACTCGGACAGGGTTTTTACGACTGTTCAGGCGGAAGCAAAACAAAGTGGAGTCGGATTCCACTGGATTGATTATACTGTGCGCACGGATCCTCAGAGCAACGCGCCAGTCTGGACCGTCAAACTCTACGACCATATGGGAGCATCGGTGGGATCCATCCGGATCTCCGCGAGTGGAGGATCGGTTGTCAGCCCGCTCCAGACGGATCCCGATCTGCGGGCTCGCGCAGACTCGACAGCCAAGGAAAGCCGCACGGGCGGGCTCGCTAACGATGTTGGAACCGCCGCCAACCGCGCCGCGAAGAGCACCAAAGATTCAACTCTCCGCTTCATCGGCTCGCTTCAGGAAGCAGTCACAGGCGAGCGGACGATCGGTCCGAAAGAAGAGGAATGACCGCCATCATCGTTCTGGCGATTGTTGGCTTTCTTCTGATCGCTGCCGAAGTTTTTGTGCCGGGCATGGTGCTTGGCGTGCTCGGCGGACTGTGCCTCGCCGCCATGGTAGCGCTCTGCTACATGACCTACGGACCGCTTCTGGGCACATTGGCATTCGCCGCGCTCGCGGTTCTTCTGATCACCGGATTTTTTCTCTGGATCCATCTCTTCCCAAGCACGCCGATCGGGAAAAAAATGATGCTGAAAAAGTCTCTTCCCGGTTCCATTCCTCTCCAAACCCTTCTCGGAGCAACCGGCGAAGCCGTCACCCCGCTCCGTCCGGCAGGCACTGCCGTCATTGGAGGCCGCCGCGTCGATGTCGTCGCCGAAAGCGGCCTGATCGAGCCCGGACAAAAAATCGAGGTCGTCCTGCAGGAAGGCATGCGGGTGGTTGTGCGCGCGGTCGCATAGCAGTGTATTCCATGGCTGTTGTTGTGCCGGGATCGTGTGGCGATTCGTTCACAATGAGCCTCCGAAATGCTTATGGGGAACACCTTTCCTGGCTGGCCGATTACGAAATCGCGCATCCCGACAGCGGCATGAACGCCACCGGCTGAAACGCGCGGTTTTTCGAGCCGCGAACTTGCTTCCTGGCTTCCGTCATGGGAATATCAACTCGTTATGACAACCACAGTCCGGAGAATCGCCGATGAGGTGCTGTCCCTTCGCGAAACAGAGCGCGAGGAACTCCTCTCCTGGCTGGCCGATTACGAAATCGCGCATCCCGACCGCTGGGACAAGGACATCGAGCGGGATTCCCTCCCCGGTGGTCGCTTGGACTCCTTATTGAACAGGGTCCGCGAAGACATTGCCGCCGGGAGGACCAAGCCTCTCGATGAAGTCATCAACAACGCCTGACTTCTGGGCAGCGTTCGCCTCCCTGCCTCCCGAGATCAAGGCCAGGGCAACGGTGGCTTATCGTCTTTGGCAGTACAATCCCCGCCACCCTTCGCTCCAATTCAAAAAGACCGGCACTGTGTGGTCCGTCCGTATCGGGGCAGGCTACCGGGCACTCGCGGTTCTTGAAGAAACCACGCTCCATTGGTTCTGGATAGGAACACACGACGAATACGAGCGGCTCTTGGGCCTGCGCTGAAGAGCCGGTCAAAATGAACCGTCTCCTTGCTCAGGCAATTCGGGGCGAAGAGTCACTGCGCGGACGACATCTGCCCGCCGGGCTGAAAATTGCGAACTACGGCGCTTGTTCGCCAACCTTCAATCGTCCGAACATCTTCGATCCTGCTCCCATTTTTATTCGAACCTCGATCACTGGGTCGCCGGTGTTTGAATCAGTTCCAACCGTCACAGTCTCATCGGGGATGACCGTTCGCCACGAATTCGCCTGAAGGGTGGCGGAGGTTTCCACGGCAACATTCAATCCGACCGCGTTCCGGTTCTTGCGATATCGCAGCGTGAGGAAATCATTGATCCCATTGTTGTGCAGACCTCCTCTTGGTATGGCGTTCTGGTCACCCGACGCCGGACCGTTCAGCGGATGGACGTTGAACAAGTAGGCGAAGATATTGGGGAGCCCCCTATGGCTCGGATCATCAGTTGCTCCCTGCTGGTTGGCCGGAACGCCCTTCCGTGTGAGCCAGTCGGTCAGAGCAACCTGCTCGGCTCCTCCCTGACCCGAGAGAAGGATGGTGCATTCTCCTGCGGCTGCATTAGACACGGCTGAACCAGATCCCGAGTAAGTTGTTTCAGACTGCGGTGAAAAAGTGACGGGGATTACCGCAGCTTCCCCAGCTTCGATAATTCCCGCGTAGACTGCCGAAAACCCGAAGGGCAGGCTAAGGGATGCGACATCAAGCGATTCCCATCCGTCGTTGTGGATCGTGAGATCCCTCGAACTCTGCTGGCCTACGGGCACAGTCCCAAAATTCAAGTCACCCGTCAGCCGGATACTCCGTGAGAATTCGTTGTAGAGCGTTACGGGCACAGTCACCGCGTTGGCATATCGGTCAAGAAACACGGTGCTGTTTGAATTGCGCTTGAACAGTTTCAGGTCCCGCAACTCGAATGGCCCGAAGGTCTGCCCTTGGGGGAGCTCCCTTGGATTGAAATGCAGAGTAGCCTTCACCGCACTGCCCGCTTCGCGGTGGAAATCCGTGACGGCCAGAATCTCAGCATTTTGCTCCCCGTCTCGCAGTCGCGCCGACAGCACATAATCTCCAGGCTCCGCAACTGACACAAGAACATCGACCATCAATGCATCTACAATACCATTATCGTCGGCATCGACGGTCTGCCAGTTCGGCTCGCCCGCGACAAACCCACCCGGAGCCGCGACGGTAAACGCACTGCGCCACGTTCTCCGGAATGCTTGGCCGGTATCTGTGCCGTTGAGCGTAATGACGATCTCGTGTTCGCCGGGTTGAACCAGATCCCCTTGAATCAATCCGAATATGCCATCATTCGCACCCCCATCGCCCTGTGTGCCAAGGTCAGAAAATGGCCGGTCGAGAACACTCCCGCCAGGGAGCCGGATTTTCGCGGTCATCGTGGCGCCGGGAATCGCAACAACTCCTTCGCCCGATCTCCCCAGCGAGGCAGTGAATGCGATCTCGATGCCGCTGTTTATCCATTCCTCGTGCGCTGCTGCGAGACGAAGGTCCGACGCGACCTCGATGCGCAATGAAAACGGTTCGTCAGATGCAAGGGCCGTCCCGTCGAGGATGACCTGCCATTGACCGACCAGCGGGGATGTAATCTCGTAGCTTGCCTGCATTCCATCCGTCCCCGATGCCGCATCGTAAACGACCGATGGATCAGATCCACCGGGAGCGATGGTTTGTCCATCTGGACGGATCAGGCGAAAGCCAGGAGCCCCACCTGATGAACACGAAATCAGCAACCGGGAGGTCGAATCCACGGGAACCGTGTGGGAGAGAGTGCTTCCCGCCACAAGTGTATCGCTTCGCAGATCCACCAACTGGAGTTCAGCACTGGTCTGTCCAGAAAGCAACCCCGCCTGCCCTGCATCCGATGAGGTCGTGAGGGCACCGCCTTGCGCTGAAAACGATTTCGCAGAAGAGACCAACGAGCCTTCGGGCACTAGTGATATCGCACCATTTTTTGCAGCTGGAAAACTGAGGGACTGCACGGATGCTTTCGGGTTCGCGAGAATGCCCTCGATCCACGCAATCACTGTTGCATCATTGTGAATCTGAAAGTGGTTCAGTGGAACAATTTGCTGACCAACTGAATGTAGCGTGGCGTCACTGAAGGCGTTGCCCGTTGACGCGCGGGCCATAAGCCGCTGAATGAGCGGGCTATTCGCCGAATAGCCCTCGTCAATATATTTTCCGAAATTGCTAAGTGTGGTGACCACTCCGTCATAGACTCGGTCGCCTGATGGGCCTAAATTCAGGATTCCTGCTGTTCTCTCCAGCAACCATTCGCCGTTCGTCTGATTTCCTGTGACGAGAAAAAGACGATGCCCAGTTCGCGGCCATTTTACAGTATTGGCGAAAACGTTGCGCACATAGCGGGTTTGCAGTTCGGAAGTATCTGTCCATCTCTTGATCCAACGACTATTCGGATCAAGCACATGCCCAACGAATTGTAAAGCCATGGCAGGATCCGCCACCAAACTGCCCGCATTTGGGTTCATCCGCAAAAAGTGTGCTTAGCCTTATGAAGAGTCAGGATTCTCAAGGAGAGGAACTCGAAGTCACGGAGACCGTAATGCATGCGCTGCATGGCACCAATCTTGTTGTTGATTCCTTCGAGT
>Ga0247843_1006118_pt1 | contig 16015 bp, 18 predicted proteins | sample LaCruzMarch2017__FD_192420 | JGI IMG/M metagenome (GOLD analysis project Ga0247843, IMG submission 192420) | Freshwater microbial communities from meromictic Lake La Cruz, Castile-La Mancha, Spain - LaCruzMarch2017_8m | ecosystem: Environmental > Aquatic > Freshwater > Lake | place: Spain... | reverse complement strand
CCGCGGTAAATCCAGAATTTGGAGGCGTGGAAGAAACTGGAATTTTGGTAACTATCGCCGACATATTCCCCGAGAAAAAAGAACGGCACATGGCGTATTGAAATGAGAAACATACATTTCAGTAAAGAAATTGGTCAACGATCAAGTTAATCTATATGATTAACTGAAATTATTATTCCCAGGGTTTGTTGACTTTTCAAAGAAACTTGATAGTCAAGATTCTTATCGCTAATAGCAGTTTTATCTCCTTGCAACATTGTAAGATTTGGACCAATTACATTTTTCAATTTTTGATTTAAAGGAAGCGCTGCAGGTTGAGATGCTATTTTCTCTAAAAATTGGTCAGTGTTTAAAGGATTTTGGGAATATAGAACAATTAGATGTTCTTCTCCTTTGTCTCCGTTAAGCCGCATGTATTTATCCTCTGAAGGTATTGGAACCTCTGAATCATTATAATTCAAATAAGCACTTATCCCATTAAAAGGAAACAAGAGATTCCACTTACTTTTAGTGTCAAGATTAAAAAGATAAACATAGGAAGGTTTACTCGAATTTAAAAACAGTCTAAACCTTTCACCTGAGCGTAAATCTTCTTTCAGTTTAAAACTTCCGTTAGTATTTTGGATTGCCGTTGCCGATGATCCATCGGAACGGATTAATTTAATTCCACCAACAACCGTATGATCGTTCTGCAAGGGATTAACCGGATTGCCAACTACCTCTATTGCTTGATAAGCAAATTTTGCGAAATCCTCATATTTAATCCAAATGTAACCCCCATAACCCCATGCAGCTCCCCAACTGTTTTGAATTTCTATAGCCCCTCCATATTTTTCATCATCATACCCAATAGCACAAATGGCATGCCGACCATGATCATGGTTAATCTCTGAATTCAACGCTTCAGTTGGTGCCCATAAATCCCCTATCGGATATTGAAATGAATTGGGACAAATAATCGAAATTACCACGGGACACGATTCACTTAAACTCTTTTTTACCATCTGCACTTTCATTTTCGCACTTACTAAAGGCAGAAAGCTTCCATTATCATTCCAAAGTTTTACAAAGGTTTTTATCGTATTATTTTGAGCCATCTTAAAAATCCCTACAGGAATGCTACTTGGGCATGGATCAGAATAATCGGATAATTTCGGAACACCATTAAGAGTAATTTGGCGTAAACATTCGGTCGTTTGTGATCCCGAACAATCAAACTGATTTGGAGCAGCAAGACGGTATACAAATCCTGGAGAAAAGGCATTATTTGTAATGGTTTCTTTATCCGTTTCATTGCGAGCGATGGACTCAAGCATGGTTCGTGCACAATAAGCCGTTGCCCAAGCCGCACATGTGCCATAGGACCCCTGACTTTTTGGTGTTGGTGCATACTGTTTCAAAGAAAAACTTGATCCAACGTTTCGATAAGTAGCCGTGGTCATGGTCGCTTTTACATCAAGTTTTTCATACAAGGTATCTGGACCCTCGGGTAAACCCATGAAATATTTCTGAGAAAAACAGAAACTACATAAAAAACTCAAAACTAGCATTAAGAAAGGTTTCATTGGTTTCAATTCTTTTTTCGAAAAACAAAATTACCCCCTTGATCTCCAACCTGAGGAAGGATACCAAACTGTGGGATTTGGTTATTTGGACTATTGCTAATTACCGAGGGTTTAATTCGTGCATAGAGTTCTTCTGAGGTAATACATGATTGTTGATTTACCTCAAGTAAATTACAAAGCAATTTCAAAAAAACACTTTCATCGGGTACGACTGTATTTGCTCCACTTGTCATAGCTCTTCTGCTTTTAACCTTCGCCATTTCCTCGCAAGAGGCAACCGCTACATCACGAAATCCACCAGTAAAAATAGATCCGCTAAAGCACGCATCAGCAATAACCAATGTATGCTTGGATTTTATACCATTAACATAATCCCTAAACTCACCGTTGGAAAACCAAGTGGCTCGATTGTCCATTTTTGCGTCCGAAGGAAGCCAATAACCAATTTCATTCTTTAATATTCCATGTCCTGAAAAATAAATAAGTAAATTATCTTGATCCGTTAATTCGTCTTGCATCTCGATTAGGGAATTCACTAAAGTCTCCTTGGTCGGATTTTCTAATAATACAATTCCCGAGGAGTCGAATGTATAATTCTTTGTTAGAATTTGTCTGAATTGCTTTGCATCGTCAATGGGTTTAGCCAAATCGTTTATTCCCAAGTCATTATACGATTGAACAGCAATTAATAACGCATGATAATTTCCTGCCTTTCTTTCAGGATGATAGTCGATGCTTCGAAAATCTGAGGTATAAACCTTACCATTGCACGTAAACTCAACATATACCTTATTAAGGCCAGCTATAAGGCTTATCTCTTGGTCAACTCCATAATCGCAGGCATCATCGAGCGATATGCCTCGGGTAATAACTTGAGCACCGTTGTTATATACTTTAATACCACTTATTACTTGTGATGAATGCAAACACAATTTAATCCGATAATTTGAATTGGTGGTAGAGGCATGATCATTATAAGGAAAATCCCAAGTTATTTTAGGTTTATCTTCCCTCAGTTTCAGTAACTCCATTTTAACTCGGAAATCTACACTCTCAGGTTCTAATTCGATTGCTTTTTCAAAATCAGCTTTGGCTCCTGAAATATCACCCAGCTGTTCGCGGGATTTTCCACGGTCAAAATAATATTCGCCCTGATCTTCATCGTCGGTCAACATAGAAATAGCTTTATCGAAAAAAGAGACTGCTTCGTGATGTCTATTCTGACAAGCTAATATCACGCCTTTTGTGTGTAAAGAAAAGCTTTTCTGTACTATAGCTAATGCTCTATCAATTTCTGATTCCGCACCTTGACATTGACCTAATTTAAACTTTGTCCATGCCAAGTTATTTAAACACGTTGGGTCATTCGGTTTGATTTTTAACGCTTCGGTGTAATAATGTACAGCTAAATCCTCATCTTCCGTATTCCCTGCTTTGCTCATGTAGGATAAAAAATCACTTTCCGTTTCATCCATGTGCTTGAAGCAAATTCGATAAATACGATACCCTTCCTCAAAGATAGATTTCATTTGTTCATTATCGTAACCCACCGTTACCCTGTGCTTCTCACCCAATTGACTCTCGAAAGTTGAGGCTACATAAATCCAATATTTACCATCGTGATTAACATAGGTCAAATTATACTTTTCATTATACCTTAACTGAATCCAATCTGTAGGTACATCCAGAGAAAATTTAAATGTTTGGCTTTTAATTGAGGTACCTTTTGCCAACACAAAAACATAATCGCCTTTACCAAATCCGCAACCAGTGATTCGATATCCATTATCCCAATATTGTTTAACTTTTTCTGATACTTGATTAATATCGGTTGTACTGAACCACACCTGGGTCTGCTCCTGAAAATCCTTACTCTTTGACATTACAACCACCCACTTACCCTGGCCGTAATCCATATTTGTAATATAGTATCCTTCGCTCCATTTCTTATTTATCCAATCACTTGGAAATGTAATATCCTGAATATATGTTTGTCCTTCAAAAGACAAACTACTCATTACTATATTCCATTTGATTCCATCATGCGTTATTTCGTCAATGTATAGTTGTGATTCTTTATTTGCTTGTTTAATGTCTTCAATGGGGAAATTCTCTGAAACTAGAAATTTTTGGGCTAAACTTAGTTTGCGATATACAATAGCTAAATTCTTTTGACTATAACTATGAAAGGCAAAAAAAACAAAAAAAACAAAGTACAACTTTCTCATACATTAAAATTAAGTAAAAAATAAAGATTTATCCTGTCAATGATTGTAACTGAATCTAACTTATGTCAACCAAGGATATGCACTGAGCAAGGCATCTAGGTCTTTAACTCCCGATTTTTTAATAATTCGTTGCTTTAATCGGCCTATGGTTACATCTACATGAGCCACATTCATGATTCGTGCAATGCGCGCTGAAGGCACGCCATAGTAGTACTTTAGTTTCAGTATGAGCGCATCACGTTTATTCAGTTGAAGCAATACATCGGACATGGCATGATAATAATCAGGCTCGCCTTTCGGTTGATCGGTATGGTGAGATTCGTCGGAATAATTAGCCCTGGCAATGCTTGTTTTTTCTTCAGAAATCAGATTCACTTGACGTTTTTTGTTCTTTTTACGCAGCATAGAAATGCTGAAATTAGATACCACCGCCTTTAACCAAGCACGCGTATTGAATAAATCTATGTCTGTGGTATATTTAGTAGATAGAATCTGATAAAGGTGGATGCAAAATTCTTGATACACATCATACACTTCCTCCCCTTCAAACTTTGCGCGAATTTGATGCAGAAAAAACCCTTGATACCGGTTCAAGAGTTCGGTGAAAATTACGTCGATATGTTTTTTATCTACCATGCGTATGCACTTCAGAAGAGCGAGGGATTCCACATAAATATTCAATGGATGAACCCGAAGAAACCCCGTCTTTTAGGTGCGTTACAACCCACAAATGATTCGGTTCAATGCCTTCAAAAAATGATTCGGGCTCCCTTATCAAATAGGTGGGCACTTGGTTTGACTTTAACTGCAAAATCAGTTGCGCGAGCTCTTTACGGCTATCTAAAGCCGCCATTCCTACCGGATAAATAAAAAATACGGCAGCTAAGCAATTGGCCTGTACATACGTTCTTATTGCAGCGGAAACAACCCATTCACTGGGATCGCCAATTAATATGTACTGTTGGGAGCGACTCAAGGTACCTTCGATCGCCTGTGCTAACGACTCGGGGGTATAGCTTTGGCAAGGAATTGACACTGATTTAGTGGAATCAAGCAACATTCCTCCTGCTCCCTCAGTTTGTCCACCCGGTTCATAAAACAGCGAATTAAGATTGTGAAAGGCCTCAGAGGAAACCAAGGATTTCGCGTGATTCCCGATTATCTTCACCTGATCCGCGTACGTTAGAAAATCCATGCACTTTTTTCATTAAAATTAAACAATTTTACTGTTAATTTGCCGTTGACAAGCGCCGATGAAATTATTCTATACCCTGTTATTGCTACTGTTTAGTTTGACATCAACGAAAATGCATGCGCAACTCGGTGGAAATTATGTATTTGGGTTTTTAAATTTACCCACCGGTGCCAGAGCAGCGAGTTTAGGGGGATATGCCTCACCAACTGCAGACAAAACGGTCGATTTTGCAATTTTCAATCCCTCTTTAGCCAATGAATCCATGTTGGGTAATTACTCGATTCAACAGGCAATACTGCCTTCAGGGATAACTTTCGGTACAGTATCCACTGCTATTTCTGTAAAAAAAGGAATTTTAGTTCCCTACATTCGTCACGTGAGTTATGGTTCTTTTCAAGGCTATGACGCTACGGGAAATGCTACGAATACGTTCAGCGCTTTTGATTTTCAAGCAGGAGCGAGCTATGCGTATCCATTAAATCCAGTGTTTACCTTAGGCGTGAATACGGGAATCATTGGGTCGTATTTGGAAACATATTCCTCCTACGGGTTCGTCGGTAGTTTTGCCGTTCAATATCACCATAAGAATGAGTTAATTCATGCGAGCCTCTTAGCGCGAAATGTGGGTGTTCAATTTAAGGGATATACGGGATTCGAGAATGCGCTAAATCCACTACCCTTAGAAGTTCAAGGCAGTTTGAGCATTAAATTAAAGCATGCACCGCTGAGGTTTACCTTCATTGCCCATCACTTAAATCAATGGAAAATCGGATATTACGACCCCTCTATTTTACCTAAAATTGATGGGCTTACCGGAGACACTATACAACCACCCAACGTTGGTTTTTTCGAACAACTTGGCCGGCATTTAGCGGTCCAAGCGGAATTAGTTACCAAAGGAGTTTTTCAACTGAGAATCGGCTTTGATTATCACCGCAGACAAGAATTAAAATTGGAGCAAACTCCTGGCTTAGCGGGCTTATCTTTCGGAGTAGGACTCAATTTCCGGAAATTCAGGTTAGATTATGGCTTTATGGTATATTCTAAAGCTGGGATGAATAATTCCATTGGGATAAGCACCAAAATAAGCGATTGGAAAAAACACTAAACGGCAAGAGCACTCAATAGGATTTCAGCGGTACAGCTGCTTAATCTGTCTAATGCGCTATCCAAGGAACTAGTGAGTTGATTCTCTGAAAATTGTAAGGAGTGGTGCTCCTTTAATGTAAATAGCAAATTATCAGTGACCTCACGTCCGTTCAAGAAAAAAAGGGTGGCCCCAATCATCGCAAGATATTTCGGTGTTGCATCCAGTGCCCCAAGGGAAGGATCCTGTTGAACCGTCACCTGAGACATAAGCATACCGATACGGTGTTGGAAGGCAATTTGATCTGAGGATGGAATGTGTTGAAGCGCGGGAATGATTCGTTTTAATTCAAATAAGTCGTTTGAATTGAGCGCAATTCTAGATGGTTTACCGAGTTTGCCCAGGCGATGTAACCAGATCTTTAACACAACTACTAGAGATATCGTAACAGCAAAGCCAATAAATTTTGCTAACGCTAACCAATCAAAACTAATGCATACAGGAATAGAAACTAAGGCTACAAAAAAGAAACTAAGCCATGGAACTAACCCAAAAGACTTCGCGCTCATTTAACTTTTTGAAACTTCAGCGATCCATTTATCGTTAAACATTTCACCACGCATAATCACAGTTTTCGTTCGCGCATATTCTTCCGCGGCCATTATCATTTGCTCTCTGGTGTCTCTTCTAATTAATATAGAACTTGATCCGGGCACTTTTAATTCAATATAAAAACCGTTCTTTAAGCGTGCCGGACGTGTTGGTGGTCTACCCATGTTAAAATTTGAATTTTATACAAATTAAACATTATTTCTCGGATTTGGTTCGCTTTTGTGAAATTTTAAGAAAGATAAAGGCAAATAAATTCCTGTGAACTCTGCAAACATTGATGTATTTTTGCGCATGATTTCACTCGAAAAACTTGGTTATTTTCTTCCGCAAGGGTTCCTTTTCTCTGATGTTAGCCTGCAAATTAATCGCGGAGATAAAATTGGATTAGTAGGGAAAAATGGGGCCGGGAAATCCACCATGCTTCGCTTATTAACGGGACAAACACAACCCTCGGAGGGTAGGATTCACCTGCCAAAAGAGATGAAAATGGGGATGCTATCCCAGGACATAAAAATAAACACTTCCAAATCGGTGTTTGAGTATTTAGTTACTTCTAACCTTGTTCTTACACAACTGAATGAGAAAATCGAACAAATCAACGAAGCCTTAACCACACGAACAGACTACGAATCCGATTCTTATTTAGCCTTACTCGATGAATTGTCGGACTGCAACCAATCCTTTCAAATACACGATGGGTATAATTGGGAAGAAAAAATCATGGCTATATTGGAGGGCCTCGGATTTGATAAAGAAGAAGTTCATCGTCCCTTGGATACCTTCTCAGGGGGTTGGAAAATGCGTGCAGAACTCGCGCGGATCCTAGTGAATGAACCAGATGCACTGTTGTTGGATGAACCAACAAATCACCTAGATATTCTCTCTATTGCATGGTTGGAACAATATCTTCAGCGCTTTACCGGAGCAGTAATACTGATTTCCCACGACCGTTTATTCTTGGATAATGTTACGAAACGAACGTTGGACATTAGCATGGGAAGGGTATTGGATTTTCCATTTGGATTCTCAAAATATAAGGAACGTCGTGAAGAAGATACGGAGCGCCTGGAGCAAGCCAAGAAGCAACAAGATAAAGACATCAAGCAAACCGAAATGTTGATTGAAAAATTCCGCGCGAAGCAATCAAAAGCGTCTTTTGCTCAATCCTTAATAAAAAAACTAGACCGGACAGAACGCATTGAAATTGAACGCGATAATTACGGGGGAATGCGGGTGCGCTTTCCACTCAGCGTGCAACCGGGAAAATGGGTACTCAACATGGAAGGTGTTGGTAAAACCTACGAAAAAAATCTGTTCCATTCGGTCTCTATTTCCGTTGGACGTGGTGAGAAAATCGCACTGTTAGGACCAAACGGTGTGGGTAAATCTACACTACTCAAAATCATGATGAATCAAATCACCTATGATGGAACTATGGAATACGGACATAACGTTGGAATTGGGTATTTCGCTCAGGACCAAGCGGAACAATTGGACCCCAGCTTAACAATATTTGAGACCGTAGATCATGTGGCGAAAGGAGAAATTCGTCAACAAATCCGAAGCCTACTTGGAACCTTCCTATTCAGTGGAGAGGACACCCAAAAGAAAGTTGGTGTACTCTCCGGTGGGGAAAGAACAAGGCTCGCGTTGTGTCAGATGCTATTAAGTCCTTCGAATTTTTTAATCCTAGATGAGCCAACAAATCACCTGGATATTCCATCAAAGGAGATATTAAAGAATGCGTTATTGAATTACGAAGGAACCTTCTTAATTGTATCTCACGACCGGGAGTTCTTAGAAGGATTAACCAACCGGATCTGGGATATTGAGGAGCGACAATTAAAAATTCATCACTTTAAATTAGATGAATACCTGAAATACAAGGCCCCAAAAGAAACTAAATCGTTACAAAAAAAGGTTGTTGAAGTGGAAAAAATTCAAGAGGCACCAAAGGTGGAGCGAATTGATCGTGAACTACAAAAAAAGCTTCAAAAAGTAGAGCGAAACATTGAAGAAACAGAAGGTAAAATCGCAACCCTTGAAGCCCAATTAGCAGACATCACGTACAACGACCCTTCCTACCATGCCTTGTTGAATGAATATAACACGCTTAAAGCTAATCTTGCCGTATTAATGGAAGCGTGGGAAGCGCTAGCGGAATAGTAGAAGCGGCCCTTCGATACGTCCTTTGGACTACTCAGGGACCGCATAATCGTAAAGGTCAGGGACCGCTTTAACTGAAATAAATGAATTATTGTGCGTTGCCTGAGTCCGCTCCGCCAAGGCGGAGGCGGATCGAAGGGCGCACAAAACACAACAAGATCTCCGACCCCAGCGGGGTCGCACATTCCGATAATTACAACATCTTAACCAATTGCTTCCCATGGCGGTGATGAATAGCATATGCGGTTAAATCAAAAGCGAATAGAAAGGACCCTTGAAGGATTAATCCGTTTCCAAAACCGTTTAATTGGTCCGCTTTGGCTTGATTGTTAAGCGCCATACTGCGCAATAAAAACCCAGCGGTCATATAAGCAATATCCAAACCAGTATTAAACAAAAAAATCCGCTCCGTTTTCTGTTGTTCAGATAAGGTTTGTGACAAACTGAGTACTGCTTTTGTATTGCGAGCCCGCAAATATCCCGGAACGGCTAAACCTAAATTCACGGCATTCCACATGACATTCATTTGATGAAATGCTTTAAGTTCGGGTTGTTGAGCCGTGGCCCAGCCTATACTTCCTGCAGTAATATTTGCTCCTGCCCATGTACCTAAGCTTAGCATTAATCGTTGATCCCGTTTCAGGCGTGCTTGATTAAAAGCTGTTAGGTCTTGCGCATGTAAAGCGAACGCGGCAAGGAAGAAGGTAAAAAGGAAAAGTTTCATGGAGCTTAAACAAGGAATAACCAATTTAGTTTAATGAAAAGGCAGTAAGCAAGCTGATTCCGGAGGAATCAAACATGTTACCTCAAACCCTGACCAAAAATAACTCGACCCCAGCGGGGTCGCACAACAACCTAACAACATATTCGACCCCGCTGGGGTCGCTTGATTACCACATCACCAGAGCAATAATGTGCGATTCCGATGGAATCGGATTAGCAAGAGTTAGCTGCGTTCTAAGCACCCTGAGTCCGCCCCAGCGGACCGAAGGACGTATCTCCGCCTAGGCGAAGGGTGCGGGTAAAAACAAAAAACATACTTCTTTCCATATTCCAAGGGGTAAGTCAGAACCAACTCTAAATAGCCATAATCGACATTGAAATTAAATCAAACATATAGAATCTAATGTTACCCGAATCTTCTAGCTTTTCGTCGCTTGTCGTGTCGCATGCGACGGTTGTCTTTTTTCATGGCTTTTCGCATGGGTTTTGACTGGTTTTTCAGGTGTATTTTGTAGGATTTTTCTACCATTCGTTTTCTGCGTTTTTCCTCTTTGTGGTGTTTTTTCCATTGAGTCGCCCGTAGTTTTTCAAACGATCCCTTTGGACCAGCTTTGCATGCGACCAAAATAATCAAGCAGACCAAGACTAATTGTTGCCACGTGAAGTTAATTAATCGCATTATTACTACCTTTGATCCATGTTTCAACGTGGGTTATTTGTTTTAGTTACCTTACTATCAGTGCTTTCCTGTGGGAAAAACAATCAGAATCCAGTACCCAACGTACCGGTAGATGTTACCATTGATCTTGGTTTTCCGAGTTACAGCGCACTTCAAGGGGTAAGTGGGTACACCTATGTGAATGGCGGATCGCGAGGAATTATCGTTTACCGAAAATCTTTGAATGAATTTGTGGCCTTCGATCGACATTCGCCCGCAGATGTTGAAGGCACCTGTGTAGAACCACTCTATCCTGACGCTAACAACTTTTTAGAATTAATTGATTCGTGCAATAACGCCCGTTTTTCATTGTACGATGGTTCACCCATTAGCAATTCGCAATATGGATTGAGGCAATACGCTACACAATTTAACGGATCAAACATCCTTCGCATTTTTAACTGATATGAACGAAATTAAGGTAACCATCATCGACCGAGAAGGCCAAACCCATGAGTTAGTAGGTCCAACCGACATGAACATGAACATCATGGAATTGTGCAAAGCCTATGAATTGCCCGTGTTAGGGGAATGTGGCGGAATGGCTATGTGTGCCACCTGTCAAGTTTATTTGGAATCTGAAACCGACTTACCGGAACAAAGCGATTCGGAATTAGACATGCTGGACCAAGCATTCTATGTAAAGTCAAATAGCCGCTTGGGTTGTCAAATTCACTTGGACAATTCAATAGACGGAATCGTGTTGCGCTTAGCCCCAGAATCAACAAATTAGAACCTTAGCTCTTCGGAAATAATACATACCGGTATCGGTTGCATTTTATGTTGATTGGCCGCATTAAATCGTCGATATATAGCCAAAACTTCTCGTTGACGTTCACTTAAATCCGTTTCATTTCCTTTATATTCCATGGCCCATTCAAGCTCGGGATAAGACGCTCCTAATTGATCCTCATCCGTTCTATCCGAACCCCACAACCCATCCGTTGGTTTGGCTTTGGTAATTTCTTCAGATACGTCCAAATGCTTTGCTAATGCCCATACTTCAGATTTAGTTAAATCCGCAATCGGACTTACATCTACTCCCCCATCGCCATACTTGGTGTAAAACCCCACTCCGAAATCTTCTATTTTGTTTCCGGTTCCAGCCACCAAACAGGCATTTGCTTGTGCGATGGCGTATAGGGAGGTCATTCGTAATCTGGAACGCGTATTAGCCATACTCAATTCATGAGTGGAAACCTGCGTTGGTAGCGTTGAACGGAACGATTCAAAACTATCGGTTAAATCAACTTCTAAGGAAGAAACATTGGTGAACGTTGCGCTGAGCCAAGCGATGTGTTGATGGGCACGTTTCAATTGATCGGGCTGCTGATGAATCGGCATGCTGACCAAGAGTGTTTTTAATCCGGTTTTCGCACACAAGGTGGAGCATAAGGCGGAATCAACACCCCCGGAAATACCAATTACATAGCCTTCTTGCTTGGCATTTTTACAATACGCAGCTAACCAGTCACTAATATAGTCACTCAGTTGATCCACCCTTAGAACAACAAGGAAACCTTTAAAATCAACTGATTTTGTCGGGATTTTTGGTAGAAATAAGTTCCTGAAGCATCGGAAAAGGTATAATTATCTTCGATGGCACGGAAATGTAAGGGCGTTAAGCCATAAAAGAAACCAAGTTCGGGAACTAATGAAGTAGATCCAACAAAATTCCATTCTGCACCTGCTGAAAAGCCAACCGAACCTTTGTAGAAAAATTGATCCCCAAATGATTTTAAATTCGCATTTTCTTTCGCTGTAAAAGTGTTGGCGCCATTTCCATCAACCCCTAAGTCAAACCCACGGTCGTTGATTCGCTGCGAAACCATAAAAGAATTTCTAATTCCAAACTTGGCGAAAATCTTCCAATCTCCAATAGGGTCCATCCGAAACAACATCATTAAAGGAATGGCTACTCCAACGGTGCTATATTGACGATCCGTTAATAAATAAGTCGTCCCTCCTTGCTCATCTTGATGCAAGATATTTGATCCGGCATATCGATAAAAAACTGAATCTGCGGCCTCATAATTCAACTTGGTGAATTCAAACTCAAAACCTGTAGATATCCCTAAATTTGGTGCATTCTTAAAACTGGTATTGAAAATCATACCAACAGACAAGTCATGATTGAACGGTGCCTTAGTAAAATATGAATCGGTAGGCTTTACCATATTAATTCCAAAATTCCCGGTCATCCCTGCTTGTATTCGACGAGGAGCTGAATCTTGAGCGAATATGGAAAAGGAAAATAAGCTTAACATCAAGCTTAATAAACAAAAAGAAGCGACTTTTTTCATAAGGTTTTAGAATATAGTATTTTTGACAAAATTAAAAATAATACAATTCCATGGGTTTCATTAGAAATTCCTTTCTTTTATTTTCATTGAGCCTGATTCTTTCGGCATGCAATAGCAATCCGTATGACTTAGATGTAAGCGATATCAAACTACCCCTTACCTTTCATAACAGCGATTCGGTACTTGCTACCCCTAATCCAAACATACAACTTACCCATCGAAACGAATTGGGGCAGATCGACAAAGACATTGCCGGGTATTTATTTGGATACTGCTATGGGATTAGATTAAGCCCTGACTCTAGCTTTATCAATGGCATGAATCGGTACAACCGTAATCCCTTTGTGATTCGATTGGAACAACGCATCGGGAATCAATTCGGGAAAAAATTACCAACCCACCAAGCATCCCTGAGCGATGCGTTCAAACGAATGAAATTTCATTTCAAAAAATCTCCTGTTCCACAGCACGTTTTCTGGATAAATTCAGGATTTACTAGCTCCATCTTCTGTTCAGAAAAATCCATTGCCCTGGGCTTAGAACGGTATTTAGGTGAAAAAACCGATGTAATCAAAGAATTACCGAATGATCGGTTCTTTTCATGGATCAAAGAAGGTATGGCTCCCCAATTTATGGAACGCGACGCAGTAATTGGTTGGTTAAGCACCCATTACATGGAAGAAACCAAAGAAAACTATGCCACAGAGATGATTCGTTGGGGTAAACTCTTATTCATTACTTCCGCATGCCTTCCCCAAGAAAAAGAATCAATAATCCTGCGCTATAACTCAAAAGATTACGACTGGGCATTGGCCAGCGAAGGGGCCCTGTGGAAATATATTGTAGATGAACAGTTGCTTTATAATACCGGGGAAGACGCCAAGCAAAGCCTACTGCATGAAGGGCCATTTACCCGTGGTTTACCCCAAGAAAGCCCGGATCGAATGGGACAGTTTTTAGGATACCGCATGGTAAAACAATACATGGAACAAAACACCCTTAGCTTAGAGCAATTACAACATACGCCCTACCTTAAAATCCTTCAGGGTTATGAGGCACCTGAAAAAAAATAACATGAAAAAAACATCTACCATCGAACTTTCAGTAGCATTGAACGAAAACAATGTTCCTGAAACCATCCAATGGTCTGCGGCCGACAGCGGGCACAAAGACGCAGCTACCAAAGCCTTTTTCTTAGCACTCTGGGATGCCAAAGAAAACAATACCTTACGCATAGACTTATGGACCGAAGATATGAGCGTGGATGAGATGAAGCAGTTCTTCCATCAAACCTTATTAACCATGGCAGACAGCTTTGAAAAAGCAACCGGAGAGGGAAAGATATGCGAAGACCTTCGCGACTATTGTTATCATTTCGCGGATAAAATGAATATACTACCCAGGGAATGATCTTAGAAAAACTTCATACGAAACATGCGGATACGGTTCAGTATTTTTTAGCCGATGGCACCTCGTTAAACGAACGGATTGGAACAGAAATCCTTATTCAATATACAGGGAATATCGTCTGCAGGAAATGTTCGAAATCTACGAATAAATCCTTCGGTGAAGGATTCTGCTATCCCTGTTTTTTAGCGGCACCTGAGGCCAGCCCGTGCATCTTACACCCGGAACTTTGCGAGGCACATTTGGGAAAAGGAAGGGATTTAGCCTACGAAGAAAAAAACCACAACCAACCGCATTATGTGTACCTAGCGGCTACTGACCAAGTAAAAGTGGGCGTAACGCGCGTAACACAAATGCCAACCCGCTGGATTGACCAAGGCGCACGAGAAGCCATCATCTTAGCGGAAACTCCGAACCGTTACCTTGCCGGGGTAATTGAAGTGGCATTGAAAGAGATGTACAGCGACAAAACCAATTGGCAAAACATGTTGCGGGATATACAAGAACAATCCATTGATTTGGTGGAAGAGAAATGGAAATTATTGGACCAACTTCCAGAGGACATTGGACAATATTTCACCGAGGATGAGACCCTGTATTCGTTCAATTATCCCGTGTTGGCATACCCAGAAAAAGTAGCCTCTTTAACCCTCGACAAAGAACCGCGAGTAAGCGGCCTATTAACTGGCATTCGTGGGCAATATTTGTATATAGACCATTATTTAGTATTAAATATTCGTAGGCATACCGGCTATGAAGTAGAATGGAAATGATATGATTCGGATCATCCGCGCCTTCCTTGATTTTTTTTATCCCCTGGTTTCGAAAATTTTCGACAAAACCACCTATTACTATGCGGTAGCTGGATCTACTAATTTAGTCTTGGGATGGGCATTGTTTTGGGTGCTTGACCATTGGGTCATCAACCGTAAAACCGTGGAGCTGCCTTTGTTTGAGCACCCGGTGCACAGTTATACGGTAATTGCCGCAGTATGCGGTGTCTTTAGCTTTTTATTTGGGTTCCTGATGATGCGTTACGTCGTATTTACCGAAAGTCAATTAAAGGGTCGTGTACAGTTTTTCCGCTACGGATTGAGTGCCTTAATTTCTGCAACCGTCAACTGGATCCTCATTAAACTCATGGTGGACACCTTTGCATGGAATGCTTCGTTGTGCAACGTCTTTGCTTCGGTGGTAGTGGTCACGATCAGTTACTTTCTGCAGCGAAAGTTTTCGTTTAGGTAGGGGGGGAACTACTGGGTGCGGCCCTTCGATTTCGTTATTTTCACTCACTTTGCTCAGGGACCATGCACCCGTTGGTTGCGCACAGTAGTTTATGCTACTTCAAAAACCAATCCACCCAGGCATCCATTTGATTGAGGGAATTTGGACGAAGCAAGATTTCTCGCTTGGCGTCCAATAAAAACATGGTGGGGGTTCCGAATACGTAGTATGCTGTCGCAATCGGGCTGTTCCATTTGCCGTAATCACAGTAGGAGGTGAAGGGAAACGCTTGCACAAACTGCTCAAATGCTTCTTTGGTTTCGTCCAAGGAAACAAAGACCACTTCTACCCCTTTGCCTTTCCATTTTGGATACAGCTTGGCAATTTTGGGAACCTCTTCCTTGCAGGTTTCACACCAGCTGGCACCAAAAACCACCAAGGTGTAGGGGCTTTTAAGTTCCGATAGTTTCTTGAGTTTTGGAATAGACGTCTTCAAATTACCCTTGAATTCCATGTCGGGTGCGATGTTCCCTTTTTTCATGGCGCGGTAGGTTTCGAGCTGTTTTGCCAGGTCGGAATTGAGGGTGCAACTGCTCTCGTTCAGGACTTTCAAGGCAAGGTATTCCGAGGCCTGAAACAAGGAGTGACGCTCGAGGAGATCAAACAGGTAATCGGTGACTTCGTTCAAGCGGGATTCATTTTTTACGAGGTGTAGCATCATGGAGTCAATGGACACCTTCATTTCGAGATATACCGAATCTAAGGAACGACCAGAATTTTCTAAGAG
>Ga0247843_1006117_pt1 | contig 16018 bp, 19 predicted proteins | sample LaCruzMarch2017__FD_192420 | JGI IMG/M metagenome (GOLD analysis project Ga0247843, IMG submission 192420) | Freshwater microbial communities from meromictic Lake La Cruz, Castile-La Mancha, Spain - LaCruzMarch2017_8m | ecosystem: Environmental > Aquatic > Freshwater > Lake | place: Spain... | reverse complement strand
CGCCACTACTATTCACGGCGGACGTCATCTCAAATTAGAATTATCAGCATCTCAGGAGGAGATGATGTTGTTGTTGTCGTGTTTAGTATAATTTGGCGGGAGTCTGATTCATTTCTCTTCTCCCCAAACTTTTTTGTGTGTGGCCACTCCTTCATGCATCGACCGACGGCTGACACAAAAGAGAGGACTCACCCACCAAACAGTAGATTCAGAAGATTTGTTTGGAGCTGCCCGCTTCTTTGGATTTGGATCTTCGTCTTCGTGAAGCAGTGAGCAGGAGATATCGAGAGGGCTTTGATTTACAGACAATCGAGTCAATCCATAATCATAACGATGAAGCTATTTTCCGCTTGCTGGTATGCATACGCTGTTTAACTACGTGTATTATCATTGGTTTACTCACATGTTGTTTGCTGTCATTGCTCTCGATACTCATCTGCTTTCCAGTGTGTTACTATCTGGAGTCTCGGCTCATGATCGTCGAGGTCGAATCTTTAAGGAAGGAAAGTCGATGGATGATGAAGATAAGATTGTTGAAGGTATGTTGCGTCGCAAACCATCTGACAATCATACATTTGTCGGACTCATTTCCAACGAAGATGAAGAACCCGGAGGCAGCGATGAAGAAGCTGAAGGCGGCGCCCTATTTGGCAGCAAGGCCGCGAAGGGGGCGAAGCTCACTGCAATGGGTGGTATGAATACAGCCCAAACCGTGATCAATGGAGACGATAACGCAGTGCGTATGCTAAAGCGTGAAGGTACGAAACTAATATACTTTGGTATCTTGACTAGTCAACCTTGACGTCTTAGCTAAATTCTCTTCGACGCTGCTTGAACACAAACAGGTATCATTGATAAAGCTCCAAGCAGCCTGTGCGAAGACTTACGTAGCACTGGAGAAGATGAGGAAGCTCCTCCAAAGAAGGGAAAGAATGTGATCTTGGTGGTTGGAGATGGAACGGGTTGGGAGATGATTAGGGCCGGCGCTGTAGCTAAGCAGGTCATCGCTGAGCTTGAGGAGTTGGGCGTCGATATCAAGGAGGGTGCAACTGGTGATATCGCAGCTGCTGCTAAAGAAGCATTTGCTGGGCGGACGCTGGATGATTATTACACTGAGGGTGAGCTGACATATCAACAATTACGCTCTAGCTGCACCTTGCCTCACTCACGGTTGTCCTCTTATGTATTCTCTAGGAAAAGGAAGCGGTATGTCATTCCAGGATCTGCCTGATTTCTCGGTCGTGACAACTTCGGTGCCGTTTGTGGGTGAGGCAAATCCAGGTAATCATTATGGGCCAGGCAGGTCATTCCTTGGAGACGTAGACTCGCATGACAATGGCATGGGAGAGCTACTTGTCGGCTTGGATGGTAATGTACTAGTATTTGATCCACGAGACATTAGCGAGGGAGGAAATATGGTCCGATGGGATGATGAAAAAGGTGGAGAATATCCGTGGGACGCCAACTACTTCAAACTGCCGGCTGGAGAGTCAATTGATGATAAGTTTGACCCAGAAGTGAGTCTTCGTCAAACAAGATATGATTATTGTACTGTTTAATATTTTACTAACATATGTTTCCTCCACATAGTTCATTTTGCAGCATGCAATCGATTCAGCTAACTCAGCCACGGCCTATTCGATTGGAGTGAAAACGGGTGTTAGCATGTTGGGCGTTGACCTGTATGAACAACCTGTTCGTAACATTCTTGAGGAGGCGATGGCTTGTGGAAAGGCAGGTGGAGTCGTTACATCCGTCCAACTCCTGGATGCAACACCTGGTGCATTCCTAACGCATTCACTTAATCGCAAGAATAAGCATCATTTGCAGGATGGCTTCATGAGAACCCAACCATCTTGGGCCATGGGCATATGTGATGACAAACTTCAACCAAGCGAAGAAATGAAAGCGTCCATGGTTAATGGCTCTCTATCTAGCAGCTGGACGTTCCTTCACCAAGACGAAAATGTCCTGGCGGAGGATTTTTATAATGATATTCAAGATAAGAACCCTGATAATGGCGACCACGTTCTTGCTTGCTTTGGAGGAGAGTACACAACAGGGATCTCAGGCTCTGGAGAGAAAAAAGGAAATATGCCATTCAGAGGATTGGACTCTTCTTACTCCAACCGTTGGTGCTCCGCAGGTATAGTTGATGCGGATGATAATGATATCCCCACTGATATTACGCCCAACTCAACCATCTGCGACCATTGGCCACAGGATTCCTTGAAGAATGTTCCACACATGCAGGAACATGTCAAGGAGGCACTCAACTTCCTTGGCAAAGACAAGGATGGATTCTTTATGTTGTACGAGCAGGGAGATATCGACTGGGCCGCGTAAGTTGTTTGTCTGCCTTCTATTTCTTGGACTGAAGATAGTTTTCATATTGGTTTCATCCTTCTATTCAAATCGCTCAGCCATGGTAATGCGATGGATGACATGCTTGGTGCATTGCTTGACATGGATGAATCTGTGGCTGAAATTATGAAGTGGATTGATGAGAATGGAGGATATGAGAAGAACGCTCTCTTTGTCACTGCCGACCATGATCATTACCTCACATTATTGCCCCATTTTCCTGAAGTGGTTGCAAATATGATCATTGACGGACACACACATGACATGACTCCCGAGAACAACACAAGCACCAACACTTGGGACTACGCAATTCAAGCGAACCGTCATAACGATGATACCAAGACTCAGGCGAGTGTCATTGTATTACATTACTTTGTGTAACTCACTTATTGTGATTCTGAACTTCCTTCTCTTGATTTTAGACTGAGCACTTGAAGGATTATTCTACCTGGACGGTACGTTATTTTGTATTGATTTCCTGTTTGCAACATCCTTTTGTATTGATTTCCTGTTTGAAACATCCCCGTGAAGAAAGTTGAAGTATTGGTCTGTGGGACTTTACCATTCTTCTTCTCATATAACACTTATCATTTCATATTTAGGACGAGGATATTCAAAACGTCGCCCATTACTTCGGACCATGGGGATCGGGTGGTAATGGATGGGGATCTCACTCTGCACGTCCCATTGTTAACTATCATGGTGGCGATGATGGATGTCTTGAGGCATTTACTGGCAAGGGATATCGTGTTCTTGGACGTGACGTCGAAGGGACCAAGAATAAGGTTGATCAAGTCCATGTACATGCTTGCATGATGAAGTCTCTCTTTGGATTGTAAGTAGAGCCAAAGCACTGAACCTTTTCGTGCAAGTTTATTGTTGTATAGTTCTATTTCAATTGTTGTTGAGGAAACTGACCAACAGCAATGGGATGTTTAGATGTTTATAGATTCAGTTTAGATGTTTAGATTTGAACAATAATGTAACTGCAAGTGTTTTGACATTAACGACAATCCTCTGAATGAGTAAATTTGAGCCTGTAAGCCAATTGTCAAAGCTGAAACGACTTCTCTGTTCTACAGCTTAATGTATTGAGTATTAATGCCTCTTGATGAAACAATCTCACAGACAACCATGAGATCAGCATCCCTTTTGTCGTCATCCTCTTTGTTCTTCTCCTCCTCCTCCTCCTCATTGACTTCTTCTTCGGTGCGAGTAATACTGTCTTCTAGCCATCCTCTTTCCTTTGCAACACCTTGTAATATACCTTTCATCATATCAACTGCCTCATTCTGTCCCATATGTCTTCTCCATTTCTTTGCAAGTTCCAAATTTGCAATTTCTGATCCCATCCCCATGGCATATGCTACATACTCCTCGGAAACGCCATTGGCCTCAATTACTGTAATACACGATGGACGGTATAAATGTTTCGAGCCTATACCCAATAGGAATGCACATATACCCAATGGCCTACCAGCGCGTTGTTGTTGTTCATCCTCATCGTCATCATTTCCTCCAGATGATGATGATGGTGCAGCCGCACTCCCAATCCCACCGGATACACTACCACTCATGGTTTCATCATTACGATTATATCCCATACAATCTAATAACACGTCTCGTGTCATTTTCGTTACTACTGCAGCGTTAGTACTACTACTACTGCTATCATATCGGAACCAATATTTGTTTATATGTATTCGTAATTTATCAGTTAGGTATTCGGCATCTGAGACTAATCCTGTAACGACTAATGCAGATTGGAGTGTATGTCGAGGACGCTGGAAAGTGTTTTCAACGTCATTTTCATCATCATTATTATTATTGTATTTGTCGTGTTGTTCATCATCATCCATGGTTGCGAGTATACGTACCATCCCATGTATCGAAGATGGCAGAGTAGTAGTAGTAGTAGTTGTTGTTGTTGTTGCTGACGCAGCAACAACACCTGTACGAGTATGTAATCGCTGTAATGAACAAACAATAATGACATCTTCCACTAGATGTGATCTACTATCCCCCTCCTCCTCCTCCTCCTTCGAACTACTACTGCTGCTACTACGGCAGATGCATGCCACGATTGGCGTGCCATACCGTTTCGAGGATTGCATCGCACGTCGTAATTGTTCGGACCGACCATAGTCGTCCAATGCCGTTATTGGGATATAATCGTTATATGGCGATGATGACGACTTCTTTTCATTTTCATCAGAGTCGTCATCATCATCATCGTTGTTGTCGTTGTTATCAATTTTTTTCTCTCTCGTGCTCGCGATCATTCCGCCACCATTATCATCTCCGCCGCCACGATGGATAATGGTATTCGGCGGCGCCATCTTTTTTTTCGTGGCGATGGATACTACTTGTTGTTGTTGTTGAGTTCGTCGTGCGTGTTGTTTTTGTCGTTGTCTTGTCTGTCTGGAAATGACATCACAGTGTTGACGATGTCGATGGAAGAAATTGGTATTTGTGGGATTGGCGATGGAAGATGACATTAGCAACAGCAGCATCAGCAGCAATAGGGATGGTGACGACGACGACGACGATGATAGAGGTGGTAGTATCTTCTTCATCCTCCCCTTGGAATGTTGTAGGAGGAAATAATAAGTGTGTCCTCTTTGTTGGAGATGTCGGTCGCAAATGTAAATATAATGTCACGTAAAATCAATATTTCTGTAATGCTGAATGGTTTCTAAGTCCATCACGGGCTCCGATAACGTGCTCGGACCGTCGGCTCGACACTTGGTTTGGGGGATTTCTTTCGTTGAAGACGCACGAAGTATCAAAAACGCTAACAACGCACCATGGTGTCTTCGTTGTGTCAGCGGGAACCTGCGGGAACGCTACTTAATTACTTTGTTTACGTATGTTTGAGGTCAACTGAAAAAACAAGCGTGATTGTTTTTGCTATGTTGTAGTTCCTTCCGAGTAAAGATCTTCCCGCCACGTTCCCGCGCTCTGAATAACTTAAAGAGCAATTTGGAAACAAACCATCCTCGTTGTTCTTTCATTCGACAAGATGATGATCAGTCGACGACATAATACCTCCTCCTCCTATCGCTATGCTGCGTCGTATCTTCGTTAGAATAATCATCGCCTCTACTGCTGCTGCTGCTGCTGGTGGTGCCGCGAATCTATTCTGCTTCTTTGTCATTATCAACATCATTGCTAGCGCGAATGGCCATTACGTCTCTTACTACCACCGCAATGGCAGCAGTCCCGCCACCAACGATAACGCCAACTATGATTCGCCGAGGAGGAAAATAACAACAACAACAGGCGCAGAAGCTGCTGATTTACGAATACGGCGGCAAGAGGATGATCGTCTGCGGTTATTTCTCCGTGGTGGTCGCGGCGAGGATAGAAGAAGAAGAAGAGAAAGACAGGCAGTTACGCTGGAGGCAGAGGAACAAGACGAAGACTATTATGGGGTGATTACTGTGAATTCAGAAGAGAAGCAGCATCAGCGTGACAATAATTACAATAACAACAATATCAGCCAACCACGGATAATAGGAGGCACACCGCCAATATTATCGGACGATCCAAGTTCTTCATCATCATCCAATATTCGATATCCCTACCTGGCATCATTAACATACTTTGGTGGAGCACATATATGTGGTGGATCATTAATAGCACGTGACATCATACTCACTGCTGCACATTGTGCAGGCTACATCTCCGTAATAGAATTGGGACGTACGGACATGTCAATGCCGTATGACAAAGCAATACACGAACGTATAGAGGTGGCATACGAGATCAAACATCCACGGTGGGATGCCGTCACGGTAGATAATGATTTCATGTTATTAAAACTCGTCAGAGGGAGTATGATGAATTTTACACTCGTATCATTGAATACAAATTCAGATATACCGAAAGACAATGTAGTAACAACACCATCAACGACAACGACGACGACGACGACAGTACAACAATCGGCACCACCTATAATGACAATTATGGGATTTGGCGATACCAATGCAGACCCCAACATAAATGAACCAAGCACTGTATTATTAGAGGTTGAATTAGAATATATACCATCGGACATATGCAGATCAATACGTGGTGAGAATATTGAAGATTCAGGCGTAATAATTGATTACTCTAATAGGATTACAACCAATATGATGTGTGCCATGGATAAAGATGGTGAGGAAAATATTGTGGATAAGGATTCATGTACCGGTGATTCCGGTGGGCCAATGATAATCAAAAAATCAATGGTGTCGTCATCAACATCAACGGCAGAAGCAACATCAACAGGAGCAACACCGAATTTTGATTTACAGGTGGGGATTGTGTCATGGGGGATAGGATGTGCATCACCCATATTTCCCGGCGTATATTCTCGTATTAGTAGTCAATACAATTGGATACGAGATACGGTATGTTTACATAGCCGTACCCCGCCGGATAGCTTTGGGTGTGATAATGTAACATCATCAAAACCAATAACAGCAAATGATGGAGACAACAACGACAATGATGACTATGGTATGCCCTACATTACACTTGAAATCAATCTTGATGAACAACCAGAAGAATTCTCTTGGACTTTGTACACCACATCATCATCAGGTGTAGTCGTTGGATCACAGCCGCAACAGCAACAGCAACAACAACAACAACAACCCAAAAGTACTATAATTGCCTCAGTCCCACCCGGATTCTACACTGGGTACTCCAACTATACCTTCCATCACAAATTATTAGTAAAGGAGAACGAATTTTATCATATCAGTTTACGTGATACGACGGGCGATGGCATGTATGGCTATGTGGCCGTATATCGTGGTAATGCATTATTATCCAATCTAGTAATGATGGAACGCACCTTCCACTCCTCCTCGTCGTCGACGGCATCATCATCATCTTCTTCTTCTTCTTCAGTTACCACATATAACAAGGTGGATCATGCTATATATACCGGAAGTAATCCAACACATTACTTTATGCTGGCAATCAAATTTGATAAATTTCCGATGGACCTGTCATGGACATTAGAATCTATCCCCAGTATCACAGCAACAGCAACAACTACCGACACAATAATTATGATGCACCGTCCATTGGGATGGTATAATATTAACTTTGAGATGATGAGTATTGTAGAACAAATCCCGGTGTTTACTCCTACTACTACTACTTCTTCTTCTACATTCGCCACAGCCTACAGTAATGAATATAAATTTACCATCAGAGATACATATCCATGTGATGACGACCCAACAGCAATTTGTGGTGATGGTATATGTTGTAATTATGGTACTGGATCATATACATTGTATGTTGGGGATGTAAAGGATAATATAATAGTTGCGAGTGGTGGTGAATATGAAATGATGGAGTCTGTATTGGTTTCCTATCCTGAGTGAACAAGGGTGGTTACTTTAATAGGTACAAACTTGTGTAATATATTTGATATAAAGTAGTATATAATAATATGACTCCTATTCCATGCTATGATTCATAATAATATCTAATAATTAATCCCGTTTTTTTAGATACATTCTATACACATACATCATACACTTCACTTAATGTTTGGTGGAGATCCACGCAGAATGTGTTTTAAATAGTCGTCGTCAATCCCGAGAGCAATTATACAATGTACTCAATTAAATACATTGCCGTAGGTTATACCACCCCACCCCATGCTACTTCATATTCTAACATTTATATATATATATATCTATTTCAACCCACACAATGTTGAATCACCATCCATGGCACCACCAATTAAACCCTTAGTCTTTACCACACGTCGACGTTCTAAGAATGTATCAAACCCATCAAATTCATTCAATTGCGTACTCGTTAACTTATTACCATGTAAATTCAAATCTATTAACAGCGTGTTGATAAATATTGATGATGGGATAGGTTGTGGATTATTACTTGAAAAGTTCGTACCACTCTTCGTGGTGGTGGTAGTACTAGGTAGTTGTATATAATTATTCCTCATGGATAATGTTTTAAGTTTTGTTAATTTGCCCATTTCATTGGGTAATGATGTAATAACATTATTATCCAGTAATAGTTCCGTCAATGATGTCAGATTGCCAATTTCTATTGGTATACATGCAAGATTATTATAGGACATGTCCAACTTTTCCAATGTAGTAGCAGTAGTATTATTCGGAGTGAGTATCTGCTTGGGTATGGATTCGAATTCATTCCCATTTAACCGTAATTGCTTCAATTTGGGTGGTAATGTGAATGTGAATTTACCATCGTCGGAAATTGCCATGGTTGGATATTTGATTTTATTCCTCCCCAATGACAATGTTTGTAGATTGGTCAAGTGTGATATCTGTGCCAGGTGGGATAATTCACTCGTGTTGGTTAACAAATTGTCATCGCAATTCAACGATTTGAGCTCCTTCAATACTGATAGTTTGCCCAATGACTGGATTTTATTCTTCGATAAATCGAGTGTACGTAGATTAACAATTTGATACACCCGACATGGAATTTCCTCGAGCTCGTGCTCCGTGAGGGATAGGACGTTCGTCTTTTGAGCCGTCGTTAGTTTATGCTCCAGGACGCTTTTATTCGTCTTGTTCTTTGGCGCTGACTTCTTCGTCACTCCCATGTCGCCCATGGCCTTGGACAATCCGTCGAAGATACCCATGATATGTGTGGCGTTCGCTCGTTGCTCGTTGCGACGCGTTGCGCCTAGACTACCGATGTCATAAATAACGCCTTCTTAAATAAACAGCTTCGCAATAAATACCTTCGCAAGAAAGTTTAAGGGTAATTATGTTATGACACCCTAGTAGGATATGGCAAACAACAACACTCAAGAGAATGACAATGAAAGAGCTCGTCAGGCTCCTCCTTGTCCTCATCATCTGCTGCTGCGCACCACAGCTGTCTCGTTTACATTATTCACCCACCGCCGCGAGCTGGACACTGGAAGACTACTACATCGATGTTCCTGTTTCCTGTTCGTGTTGGTTTCTCTGCTAAATATTCATCGGCTACACAAAGTGTCGATAATGATGACGCCGCCGCGATTACTTACCCTCTCCTCCTTCAATTGTCATCATCATCATTGTCACGCATTGAGGAGAATGTAAAATTTCTCTCCAACAAATGTGCAACGATATGGATGACAACAAAGTCATATTACCGGCGACTAATAATAGTGAATCATTAATACATAAAGTAGAACACTCCTTTATTCACAACAACAAACATTCATTATAAAAATTCCAACCTACTCAACAATATAACAACAGCAGCATCCGCTACTCATCCCACATACGACGAATGTCCAAATTTTCAATGTCCAATCATGAATCGAAGCTTCATAGAGGCGTCGTTTTTGCATTTGGCATCATCATTTGTTGTTGTGGCTCCATGTAGTAGAATTGACCTTCGTCCGAAGTTCGGGCATACTGATAGTAGTCATGCACCAAGGGTGGCCTGTGCAGGACAGGACAAGGATCTTGCATACTGTACTGTTGCTGATAGTATTCACTTGGTAATCGATTAGTACCAAGATTATACATTGTTGGCATCTCCAGGATTGGCATCGGATGATACACGTCTGGCGAGTTCGACTTATGACGCATATCATTCCTTGGCAAACGATTCGTTTCACTCGCCGTGCGTTTCGTAGTTGGAGGAGATGGTGTAGCCGGTAAGCTATTTGGTGTTAGTGGCTGTGTTACTGAAGTACCATGATTCTTTGCAATGCGACAGCTCATTTCGGCCTCGGATAACTCAGTGTACCGATCCCTGATCTTATTTGCAACCACCAAGCAATAATCTTTAGTAACTTGATCGGCATTCCTCCAATTCTCTCCGACAGTACGCACAACTTGGAGGAATGTCATGACTGACAAAACAAAACGCAAATCGCTCGGTCAGGAAGACGTTTGAATAGAGTAAAAGCTAGCAAATGGTTAACTATTAACTTACTACCGTGTGTCTTCGCGTGTTTACGTTTGGAGTTCTTCCCTGGCACGAACCATCCCGGTGGTAGGTGTAAGTGTTGGAATTTGGGTGGTAGGTTTGGTAGACATAGGTTCTCATATCCATCTAAGTCGTATGACATTTGCTGATTATTGTCGACAACCGACCCTTCCAATTCATAGATGAGCCGCTTGCGTTCCAATATGAAGAAGATATTGTAGGCATTGTGAGGTTGCGCACGGCGTTTAGTAGTCATGATTTGGCAAGGGTCGTGGTCGTATGGCGTAGCAAGACAAGCTTTGAGGTGAGAGTTGCAGATTTTTATGTGAGAATTGTCCTCTAATATATAGATAATACCGGATATGTTAAGAATTTGCAAAGAAGATTTAGTGCGCCATGGGATAGAATGAAGCCTCAACGGCATACCTTTCCGATCGAGAAACTCAGGAATACACTAATAATAACCCTAAGTTGTCATTATTCTCTCATTATTGCGAAGGTCTTTGTGAATCTTCTGGATAAAACCGTGCTCATGCAAAACCTTAAAAAAAGAAATCGTTGAGGGACTTTCTTTCAACAAATAATTTGGCCAATTATTTCAGTTGAAAGAAAGTCCCTTAAGGGTTTTTACTTCTGGGCAGAGAAACTCGATGATCTGAGGAGTCGTTACGTTTAGATTTCTTTTACTATTTTTTGCTTATTACGAGAAGCGCGACTCATTTCTCCCTTCCGGTTTGTGGATTGTCCTCTTTTGGCTTCCCGCCGAGACGCTGAGTCTAAAACGACTCCGAGATCGAAAGCTTGTTCTCTCATCCGCAATCGAGCTCCACCCCGTCACTCGCATTGACCACACCTACTCCAACTTCCCAACGGCAAACCTCCAGTGCTTAAGGGAGGCTCAGACAAACTCCAAGTAAATTGCACCATATTCTCTTGGATCCGGAGTATCAACATGTCATCTCCTGGATGCTGCACTGGAAGAGCATAGGACCTTCCTTTGCTCGTCAGTTGAATGGTTTGGGCCTCAAGCGTTTGCAACAGGCTGGTAACGGCTTTAATGCTTACTATCACGAATGTTTCTTACGTGCATGCCTCAGTTGGCCGTGCTTTTTAAGCAAGTAACGCCCAACCAAGGAAAGGTTACTACCGAGAACCCATCTTCTATGAGATTGCAATGGTTGCTTCGTTGACACGATTGCCGATTTCGATGGTTGCTTCGTCGACACGATAGATTGCAATGGTTGCTTCGTCGACACGATTGCCGATTTCGATGGTTGCTTCGTCGACACGATAGATTGCAATGGTTGCTTCGTCAACACGATTGCCGATTTCGATGGTTGCTTCGTCGACACGATAGATTGCAATGGTTGCTTCGTCGACACGATTGCCGATTTTGATGGTTGCTTCGTCAATTCATCTTCGATACTGCTGGCAAGGATGTCGGCGATTTTATTCTCAATCATCGCAAGGAGGGCAGCAGGCATCCAATCTTTGTCGTTAACCATTGGATCCCGTGTGAACCTCGCTAATGCCTGACGCTGATCCAAACAGTTAAGGGAAGCAACAGCCACTCGAAAATGACGATTGTCCCATGACAAGGTATTGTCAAACTGTAAAGTATCGGCGATCAGTGGATATTGCTCATGGACTTCATAAATAAGACCAGGCGCATCCAGCGGTGACACAGTTACAACACGGTCAAGATTCTCATTTTGCTGCACCATCTGATTGAAACGAATACAAACCTTCGGCTTGGATGCTCCTGTTGCACTTGCTAACTTCTCCGACTTCCTCTTGGCCGTGGCTTCTGCCTGCAGATGGTTAGCATAATACTTGGGAACATCAACATGAAAGTCTACATTCAGTCCAAGAGCATTCACGGCCATGTCAATCAAAATCGCATCCGTACCGATTGGGAGTCTCGGCCTATCGGTCAACGCCAATTGCTCCTTGCAGTGTGCATACAATTGAACCACCAACTTTATTCCTTGCCTGCGAAGCTCAGCAGGACTGACAATCTTGTTCCCAGCAAATAGATTCGCAATCAATGTGGCATGGACGGTAGGAATCGTCTCCTCTTTAATGACGAATCGTCCAGCCCCCACCAAGCCAGATGTGATGAGATTCACAGACTCAGCACTTACCGAATCGAATATGTGACCAAACATGTAAACAATCGTGATCCATTTTCACTCCGCAAAACCTTCTGCAGGAAGGAGACGATACCCTTGTATACATCGACAGTATCGATCGCAACCTTTCCTCTATGACTAACAAAGTAACTAATATCTTTTGGATTGCTCTTTCCTAAAAGTAACGCCACCGTAATTAACGACGGACCACCTTTACCGTCGATGGAAAGTAATAGGTTGGCAGTACAATACATTGTGGCAAGAAGAATGAAAATAAAATCAGAGTCGGAGAAGATACAGCATCCGGAACCATCAATGTCTGGAAGAGTGAAGTTGCCTAACCACATGTGAAGTTGAGCTAATGCGGCAGGATTGGCCTTATTAGTTCCTTTCACATGAACCATGATGACAAGAAAAATCTCGCAAGACTATCATCAAAATATAGTGCGCGAGCACAAACACGGTTTAAATAAATTAAAAAAACGTACCAAATCTTATCTCCCATTCTTCATCATCGCATCATACGAACATTTGAGTAGTGTATCGATGGTGAGATTATTCCCAACGCATCGAAGCAATGACGTGGCCCCCTCATCCCCAATCGGATTTTCACTTAAAACCATCCACTGCAGGGTGGTATTGCTGCGTTCCAAACACTTTGAGAGTGCCATGACACCTCGTGGACCGATATTGTTCTTCTCCAAATTCAGCATTTTCAGTGTGCCATTAAACCTTAGCGCGTGTGCGAGGGACTCTGCACCGTCATTACCAATGTTATTGTGTGCTAAACTGAGCTCTGTCAAACAAGAATCATTTTTAAGTGCATACGAAAGATGCGATTGTCGCAGAGGTATAGCTTGGAGTATTCCCGACATGGGTCCTCCAATCCATCGACGACCCTTTCTACTCCCTTGTTTTTCAGATTACAACCTATCAGAAAAATTATACCCTCTCTATCACCATTGCCGTCCTCCATATCATCTCCTCCTTCCAATGCTTCAACACAATCTAGACACGACACAAATAATCGTATCCTCTGTTGCATACTGGAAAACATGGTGGTATGAGTAAGTTTAGAAGTCTGGGGGAATTATCCCAGCGTTTGAGTGCATGGTGCATGAGTAGTACTGCAAGACAACGCGCGCGAGTGTCCAATACGATACTTCGCCTCTTCTCTCAGTGCATAACCACCTATAACCACCACAGAGATTCGGCCAATGGGTTGATACAGGGGACGCGACGAAGTTATCGGCAAAAAACGCAACAACTAACAATGCAGAATGTCAGTGTTGGCGGGAGCGCTACTTAAAAATTAGAAAAGGACTTCGTGTACCTCCTCTCAGCAGAATGGCATACTATGGAAACACGCACCACGAGCAGCAGAATAATAGTGCCAGCTCTAGTGGCAACAATAATATCGACGCTGCGAAAATCTTCGTTGGTGGTTTGTCCTGGCAAACGACCGAAGAACCACTGCGATATCACTTTGAACAATACGGTGAAGTGTCCTCAGTCGAGGTTATGCGTGATAGGAATACCGGTGATCCACGTGGGTTTGCATTTGTGGTATTTAAAAGTGATGAGACAGTCGATTTGATATTAAAGGCTAAGCCACATGAAATCAACCACAAGGTTGTGGATGTAAAGAGAGCACAGGCTAGAGGTATAGCACCACCGAGTATCCACCCCCGTGATGCAGAGGTGAGTTGAATACATCATGTTGGCTTTGTGTGTACTAAAAAGACATTAAAATCGTGCTCACCAAAATCTGGCTCCATGAATGAAAAAATTAAAGGAACCTGGACCACAACAATCGATGAAGACAGAAGATACTTCTATCAAGAATGAGGGAACAACTCCTGAACATCTTGGGAATAAGGTATTCGTCGGCGGACTTCCATTACATGTCGACAAGGATGCATTACAGGATTTCTTCAGTTGCTTCGGTCCTGTTACCGATGTGAGTTGCAGTCTTCGTTCATGCTCTAACTGTTATTCCCTTGCTCTAACAACTCTCAACTAATTTATTTGTGCAGGTAATCGTTATGATGGATATGATCCAACAACGTTCACGTGGATTTGGTTTCGTTACATTTGAGAATGGAAGTGGTGGTGCACAAAAGGCGATTGAGGCGCAACCAATTAACATGTTTGGTAAAAATGTTGAAGTGAAGCTCGCAACACCAAAAGGGGACAGGGATGTTATACCAGGTGGTTTGTCAATGGGGCCGATGGGTGGTGGTGCTGGTCTACAGAGCAACAACTTTTTTCGTAAACCCATTACCACAACTAGTACCGGAGAATTTGCCGGACTTGCATCGTCATACGGTAGAGCTGGATGGAGAGCTGGGTATGGTTCGAAGGCGTTCGGGAAAGCTGGATGGTGTGTGGTAGGATGGGATGACGGAGGCGACGCTCCCGATGAGACAGGGTTTTCGTTTTCAATGCTTGATAAGAGTAAGCCGTCTACTGAGACGGAATCAGGTCGACAAGAAGACGAACGACAAGCGAAGCGAACTAGGAGCACTGAGAAGCAAACAGATCGACAAGAAGATGAACGATCAACAAAGCGAAAAAAACAATAATCATTACTGCTTATCTACTTTTTACTCTTGCAACTCAGTGGATTCGGTCCCTTTGCTCTTTTCTTTTTCCGCATACTAAATGCTCCACCGTATTCATCCCTCGATCGTTTCTCAAGTATCTTTTGCTCCTCTTTCATTGTTTCTCTCTTCTTTAATTGTTCCTTCTTCTTAACGGTGTTTATCAATCGACGTTCCTCGGCAGTTATCGTTCCCCCCGCACTTGTTAACTTACCCTGTTCGACAGTGCCAGTGGCATTCCTTGATGCTGAAGATGGTGATTCCAGTAGTAATACTGCACGTCCCAATCGGAAAATTGGTACGTAAGGTTTTGCACGTAACGCATCAGCAAGTGCATCATCTTGTGTCGCAACGAAGTAGGCATTTGAATTGTTCCCCCCCTTGATGGCTAATTGTAATATATCCTTACTCGCACCTGAGAAATCATCACTGCCACTACTGCCGACAGCGAGGGCCTTCTTCGAATTTCTCTTTGCGACGTAGTCGTCATCGATATTATCATCTTCTTGGCTATCAACGTCGCCTTCTATTATTTCACACTCGTCTAACCCAAATTGACGTGCACGTGCAAAGAAATTGATGCTATTGGTTTCTGATTCCTCCTTCGCGTCAAATACTGCTGCTGCTGCTGCTCTAGATGCATATTTCTTTGTAAGTGTCTCGAGCTCTACCAAAGTCGATCGTGTAATGTACAACTTGAAATCTTCATTTTGCAATATTTTGGCAAACCGATCATGAAGAGGAACCTTGTTCCGGATCGTCGCAACTAGAAATGTACCGTCAAGTAATACTTTGTATGCTGGTTTCAGGTGTGGGGCATTCAGTCGGTAGAATTGCAGCGTACGCCGCGACGCCTTTGCTCTGCCGTGCCGCATGGTGGCAATTTTTTCATGCTGTGGGGAAGGAAAAAAGAGGGGAAAGGGGGGAGAAAAAGGGGGAAAGAGAAAAAGGAAGAAGAGAGGAGGAGAGAGGAAGAAGAAG
>Ga0247843_1006105_pt1 | contig 16047 bp, 12 predicted proteins | sample LaCruzMarch2017__FD_192420 | JGI IMG/M metagenome (GOLD analysis project Ga0247843, IMG submission 192420) | Freshwater microbial communities from meromictic Lake La Cruz, Castile-La Mancha, Spain - LaCruzMarch2017_8m | ecosystem: Environmental > Aquatic > Freshwater > Lake | place: Spain... | reverse complement strand
TTGGATGACGAAAATAATTATACTCATAAACAGGATTTCTGAAAGTTCTTGACATAATTGAAGTCTCCAATGACTTGATTATATTTATTATGATAGGGTTATGGTTTATGATTTGTCAAGAGTTTTTCTGCTTCTTTTTCATATTTCTTCATCATTCTTCTTTGGGAGATTGGATTTGTGTACCAGAAGGGATGAAGTTTGATCATTAGATATTTTTTTTCGACATAAACAGAAAGAGACTCAAAGAGTAGTATTACATATTTTGTAATGTTTTCGTCCATTATCATCAAATAAAGAATAACACCAAATGGAAGAAACCAAATGTAGGAATTTATCATCTTTGATTAAGATAAGATTATTTTTTATTATTTACCTTTAAAGAATCTTATACATTCTTATCAACCCTCACAAAGGTATTATATCAATTTATGAGTGCTCTGTCAAATACTCTTCATAAAGCTCCAATTCTCTTTGATGAGCATCAAGTTCCCATGGCATTTCTTTATAATCTAAATCAGAACAATCAATACCTTTCCAGCAACGAATACCTCTCTTATCTCTTAAATCACCACGAATATGTTGTAAGATATGTTGCATTTCGTGAAATATTGTCTTCATATAATCTTCTTTTGAAAGACGATTATGAATCTCAATTAAAAAACTTCGTGGTCTCCAGTCACAATCACGAACACTACACAGACCATAAAAACCCTCTCTCACAAGACCCCTGTGAAGAACTTCTATCTCAATCTTATGTCTAGGTAGATACTTCTCACAGAACCAGATTACAGGGGCACAGCAGTGCCTGTGAGAGTATGAATAACCACTTGTATAAATCGTGAGCATTTAAAAAGAAGTCAAAATAACTTTAACGATACGAGTTCCCCAGTTCATAAATGCAAGAAATGAAACAATAAAAATCAATCGGTCAAGGTTAGAAAGGGACATTCAATTCTCCTTTTGTGGCGGATAATTAGTATTTGCAAAAAAAACAATAATAAACCTAGAATCTTCTAAAGTTTCACCAAAATATTTGTTGGGGGAGTGCCAATATTTTCCTGGGTATATAATTGTTGAGTTATATGTATTTTCAATATTTTTTTCTTCTTCGAAATATCTTTTATTATAGTATTCCTTTTCTAATCCAAAATTCACAATCAATTCTTCATCATCCAGAGTATTTACTGTACGAAACCCTGCAACTCCAGGTTTTGTGTCCGCATATTCTTTTTTTAGTTTATGAATACTAGTTCCACTATTTTTTGGTGGGTTTGGATTTAGATATATTACTCCAGCAATCCAAGAGGGATCATCAGTATGAATAAGTCCTTGTTGATGAATCGAAGTTGTTAGGTGATACATTATTTGAACAGTTGCATTTTTTTTAACTGTTATTTTTTCATGTTCACATAAAAGAGAAACCGGTTCTGAAATTTTTTCTTCAATGTATTTTCGAATATCGGAAGGAACCGACTTTCTTGTTCCAGGATATCCAACAGATCCATCAGTAATTAAATTTGAATTTTTAAACATGTTGAGACCACGACTTCTAACTTCATCGGGAGTAAACTCTTGTTGAAAAAAATCATTAAAAAGAATAACCTGCATTTGTTTTAATTTTTGGGTGGGTGTGAAGCATAGTATGATCTTTGACCGTCTTGAAGAACATAGTAAAAGAAAATTTGATGATAATAAAGAGTAACCTCCCTACCGAAGAGCATTTTCGTATTGTTTGTTCCTGGTAATGGGTCTCTATAATGTGGTCTTTCACACCCCTTATACACGATAGCATCTCCAGAATCTAGAATTATTGGTAGATATTCACCAGAAACAAGAATTTGATTTTTTTTCTTGTCAGAATAAGTATCTGGCGTTTTAATCCAAAGAGGCCACTTTGAATCTTCGCCTTCTAAATTGGTACTTATATGAATGCTCACACAAATTTCACCAGAATCATGCTCAAGGCGAAGGGGTTCTGATTCTCCAACAAAATAAAAATTATCGCAGTAATAAGTATTATAAAGTTTTCTACCAAGTATTTCTTCCAATTTAATACGAATTTCGGTATGAATTTGTCTATATTGTGGATGCCAATATCTTAACAACACTTCATCTGTCTGAGAATCTTCAGATTTTTCTTTTGGATCAATACTAAATTGGTCAATATTTTTACCATAATATCTAACCACCCCACGCTCTTTTGGAAGTGGGTGATATAAATCTTCAGAATTATATAAATTTTGAATTATTAAATATCCATTCTTATCAAAATTTTCGTTGCGGGTCCATGCCGTTCCTGTATTATTTTTTTCTTGATATAATATATCACTTTCGGTCATTTGATTTGACATAATTTATCTCCAACGAGGTCCAACAGTCCAACCCACAACACTCTTACGAGTTCCTTTTGTTACTTTGAGAACTCTGTGCTTAATACGAGAGTCAAAAAGCACAATCGTTCCCCTTTTTCTTGGTACAAAATATGACTTGTCTGATTCATCAAGAAATTGTACATTACCACCTTCATAATCATCAGGGCCAGAAAGTTGTAATGAGAATGAAAGTTTTCTTATTAGTTCAGTATTTTCATTTACAAAATCTTGTGCAAGACCATTGGTACGATTTCCAACTGATTTTGGTTTATATTGTGCTGGAAGACCAGAATCATTGTGCCATCCATAAAACTGTCCTGCCTCATAACGAGTATATTGGAGACTTTCACCATCAATATTTCTCAGGTCATACAGAAAGTTCTCACGATTTGCTCTTTGTACGTAGTGCCATAAGAACCCAGCAACCCAGTGAGTTGTTGGTATCCAGGTATTTTGTGAGTTTCTTTTATCTTTATTCAAAGTTTCTCCACTAAGTACTGAATCTTGAAATTCAGAATCAAAAGTTTCTGTAAGATCTTTTTCTATAAGTGTTACTACTTCTTCTGGTAAGTCAGTAAAGTACCATAACGATTCTTGTGCCATTAAATTTGTGACATGTCGTTATAAGTATATCAATATTTTTAAAAAATGTCAAGTATTTATAAATTTTCACCAATATTATTTAATTTTTTATTGACTTGTCCAAGAAATTGTTATAAATCCACCGGGAGCAACTGTAACTGGATATATCTGTGATCCATCAATTGTAGATGAGTAATTGTTGATCGGTGCTGGTGTGCCTGGATTGCCTGGATTTGCGGTTCCAGGAGCACCCGGAGATCCTTGAGTTTCACCTGTTCCTGGAGATCCGGGACTACCCGCATTTCCCGGACCTCCAGAAGACCCTGGAGAACCAACATCACCACCGGAACCAGCATTTCCACCGGAACCAACATTTCCAGGACTTCCCGAATTTCCTGCTTGTCCTGCAATTCCAGGACCTCCGGCATTTCCTGACCCAGCAGTTCCTCCACTTGCTCCAGTAAAATTTATTCCAAATATTTCACTAGGATTTCCAGGATTGCCATTGGTACCAGAAATTCCTGGATTTCCTGGACCTCCAGGATTTCCAGAACTTCCAGAACTTTCAGAACCAGCACCTGTTCCTGGACTGCCTGGATTTCCGGGACTTCCTGGATTTCCTGGAGATGGATTATTAGTTACTGCTGGATTTGGGTTTCCTGGAATTGTGTTTCCTGGATGTGAGTTTCCTGGACTATGATGAGACCCGTGAGGATTTCCTGGATGTGAGTTTCCTGGACTATGATGATCCCCGTGATAATTTCCTGGATTAGTGTTTCCTGGATTAGTGTTTCCTGAATGTGAGTTTCCTGGATGTGAGTTTCCTGGAGTGTCAACGCGAGGATAACAAGGTCCTGCATTATGGGAGGCATTTGAAAACTGAACGTTACCAGGATTGTGTACTGCCGGATTGTGATTTCCTGAATCGTGATTATGACTCTCTGGAGTGTGCTCTCCGGGATTGTAATTATAATTTCCGGGATCATGGTGCGGGGCATCGCAGTATTCTGGAATTGTTGTACCAGGATTATGTCCGGGAGGATTATGTCCGGAAGGATTATGTCCGGAAGGATTATGTCCGGGAGGATTATGTCCATCAGGATCGTGACTACCAGGATTATGTCCGGAAGGATTATGTCCGGAAGGATCGTGACTACCAGGATTATGTCCGGAAGGATTATGTCCGGAAGGATTATGTCCGGCCGGGGAGTGATGACCTACGTGGGGATTATTTCCAGGACTCCCTGGATTTCCAGCATTTCCAGCATTTCCAGCATTTCCACCAGATCCAGAAGTCCCTGGATTTCCAGCATTTCCACCAGATCCAGAAGTCCCTGGATTTCCAGCATTTCCTGGACCTCCAGATCCACTTATATTAATTGTTTTTAATCGGGTCGGTGATCTAAATGTTGTGGGTGAATTAAAAGTTATGGAACCTGATGGCTCCATTGGTTTAACCTTACCCCCAACTCCAAGTGCCATTTACTTACTTCTCCTTAGATTTATTTATTTAAATGAAACCAACCGGTAATAATATATTTTGATTTGTTTCCATAAACAACATTTCCACGATGAGTATGTGTATATGCAGCAGGCCATATTATAATAGAATTTTCTTTAGGTGGAATTCTAATTTTTTGATATAAGAATTCAGTTTCTCCTGCGGAATCTGGTTCGAGACTATTTAAATAAAGTGCATATACTAATACTCTATCAGACATGGTGCCCATTTGTTCACAGTGCCATACATGATATCCTCCTCCGGGAGCAGTTCTTTGCATTTTTACAGAAGTGCAGCTTAGTGACATTTCTTTTAAAATATCATATTCCGAACTATATTCAAGGAAACAATCTTGAAGTCCGTCTAGAAATATTCTCATAGAACATTCATTATTAAATGGTCTTGGCGAATGATTTTTAAGATTTAACATATCAAAGTGATCATCTTCCTTTTGAATTTTTTTTGATTTATCGCTCGTTTGGCGATTGCTACCAACACCCAAACTAAAAAGCCTGTCAAATTCTTGAATTAGATGATTACAAAAACCATCTGGATATATATTTTCATACATCCCTATAAAATCAACATATTTTGTGTTTTGCATAAGAAAAAATTTTAAGTAGTGGTTAAATAAATTTCAATTAAATGTTTTATGATATTATGAATAGAAGTTAAATAATGAAAGGGTTCCATACCAAGTAGTTCCATTATCTACAGTAAAGAATGACCAAATATCAGTTCTACTAGCATCCGTTGTTCTTAATGGGACAGTATTATTTGGCCATTTTACTGTTCCTGGCCAGACAATCGTTCTTCCTTGAGTTGTATCATTTGTTAATACTAGAGTAAATGATATTGCCCCCAAAGAAACTCCAGTATTAAATGTAAATGCGCAGTTATTATTTAGGGTTGCGGTAAAAACATTTCCTTCTGACAGATTAATTGTTCCACCAAACGTAGAAGTATTACCAAGGTTAACAACTTTTTCACTATAATTTTTGAAAACTGCTTTATCAACATCACCAGAATTAAAATTAGCTCCAGTTGTGGTTATAATTCCCGTTGGAGCAAAAATTCCAGAAGAATTGATTGTAACAGCTGCTCCAACCGTTATGAAGTCAAATCTGTTAGTGGACCCAACACCAACACCAACACCACCTTCAAAGAAGATGGTTGCAATTCCTGAAGTTGAATTATAAAATGCAGTAGATACACCAGATCCTCTAAAATCTAATATTTCTACTCCAGACCCAACAACCCCACCGGCAGTTTTAATACCAATACCGAAAAGTACATTTTGTAAATGTTGACCATCACCATAATATGTTACTATACCTACATTGCCAGTAATAATACCAGAAGAAATTTTAACGGATCCAATTATGGACTCACTCAATATTGTTGCTTGATCAACTACAATATCATCTAAAAATAAATCGCCAGTAATTCTAGCATCACCTCTAACATAAAGTGCTGTTTGTCCTGTAGAAACTGGTGAATTGATGTGTAAAAGATATTCTGGTGTAGGAGTTCCTATCCCAACAGAATGCCCGATGCCACTAGAAGGTACAATTACAGTAAAAATTGTACCTGCACTCCCAACGTGAATTCCCCGTAAAGATGTTGTAACACCTGTGGTATAAATGTCAGTAGCACCAATTCCGCCAGCAACATCCAACTTAAATTTTGGAGAAGTTGCACCAATACTAACTTTATCGGTTACTGAATCCGCATAAATTAAGTCGGTATGTACTTCTAAACCATTTTTTATGACAAAGGGTTTATTAACAGCAGGCATAGTTGGAGAACGCCAACGTTTGAGTATTAATATTTATACTTCAAAAAATTCTAAAAATAACTCTCGCAATTCCTGTTGACCCCCCCTCTTGAGTGGAAACTACTGTGACTGAACCATCTGTGTATCCACTTCCACCACCTCCTCCACCACCATTGATTCCTCCTTGTCCTCCTGTTGCTCCTTGTCCTCCGTTACCTCCACCACTGGAACCGGCCCCGGCAGTTTGACGAATATCATACCCAATTTTATGTCCACGATTGATTGTGGCAGTATTTGTTACTCTTACACCAGTATCAGTAAAGAATTGGATATTTCCCAAATCCTGACAGGGACTATATCCTTGGTCTCTCCAATATCCTCCTCTGGCACATGGTAGGACTCTTCCACCGTTCGGTGCCAATTCTTTAGTATCACCTGTTCCGGCATAAGGTTCTTGTGTGGTACCAGAACCAAAAACACCAACAGAAGGTAAACTCCCTGCAGAAATTTGCGCCCCTCCTCCTCCAGAACCTCTACTAGATCCACCAGCTCCACCAACACCAATTCCACCACCGTTTCCACCATTACCATTATTTCCAGCATTACCACCAGAACCAACAACTGCAATCAATGCTGCCTTACGATAGATAAAAATGGCACCCCCCTGATTTTGTTGCGGCAATGGGGTAATTATATATTCTTCATATTTTCTTGCAGTAAATCGAATTTTTGAATATCCACCTTGTCCACCAGAATATCCACCAGAATCAAGACCCTTTGATGCAAAAATTTCCAATTCCAAATTTACATCTTTTTCTGGTGCATAAAACCCAAGAATAGGATATGAAGATGTTGTATTAGTGTGCGTATAAGTGCTGGTTGTCAAATTAACACTACTTAAAACTGCAGTATCAGAAGAAGAACCACCCAATAATTCGAAATTAATAATTGCTCGTGGCAGTACAACTTCAAGAATCACTGTATTTGAGATCGCAGGAGAATTTCCCGCATTTGGATGAGAAACAGAAACATAAATATTAGATGTTCCGGTAGGAGCATTGAAACTGGGGGTGACTGTAAGAGTATTTGTATTTGCTCCACTAATTGTATTTTCACCAGAGGTTCCATTTGATACTGGAGAACCATTAATATACCACTGATAGGAAAAACTAGTATTATCACTAGATGATGCTGTTACGGAAAATATTGCAGTTCTTTCTTGGGCAACTGTAGAATTTGATGGTTGTCCTGTAATTGATATAAAGGGGTTCACTGTTAATGTTGCACTATTTGAGAATAATATCTCATTAATTGCATTTCCTGTAGAACGACCAGTTCCTGCAGTGACTGGAATTGGTTGGCCCGTTGAGATGGCAATACCAGTTATTTGATATGCAGATGGTACGTAATCCGCACTCACAAAAAATTGTATTCCATTTGTTATTGGACTTGTTACATTACTTATAGTTAATGTTGTTGTTGCAGTTCCAGAAAGAGTTGCTCCTAAAGTTGTATTAGTTCCATCAGATAGAGCACCAATTCCAGCAGCATACCAACGATGAGTCACAACTCCAGTGTTTGATGAGAATATATTTGTTGGGTTTTGACTTATAAAATACGCAGTTGCAATTCCAACAAATGTTGACATTCCCCCACTATTAACAGTAACATTTTGAGGATGTGTAGAAAATCGTAAAATAGGCCCGTTTAGATCTAAAGTCGTTTGTTTCATTTTACTTTGTTTTAGTTAGCAAAGTTTTGACCGACAACCACTCCATAAAGTCCTGTATTGATAATATTACTACCATCAAAAGTTTTAAAGGTGTAAATATCAGAACGATTTGCTGTTGGAGTTACAATCGGAAGAACACCACCACCAGGCCAATAAACATTGATTGTGTTTCCACTGTTGTCTCTGAAAGTATCAATACCAACGGTGCGACCTCCTGTAGAATCCTGATCTATTTTAATTGTAAATTGTGTAGATCCAGAAGGAATATTTTCTAATATGAACTGATTAATATTACTTGTTGCAGTACAAATAAATGACTGTGCCTTGGAAAGGTCTACATTTACCACATTTAAAACAATCGATAAGTATTCTACATTTTCACTATATGTCTTTAATCTTGTGTGACCTTCTATATCAAGTTTTGCTCTTGGTGCTGTGGTTCCAATTCCAACAGAAGTAGAACTTGCTGTAATCACAGTTCCACCAGTGCCGACATTTAATGTTGTTGTAGTAATAATACCTGTACGAATATTGCTTGATGAACCATCCAATCGGAATGACATAGAGGTCAACATTCCACCAACGATAACATCTTGAGTCGTCGTAAATCCGGCAAAGATTGCTCTACCATTCACATAAAGTGATGTTGATGAAGAACCAACTGCACCCAGTTCTAAATTAAATCTTGGAACAGAAGTACCGATACCAACATTATTCAAGTTAGTATTATAAATTCCACCGGATATATTTGTCCATCCAGATGCGGGAACGTTTAAACTTGTTAATTGGCTACCATCACCAGAGAAATAAGATGCAGTAATTGTTCCACCAATATTTACATTTCCAGTTACATTTAACTTGAACCCATTACTTGTGGTCGCAATACCAACACCACCACTATTAACACAAAACAATGAACTTCCAGATCCAACTCTTAATGTACAATTGCCAGGAGAAATGGTTGAAATTCCAATTTGATCAAAGATTCCAACGTTAGAATCTTTTGATCCACCAATATTTCCAAAAGGATACCAATCATTTTCTAGAGTATAGATCCAACCCGCATGTCCACCACGACTTGGATTTGCATAATATACAATATCTCCAGGATTTCCTGCAATAGTTGGTTGTGTGACTCCAACCGTATATTTTCTCGAAATACTTGCATCTCCCTGAAGGAAAATGTTATTTGCTTCAATTCCACCCAGAGAATTTGAAGTAATTTTTCCATTAAAAATTACCGGACCATCAAATTCAGAGATGAGTGTTCCGTCTGTTCCGCCCTCAACACGAATAGAACGAGAAACAGAAATTTCAAGAGGAGTCAGGGAATCAAATCCAATACTAATTCCAGATAAAATATCTTCTCCAGTTACAGTCGGAATTGGAGAATCAAAAACTTGCTCTTGTCCTGTTGCAGAATTTACCTTTTTATTTCCAACATAAAAAGAACCACGATCATTCATTCCCGTGAAAACAACCAATCCACCATTTTCACGAAATGATTGTGCGAGCAGTTCTTCTTGATCCGATAGAACTCTATCTTGACGATTTGGGAATGCTGTAGAATAGTTTCCTGGACCAAATCCAACATATTCAAAGGTATGTCCCGATGCTCTAAGCATTGAGTTTCTTCTCAATTCAACAGGACGAATCTTAATTTTTCTAACAACAGAACCAGAACTATGTGAAAAAGAATCTGTTCCACAGGTTCCCCTAAAGACAAAAACTGGATTTCCAAATACAGTTTTCTTAATCCGCACAATTTCAGAATCAATCATCAAACAATCTCCAATATTTAAATCTAAATTAGAGACATTTGTTAGATTGATTGCATCAGTAGTTGCGGTATTGATTGCTTCTGAAAGTGTAGTCGTAGTTCCTGCATATTGTGGTTCCAATCTTCCAGAAATATTTTCCTCCCCTAAACTGACTGCTCCTCCCTGCGATCCAAATGCGTTAATATAAACTGTTTTTGTTCCTGTTGTGTCTGGAGATGTGGTTCCGATTCCAACAAAGGTTTCGAATTGAACCAGACTATTGACTTTTTTAACCAGAAAATCTGAATTAAAGAGAGAAGAGTTTGCTCCACCGATGGTAATTTTATTACCAACTGATAATCCGTGATTTTGAACCGTGGTAATCGTTGAGATTCCAGTTACATTATTATAAGCAAGTGTAGTAATATCAATTGATTTTCCTGCATTGACTGCTCGTGAATACCTAGATGCGGTAACTCCAATTCCTCCTAAAGCTGGATTGTTGATTATGGATGCGGATTCAACATAAAGTTGATTAATATTCCCCACTGGAATATTAGTAATTTTATAAACAGTATTATAACCATCCAGAGTATCAGGAACTACTCCAGTAACTGTGAGACATTCCCCAATGCTATCGTTAATTGAAGTTACAGTTACATACCCTTGAACGAATCCAGATGTTGTTGCGACTCCAACCACCGCAAGAGTATTTCCGATTCCATATGCAGAACCACCATCAATAATCTTGACTGCGGTAATGGACCCAGATCCATTTACAGTGATTCTTGCAGTCGCATTTGCTCCTGTAATCGATCCTGCAAATCCAACCAATTTTGCATTGTAATAATTCTCAGTAACTCCTGACCCAACACCATAAGAAAGACCAGGTGCAATTGAAAAATCAACAGATGTGATCGCATTAAATCCGTGATCGATTGTAGTATGAAAGGTATGCGCAATTCCAGTGCTGGAAGACACAATATCAGCAAGACCAATACCAACACCAAAATCAACCAGACCTTTAGTTAAACTTTCTTTTGTGATGCTATTTTGTTGTTCATCAACAACAACCTGACCGATGGGACTTGAAAGAGCAAATGATACTGCTGCCTTTGGATCCGAAACTGGATTATCACGATTCAGTTGTGGATATAGATTTTGAATCGGTTGAGAGAATCGCAATCCTGTAAAAGGAGCAACAGATGGACTATTGGATGCATTTACAACTAATAAGTGATATACACCATCCTGCTCTCCGGAAATATAAGGTCGAATTTCTTGAGATCTATATACAATAAAAGTTTCGTTAAATTTTTTGCGAACAAATCTTGGAATTGATGTTGTTCGAATCGAAACATTATTTGTAAAGGTTCCTGGATTTGTAGTCAGACCTACCGTAAACTGTTTGCGACTTGAGATTCCTACAACATTATAATTACGATTAAATCCAAAATTGACTTTTCCAGAAGTATTTGTAGAACTTACAACATTTAGGACACTTACCTGACTTCCAATAGACAATTCGTGAGGGAGTTCTGTATCAAAATACGCATATGTTCCATCCCAACTTGCATTTGAAATGATACGGAAGTTTCTTAATTGATTAAAACTACTTAATGTTTCTTGGGTAGGACTAAATGGTGTGGCAACTTCATTATCTGATAGTCCAATTGTAGTGCTAGATTCTTGTATTATAAATCCGTCTATAGATGTCCTACCCGCCGATTCTGCGGGGATGACATAACGCAGTCTGTAAATAGTGTCTTGAACACCTCTAGGATCAACTTTACGATAGATATAAGATCTAGGTGTGGATTCTCCTAAAACAGTAGTTCCCAAAGAAACAAGTGTAGAGTAAATACTATTCTGCGTAGATGCAGAAGAAACATTTATATACCAATTGTTTTGAGAGGTATCATACTGAATCGGATGCCCAATACTACCAGAAACTTTATCAACAACTCGACTTTCAATTGTGAGGTGGCCGCCCTTATTGTTTATAGAAATAGGATTTGCATTGATTGCATCGTTTAGATTTTTTGCAAGTTTAATTTCTGTGGTCGAGGTTATTCCACTAAGACCATTTTTATTTGTAATTACATAATAAAGAAGATTTGGAAGAACTCCGTCTGGTAAAGATCCATCAGAACTCTTTACCTGAACTGATTCTCCATCAATAAAAGTATGAGGTTGTGTAAGTGTAAAAATATTTGAGGAAATACTACTCACACCTGTAGCAGATTGACCAACCTGAAAGGATTTGATTGATATAGTTTCGTTTACAGATCCTTGAGTATCTGGCATTACAATATTTGCCGAATACTCTTGAGAAGATCCAGAACTCGAAATCAATACATTCAGAGTATCATCTGTTTTTGCACCGACTCGGTATCCCTGAAGAACATTTTGTGGTGGAGTTGAGGCATTTGTTTCATTATAAAGATATAAACGACTTGTGCTTGCAACTCCAACAGTTTTTGCAACATCAATTCCAATAAACTCAATCGTTCCCTCAAGAGTTTCAATTTCTCTTGGTGGAATTACGTGAGTAATATACCCTACATCATCTCTTGGAAATGCGTTTCTCTTAAATCCAGTTGCAAGAAGTGATTTTGATCCAAAGTTAGAGTTGGAGTTATTGATTGACTGATCTCCACCACTTTCTGCATTAAAGTGAGAGTTAAATCCGATTGCAAAAATAGATACGTTCTGAATATATGCATCATTAATTGTTCGTATATGAAAACTCTCATATGCCGGTTTATAAACTGCTCTTGAATTGATACTTAAATTCTCATTTCCGGGAACAGTGCTGTCTGTATATTGTCCGGTGGTTGTATTATAAAGAACAAATGCACGATCATCTTTTTGCAGACTGATTCCTGTAAATTGTGCAAGAACCATTGACTTAAATCCTGTTGCCTTATCACCATCCGACAGAACTCCACACATTCCAAAAACAGAACGCAAGGAAACGTTAAAAATATATGGAGATGCAGAAGCAACAGTATCAGTTTTGAGAAATAAAGATGCTCCAGTCACTGAAGGAAGAGCATTTACTGGTGCATTTTGAATCTGATAGGTAATCTGATTTGTTGCAGGAACACTTGTAACAACAAACTCCCCATTATAATCATTATCCGATACATTATTAATTCGGAATGCAGTATCAACATCCAATCCGGTTAGAGAGTCTAATGTTGCAGTAATGGTTGTGGTTGGAGTGATACCATTTCCGGCACGAATACTTGTAATTCCAACATTACCTCCTGTTGGACCTACAATACGATACTCACCAATTTTTGGTTGAATATCAAGACCAGAAGAAGGATAATCTGGTTGAATCTGACGACCTGATGCTTGTCCATATGCAAGACCAACCTTCTCATAATACATTTCCAGATCTGTGCGATCCGTAGAATATGTCTGAAAAACATCACTAATACTTACATCATTTACACCATCTGCATACTCAAAGCACGAAAGTTTATGATGTGAAAAATTGGGAACAAATAAGTTGTCTGTGTAATCAGTGTAACACTGTCCATTTGGATCTGCATCAAATAGTGAGAACTGCCAGAAATAACAAGTACCAGTAACACGAAAGATACAAGATCTTTCAATATTATCATTTGTTGGATTTGGAACATATTTGGGACGGATTTTTGTTTTTCTTAAATCCAGTCCAACAAGTGAAGTGCCACGAGGAATAATCACACCACCGTGAATACTATTCAATTTATAAAGTTGATTATCAGGAGAAGATAAGTCAAAGATCGTTATTAAATCAAAGGGTGGAAAATCATTAGAGGTTTCTCCACCACGAAGTCTATAATTATTTGCACCATCCGGAATCCAACCAGGACGATTATCAATAATGTGTTCTCCCGGATAAACAAGAATCGTTGTCTTATCAAATCTATCATTATCCAGACCAATCTGATATGAGAATCTTGCAGATTCAATCAGTGCTCTTTGAATTGTTTTAAATGGACGTGTTAAACTATTTCCTTGATTTTCAATACTATCAGTTGAGTCAAGACTACTAGGGTCAACGTATAAAATTGTACCACGTACTGACTTAAGAAAATTATCAAGACGACTTAATCCCATTTTATTAAAACTAATGATTCCGTTATAGATTATTTATCATACAACAAAACCTCCGGTGAAGGAGGTTTTGGATTTACAAAAATAAAGTTTAATGTCTGGATATTTTAATGATAAGAGCACATATCATTACAGAATAACTTAAAAGAAATGCGTGAAAATAATCCACGAGTAAAAATTCTTGCTTACTCTTTTATGTATGATTTTTGTGAGTAATATTACTCACTTTGTTTTGATTTACTGATAAGATATTCAACAGTATTTGCAACATCATTCATCGCATCACGAAGATTTAAACTTTGTCCTGATTCCATATCAAAAGTGGATGGGTCTGTAAGTGTCCATCTCCACTGATTCATATCTTGATTATACCAGAGATTTATGATCATTCTTATAGTATTCCAGGTTAACCCAATTCAGAAGAGCATTTACTTCTGCCCTCTTTTCTTCAGTAAAATCATTACCTTTACTGAATAGGTAGAAATCTAGTGCTTCCAGAGCAAGTTGTCTGTCTTTTTGTGATAGTAATGACATTTTGTGTTTTATCAGGGGCCTGTATATACTAATTTATCTTCTTCTAATGTGCTACGAACATATTGTAATACATTCATAAACTCATCTACAGTATCACAGGACACTTTCCTCTCACCACCTTCGTTAGAATACAAATATACTGTTCTTTTGAGTGTGTCTACAACGCATCTTGTCAGATACTCTTCTTGCATTTGAGTTATTTTGATTGCTTATGTATTATAGGGCACTGGAGAGGTTTTGTCAAGAGTTGTTTAGGTCCAGGTTTTATTTCCAGAATTAATTGAATATTCTCGATTGTCTCCAGGATAATCTTTGGGTGATGTTCCTTCATACTCTGGAATATTTCGACTTGTATCCTTTCTCTCACCATATACAACATATGTACAGTTAATGGCACCACCGGCACTGTTTTTTATGGTAATATGAGTTCCCCATTCTACCTTTTCAACATACAATTCCTGATATGAACCAACAGGAGTTAAAGTCACACCGATTGTTTCGGCATCAACCAATTCTCTCCAGTAATCTGGTAATTCAATTATAGATTGGTTTATAAGTTTTCCACGAAGATAAACTTCTGCACGAGGACCTTCTAAACAAATATAACGAAGTCGATGATTTTCTTTTGTTGGATGTGGAATATCAAATGATTTTTTATTATTAATTGCACCAGTTAAACCTGTGATGGTAGGTCCGGATATTGCTCCAGTAACGTTTAATGACCCAAGAATAGTTGCTGACCCAAGAACATTTAAATTTTGATCAATAGTTACATTACCATTAAAATATGAAGTCGTTGCATCAACAAAAAATTGTGAAATTTTTCCAACATTCTTTTCTAAAGTTACATTTGCAGTACTTGTACCATCTAAATGTAGATAAACATAATCCGATGGAGTACTCAAGAGCACCATTGAGACATCATCTAAATTAAATGTCGGGTCCTCAAATATATTTGTAAAATCATCATTTTGACGAAAGGTATATTGTGCTCCGGGACCTGAAAATGTTCCATAGTTTTGAAATGAAAATGCCATTATGCATCAACCTCAGTAATCAATATTTCTACATCTCTTCTTGTTGCAAAGATATGATAAAAACAATTGATTGGAATTCCAGATTTGGACTGAAGATATACCTTATTATCCCCGATTCTTTTTACAATAATATCTTGATGTGCTCCAATTGGAGTGAGAGAGACTGTAATAGTAGTCTCATCAATTAATTTTGTCCAGTATTCCGGGAGTTGAATTTCTGTTCGATTCAGAACTCTTCCACGACAATACACTGCGTTTTCTGGACCCTCTAAACAGGAATGAATGAGTTTCTTTTCTGGTTTCGTAGGATGGTCAATAATAAAGTTTTTGATTGATGCCTGAAGAATTCTTGTTCTTACAATATCTGCCTCAATAAACTTTGATTTTAGAAGTTCATCAACTCTTACAAATTTTTCAAATCTTGCCATCAATTTACACCAAAGAGAATATATTGGTGCAGTTTTTACATCTTCATTTGCAGAAATTCCAACCATTAGTGATGCCTGTGCGGTTGAAAATTGTTGTGCCGCACCAACCTGTAATGGTCCTTCTACAAAAGCAGAACCTCTAATTTTTGCGGGACCAACTCCAAGTGCAATTGGAATTCCTGCTCCACATACAAGTTGTGATCCTACCGCA
>Ga0247843_1006104_pt1 | contig 16048 bp, 6 predicted proteins | sample LaCruzMarch2017__FD_192420 | JGI IMG/M metagenome (GOLD analysis project Ga0247843, IMG submission 192420) | Freshwater microbial communities from meromictic Lake La Cruz, Castile-La Mancha, Spain - LaCruzMarch2017_8m | ecosystem: Environmental > Aquatic > Freshwater > Lake | place: Spain... | reverse complement strand
CATTCGTGCCGATGCATGCGCGCGAAGATACGCACGTGCATTCGACACTTATTTTGTAGTATAAAATAACACACAATTTTACTCTCGTGTATTTTTGTCATTATCATCATCGATTCATTCTACTGAATCGATGTGTAGTTCTTAGAGTAGTTTCCTGCCTAGGACACTCACTGGGGACATGCTGTAGGATATGATTGGGACCTCCCATCCCCTGCATAATCATACCAGATCCAGTTCATACATATAAAAGGTGTTTGACATACTTTATATGTGGTGGGCAGTCATATGACTGTGTCCTTACTCTACTGTCATCACAATACAATAGCCTTGGCCATGGTTGGAGGTGAGTGTGTAGATTTTTGACATGTATCATACTGTTATGTAATGATAGGGTCCTCTCATCCACTTAATACTCATACCAGATCAACTTCATACAAGTATAAAGCGCTTGACATACTTTATATGAGTTGGACAGTCATATGAGTGTGTCCTTACTCCATTATCATCACAATAGCCTTGGCCAAGTTTGGTGTGAGGTGATAATAATGGTATGCTGTAAATTTGGCCCTCAAACAACTGACAACTGATACACATATTAGTCAATTATATTATACATAGATGCAAGTTGTTTTGGTTACTTTTTATACTTATATACTTGCTATGATATAGATGTAACCATATACAATACATGTGAGAACCTTCCACCCTCTCCACCCCTGGCTGGTCTGATATTGCAATGTAATAGCTGTGTCTGTGTACAAAGATAAAACCAAAATGAGGTGGATGAGACACAGAACTATCATATTAGTAAGTGCAATAATTTATTTTAAATGTATCATAGCTACTACTATTATTGCTATGGTATACTACAACTACCAAACCAGGTTTCACATCCCCACAGTAGTAGTAATACAACAGACTACTAGTACTACACTACTACTACCACCAATACTGCTACATACTACTATCCTCTCAATCGGCCACACTTCTCTTCATTACCATGACCAATATTCCAGCAGAACAACAATACAGGAACTCAGTATCACAGATCAAATGTAGGTTGAAATTACTCCCACTCCCCCACCCAATCCATAATGTCTTCCATCACTTCCCCCCAACACATAATCAGCACTACCAATAATACTATCATCCTTGGCCCCAAATTACAACCCAATTTTCTTGCGCTTCTTCATTGTTCACGTCCTATATTCCAGCCCTTTCCAACAAATAGTTGATTGTTGAGTATGGTACAAAATCCACCCCATTCATAATGTATTCCACTCCTCCCCCCGGCCCCCCACCCGCCGGCTAACATCTCCCTGCACTTATTATGAATAAGTTGATTGTTGTGTGTTGTTTCCTAATAGTTTATTGGAGCTGTGGCTCTCAATTGACAATACCATTGCAAACAGCCTCACCCTCATGCATGGGGATAGTCGACGAATTTGGCGGCCAATCTTCGACGGATGTGCAGACCGCTGGTGCTGTTCAATGGTAGGGTGTTGGGAGAAGGAATGATGCCATGTTGGCATGTGAGGGAGCTTAATGAAACCAAAAACCAAGCATATTTCAGTTTGAGGCTGCATCCTTATGACCACTACCCACAGTAGACGGTACTGAAACACTTTATGCATGTATGAAGTAGACCTGCTATGACTATGAACTGGGCTGGGTGCCCCAATCATAACATACAACATAATCCAAGTGAGAAACCAAGAGACTCTCCTACTGCAACTACTGTGGTTTGAGACCAAGTATATATCAGGCTGGGGTTGCATCCTTATGACCTGTATCCACAATAGACGGTGCTGAAACACATTAATTGTGAATGAAGAAGACCTGATGCAAGTATGAAGTAGGTGGGGTGTCTCAATCATAACCTACAGCATGATCCCAGTGCAAAACCGAGAGAATCTCCTACTGCCACAACTGTAACTGAAAGACCAAGTATATAGGTTAAGGTCTTAAGGATGCAGTAGACGGTACTGAAACTCATTTTATATGTGTCAAGTAGAACTGTTCTGAGTATGAAGTTAGTGGGGTCCCCTAATCACAACCTACTGCATGATAGAGGTCAAAATCTCCTTCCTGGATGGAGGAAGGTGGTTATAATTTGATAATAAGCTAAGTTGTGACAAAGATGATGAATTTTGGAAACAATTATTATAACACAATAATACTACAGTACAACCTTTTTGGTATATAATGTACAATTAAGATACAAAAACCTCACTGGGAGAGTGAGTAAGTGGATGGAGCAAGAGCAACTGGCATGTTCACTGAGCCCTATCCTCCAAACAATTGATCCTTCTTCTTTGGTGAATACACACTCACAATGTCATCGGCAAATCCTGCCGCCAAGTATGGCATATGCGGATGAAAGGACAGACAACTTACGGGTCCAATCCTCTGTCCAACAATCTTCTCATGATAGCGTATTACCTGCTGTGTACTACCATCGTGGGACATAATTTTGATAAACTGTGCTGGTGAACCGGTGGCAAACATAGGGATCTTAGAATGAGCAGAAAGCGCAGTCATTTGCATCTTATGATCAATTGTGCGGATTGAGGATGAATACCGCAGGTCCCAAAACTTAATACTACCTGCTACACAACCAGATACTATTTCATGCCTTCCACCATACGTCGTAAATGAAACATCTACAACCCAGCTAGTATGCTCATCAAAGTCTGTATACTTCCTGCGTCTTAATGCCGCGCTTTGTCCCTCGTTGAATATTTGGACTGGATCGCCCTTATCTGAGCGTGTATCAAAGACCCTCAAAGACCCATTGCCATATCCAGCAACGACAATGTCAGGGCCAAGACCTGAGTAGCCACTGTTATAGTCATAATCCCATGCAGATGTGATTGCTGTCAATGATGCATCATTCTTACTATCAAATGAATTTCGACACTTCTCTGTTGTCACATCCCAGCACCGTATGATCTTGGTGTTACCACCGGCAATTAATTGACCCCCGCACTGCTGAAATTCCAAAATTAGACCACTTGAATAACGCTTGTCGGCTACAATGTCTGGAGCTGCAATAAAAGATGAAACCACAGATGGCTTTTCATGACTAATTGTATCATTTGGCTCGAATATACCATCATGAATTCTAACTGTCCCATCATTACTTCCAGTTAGTAGCAAACTTGTACTTGCCTCATTGATCCATAATGCTGATGAAATGCGTGTACTTTTTGGATTGTTACTACCTGTAAATGAGACCATGCGTTCGTGACTTTCCACATTCCAAACAGATACATTATCGAAGCCGCCACAAACAACCAATGCGGGTTCGTATGGATGAAAGAGGAGTAATGATGTCGAGCGTTTAACACGTAATAGCGATACTTGTTCCAATTGCAAGGCTTCTTTCTTTAGATCAACCACGTTTTCTAGTCCAGCAGCGGCATCACTTTCATCATAGGCATAGGGTAATCGATTGATCGGCACTGGACGTTTAGCCAATACTGCAAACGATTCCTTTAATAGATTACTCTTTTGTTTCACAAGATTGTTACGAGTTTTGCGGTACCTAATCATGGCACCCTTATCCCCCAGTGGATCTAATGGTCCGTCATCGAGTGTACTTCCAAACGCTACTTTTTGCCAGTTGAAAAACATTGATTCAGGACAATAGTAATCCCTATTGATATCCAAATAACGCACGTTTGTGTGCTTTGTCGGGTCCAGCCAATTGAAATTATATTGCGATTGGCTGGCACTAGTTGCTTGTGCAGTGCCAACACTCGTTCCGATTGAGACGGCACGTTTGAATCCTCGGACTGGTGAAGTATAGGAAGGTAGATTGGACCCTGAAATAAATTTGTGTCTGCCTAGTGGTGATGTTGGAGAACCATTTGCAGTGTCATCGTCCCCCGTCTCGGCAATGGACCCAGGCATCGAGCTCCTTCGTATTTGGCGTAATCTCATTTTCTCTGCCACAGCATGTTTATTGACAACGACCACTATCGAATTCACGAGATCACGAATTATACGGATTGGGTCATTAGTACTCTTGTGAATGGTAGCCCAAAGTACAGCCATTTTCTTCTCTGAGTCATATCCCAATCCAACTGGCATTGGAATGGTTTCAACTTTACTTTCTCCACTAACATTCCTTCCGTGAATCTGATGAGTATTCCCAGCAATAGAAACAAACGCGTCAATATACTTGCCTATAAAACGATTCACAGCTAGAACAGCTTCGAACCTAACCTCGGGGCTTGCATCCGTCGTTGCTTCAGCCAATTTGACTGCAGCAGAGAGATCTGAATCCATCCGCTGGTCATCATCATACACCGACTTTGTTTCTGGTCGAGGAGATACTCGAGGGGCAGCAGGTGAGAGGATGTTTCCTAGCATCGTCGGTTGCTGCCTGTTCCGTGCTAAGTTGAAGCCTCCCTGAGCTGGGATTGGCATACTAACTGTCTTCATAGACAGCTCTACTATACTAGAAGCAACAAGCGGACTTGTTGACGTGAGAAGTGAATGATTCAAAGCTGGCATGAAAGTGGATGATGTATCCGACAAAGTCCGATGAAAAGGTCCACTTTGTTGAAACGTTGGTGACAATGCTTGAGGTGATGCAAGCTGAAACGTTGGTTGGATCTGCTGCTGAAAGAGTGGTGGCACCTCGGGTCTTGAAGGTGCCGACCCAATGAGACACCCAAGTGCGTAACATGATGCTGTTCTCACACACGGTGAATCGTCATTGAGCCGTTCGAGTAAACGAAGATTTAATCCAGCCTTGTACAACTCAGACTGAGCCGCCGCATTGTCTTTCGATAAGTTCCCAACGCAAATTATTAGCCACATGCGTAATGGAGAGGATAAGTTTCTCTCAGCCTCAAGACGTTCGTTAGTGGCAGAAGTTTCAAGAGATTCGAGTAGTGTCCCGATCACGGTATGTAGCTTCTCATTAATACACTCAGATTGGCCAAGTGGATAGTTGAAACAAATCACAGACAAAATAAAGGCGGCCATAGTCCGCTGAGAACATGCATCTTCAAGAGATGAGGAGGTGGTTGTTACTGCCGGCACAGGATCAGAGGTACTGGATTCAGAACTTGGCAATCCCCACCGTAAATGCTTGATAAAGTGAGATAAGACTCGATCTTTTACGACATCTTCCTGAGTGGTTGGGTCAAATTTCATTACCCTTGACCATATCCCAATTAATACATGCTTGTACTCATCAATTGGTGATTGTAGTAGTTTGAGTACGTATGGAAAAATACCCACACTCAGTGCAAGATTCACCGCCGACGGACCCAAATCGAAGAATCGACGTAATAGAACCAACGTCCGTACACGATGAGCCGGTGAAAGCAATACTTGCAGGACGATTGGGAGCTCCTGTGGAGGGTCCAACTCATACGATGACCGTTCAGCATCCTCTGATGTTGTACTCCCACCTCGAAGGAAGGGCAATGGCAACCCACCTACGGCACTGGGAGGACAACGTATCACAAGCTTATCTCGAGGTTTGGAACTAGCCCACTCCAACCAAAGCTCAAATGATGTGAGTTGTTCGGAGAAGAAGGGTGCACCGATGTCAAGTTGTTGCTGGGGAGCGTCGCCGTCGTCATTTGTTATGCCTTCAACGGTATAGCCCGATGACCTCCTCCTCCCAATAACTCCCCCACCTGGTGATTCGGACTCCTCACCAACATTTCCCTGAGCTGGGTCCTTCGCTCCCTCCTCGTCATCCACAGTTGTCGCGGCTGTTTCTCCCATGCTACCAACTGAGGATGATTCGCCCTTATTCTTTAGTAATCCCGCATCGATCAATTGTGTAAGACAGGTCTCGACTGCCAAATCCCATGCCTGCCACAATGGATGGTGGCATGTACTAGGTAACTCCGGTAAACTTGATGGAGTGCAATTCAAACTTCGTAATATCCTATCGGCCAGGAGGAAATTACGGAATAAACTTGCCACTAGTAGATCCTGTCGAAACAATCGTTGAAATAATGGACTGGGTAATACATTCCATGCAATAGTATCTGTTATGGCCGTGAAGATCCAATTTAATTCACCCAATGGTGTTTTCCGATCGGTTAACTTGCCTGGGATCATATCGGCAATACTATCCAAATCTAAGCCACGTGCACTTAAACTAGCATTCTGCCGCACGAACCATCGTAATGCAATAGGCATGGGAGTAGTTAGACAACTGGTAAAGATATCGGCTGGGAATTCAGGATGTAATGGTAGCCATTCTCCTTGTGCCGTTGGACAGAGGACGATGGTATCACGTATAGCACGTAGGTATTCGGGACCGCTATTGATATTCATGTTGGCTGTAGTGGTGGTAGTAGTAGTTGCTGTTGTCGTCGTATTCATATCAGCGTTGCCAACAATGTTATTATTACCATCCAATGGCACAGCAAAGAATGGCAATAATACTCCAGCACCACTACAGTCCAATACTACAATACTCGGCTTGCCAATGGCACACCGCAAGTCCGTCACGCTCAATGGTATATAATTAGTATGATGCTTATCAAATAACCATATTTCGCCATTCGCCGTCGGTCGTGGCACCCCGTGTCCATTATAATGTAATAATACGCGTTCGTTCTTGGCCACCTCGCGCGAACGTGTGCATAATTCGCGCACGGTCTCCACCGTCGGGTCTAGTGCTCTTCGATATCGCAATCGAGAACGTTGTTGCCATCTTGCGTATTGTTGTTCCAATCGTTCGCCCACGCGTTCGCGCGCCTTGGCGCGCGATATCAACGTCGGATCGAGCCACGTTTGTAACGTAGCGAATGGATTGGGTTTGTTGACCAAATCCGGCGGATCCGTCCCTATATTTAACGCTAGTACGAGACATGCTCCCACGGTCTTCATACGTTCCTTGAGACGCCAAGTGGGCATGGCAGCGGCGTACGGTGGGGTGGGTGTTGTTGTACGTGCCAAATTGCCGTTATTGCCGTAATTGTTATTGCCGTGACGTAGAAGAGAGTAGTGTTGGATTAATGCACTAACTAGTACCGGATGTCCATCCTTCATAACAATGGTCGAGGATGGATCATTCAATGTCCACCGTGGTAATTTGCACGTCGTGATGTCAGTGGTATTATTCGCATTGGCAGCAGCATTGCCTCCGCCACTGCTATCTCTGGAGACATTACTCCCCGATCGATCGCGATACTGTTGCTGCTGTTGCCTTGATTCATCGCTTGACAATAGCCGTTTGAACGAAGTTATGCTATTAGATGATGTTGTTAATAAATCCGTCGTCGATTGACCAGTCTGCCTCCAAAAGCTTGGAGGCGAATCATGAAGCAACAGCTGCGTTGTTAATAATCCACCACCTCCACCACCCTCATCGGGTCCGCCGCCTCCTCCAGCAATTGTCGAAAAAGTGGTGGGTGACAATGCCGTGGGCGGTTGATCGATCGTTTTAGTAGTCGCTACATCTTCGTTGATGGTCGGGCCAGGACTAATTCCGAATGTCGAGAACATACGAGCCAACGGATTACTCGAACGACGTGGTGTCTTCATACTATTACTGCTGCCGCTATTACCATTGCTGTTGATGTAGCTTCCACCACCGCCAACACAATTTGCGTTCACCTCGACATTGTTATCATCATCGACGCATCCATCGAGGACTCCATTATCCAAAATGATATTTTGGACAGTCATCGTACCAAGATCGACGGCATCGCAGTGGAGGTATGGCGCTCGTCGTTGACGGGGGTAATGCTCGTTGTCTTCGTCATTAATGTTGGCGGTCGTCGTCATTATTTCCACACCCCCGATCATGCCCACGGCGAGCGCCTTTCATTAACCTCGCCAAATGAAACGAGACGCTCGTCGTTTTAGACTCGGCGTCTCGGCGGGAAGCCAAAAGAGGACAATCCACGAACCGGAAGGGAGAAATGAGTCGCGCTTCTCGTAATAAGCAAAAAATAGTAAAAGAAATCTAAACGTCACTTTCGTTAAGTATATTTTGTCACTATTTGGACAAACACTGTCACTATTTGGCCTTCGGACGGTGTGTCTAAAACGACTCCGAGTCAACACTTCATTTTTTGTCCGATACGATGACCAATGAGCGACTCTAATAAGTCGAGACACATGACGACGGATCGCCAGCCACTGATGCGTAGGATCACAGGCGGCGATGAACCGCCCGTAGTAGAGAAGAAAGAGATACGATTATATATCCTACCCTGTATCTCATTCGGTCGCGGAGCACGCGGTTTAAAACGAGTGCGATTTTTTGTCACGGTCATTCTTCCGCTTTTCGTTGTTACCATAATGTCATTAACGACGTTTATGAGAAATAATAATGCAAGTAATAGTAGCGATGATAATGCCAATTCATCCACATCGACGCTAATGTATGATATGTACCCGACGCCGCGTCTTAAGACATTTCACGAATATCCAAAGATTAAACGCGAGGTGATGTTCATACCCTTTCAAAATAAACATCGCGATACGACCTCTTGCCCGCGTGCTGTACTATTCATATTTCATGGTTGTCATCGATACGCGGCATCATTCTTCTATTCGCCCCAAGGTCGACAAATTGTTGCCATGGCACATAATGCGGGATTATCGGTCGTGACATTCCGCAAGACTGACGAATTGGGATGTTGGGATTATGAGGCCGATGCCGATGCGATATTGAAAATTGGACGCAAGTTCATGACATCGAAATTAAAAGATACAACTTGTACCACAGAGACAGATGGTGATGGCAATGTTGTATATCCACCAGTATGGGCATTTGGTGCCAGTTCTGGCGGACAATTCATTATGGAATTAGCGGCACGGATGAAAGATGATCCATCGGCACATTGGCCATTTGTATTCTCGGCAATGAATGTACAGATTATGGCCCCAACTAATCAAGGAGAGGCATTGGATATCCCCACAATCTTTACAGTCATGGAGGGCGATCCAATGACAAAACGTGGTGTTCAGGACAGCATTTATAGGGCTGCACAACAAAGCAGCAGCAGCAGCAACAACAACAACACTGTTCTAATACGTATGATAACAACATCAGGTCAGAAGGGGATACATCCACATCATTTCTATAATCTATATGCAGATGATAAACGCATGACGATGGAATTATCACTTGCTATATATCAAGATTTGATAACTAATGGTATAATCGATCCAACGAATATTCCCACGATGGAGAATCATCTACTGGGCGATCCACGACATATGGTCGAACAAGTCACGTCGGTATGGACGAAGTACATCACGGCACAACGCTCGATTGACAAAAAGGATGAATTGGCCTCGCCGCCATTTGGCGTGACATACCCGCTAATGCGATCCTTACGTGCCGAGGAGATGATAGATGCCGATTCATTATGGCTAATTGAAGAGTTGAATGTGGCATATGATGTTCATGAGATAACTGCCGAGGGATTTCAGACTGTACTTGAATTTTTCTCTGAATTTGGTCTACCAAAAGAAAGAAAGTAAAGATCCACCCACCACCAAGATAAAAAAGTTTATTGGGGGAAATGTTTAATATCAGATGTGTTGATTTTTAAATGTCAGCAAGACGGAATAATACATTTGTATTCTCCAGTTTTCTCTTCTTCGCAATTGATTCAACACCTTTCACAAGCTCGGTCCCATTTGCATACTGAGTATTTACCACATCTTTGGGACCCTGATGTCCACCAATTTTGTATAACACATATCCCGCATTTAGTAATATAGTTGCCATACCCTCCCATCTATGTACCTCAGTAATTTTCCATTCTAAGAAAATGTACTGAACTTTATGACTATTGAGTAGTTCTTGTGCACCTGTTAATACCTTCAACTCAAGACCTTCCACATCAATCTTTAGTATTGCAATGGTGGTATCGTTATTCTCATCAAGCCAATGTTGATCCTGAGCCAATGCATCCAATGTTACTAGCTGTAGCTTCTCTTCTATCGTGCCTGCTTTACCAAATTTAGATTCGTAATGTTCTGCTGTTTCCTTTGAAAAGCTGAATGAACCAGGGTTCGATGGATCGACTTTGTACATGACAAGCTCTTCACCATGAACATCATTCACACCCTTTAGATAGGGATGGACCTGATTGTTTGCCGGGTTGGATGATGATGACCATCCATTAAGGACTGACGATTCGCACAGTCTAATCATATTCACTACATTCGGTTCAAAGACAAATACCTCGGCACCATGTGCGGCAGAGAGCATTGAGAACCAACCAACATTGCCACCGACATCCAGCATGATTGGCCGACGTTTTTGATTTGTATTATCCATTCGATCGGATACAGCACCCTTTAATATGGTTTGCATTGCCTTACTCATGTCACTTTCATAATAATCTCCATTCTGGAATATCCCCACTCTGAATTTATCCACCTTTCCATCACTCGTTGATACGTAGAATGGAGTATCTGTCTTCGTTAATCTCACATATGATTTATGGTAGGGTAGGTCAGCGGTATGATCCTTTAGCTGTGCAATCTCTTGACTCCTGTAGCTGTTCAATAATGCGAGGCAATCCACCGGTTCCAAGTAGGGATCCGCTGTTGTCGTTGTCTTGAAATTCAATGCCGTTTCTCCCACGACGACGTCCTCTTCATCAGCGGACTCCTCTTCCTCCTCCTCGACTGCTTCTTGACTATTACCCCCGTTGACTTTATTATCAGCTGGGTAGCGTTCGTCCTGACTCTCGTATTTCACAGCCTTTCCTAACTTAAACGTTGACTTATTGATGACAGGAGGAGTTGCGGTGAGGAGGAGCGGTGGCGTTGGCCTCGAAAAGAGTAGACCACAAATCAATCCGAGACCGAAGGGCAATACCCATCGTGTCATTGGCATTGATTGAACTTGACTAGGCCTTGAGCTTGAGCGATCTCTAATCGGTGGCGGAAATACACCACGTATATTTTGGCTGTTGATTTTTTTGTCGTCACGAAGGCTCCATACGATACGAATCTCTTCGAACATGATGTGGTTCAAAATTCTCCGCACGCTTGTGGCTCATCAAATCAACCTGTCTACCTATGACAATTATGACAATTAAATATTCAGCGCCAAACTCGTTCTGGCGCAGGCAATATGGGGCTTCAGTGAAGCAATATGGCAGTCTCTGGCGGCCATGTTCAGTGCATTAACTTTTGGTACAATCTTCTTCGTTCATGGCTCTGTCAGATTCGAGATTATGTCATACAGGAAGACCTTTTATTTGCTGTTGATAACAATCCACAGGGAGAAGAAGGACGGCATTTACTCAGTGAAGTTGTTGAGGTTATCAAATGAGTAGTTCGATGAATGATTGATGCTGATTTAGAATCATCATCCATGTATACGATTCTCTGCAAGTAACAAGAAGTAGTGAAGTCAACGACATGCAACATGTCTTTATTCATCTTTATATTTTTACTAGGCTTTATGGTACAAATCTTTTCCTCGCCATATTCTTGTCCTCCTCTGACTCATAATCGAACCTATCATTCCTCTCCTCATCTTCTAAATCACTAAACCCTATACTATTATTATTGTTTTCATCTTCTTCATCACCAAATCCAATCCTTGTATCTCCCTCTTCTCTATCAGAATCCAACCCCTCGGAACTCTCTTCGTCACTAAAATCTAACACATCACGTTGGTTCGTTTCTTCGTTGCCAAAGTCCAAGTTCCGACGCTCTCGCTCTTCTTCGTTCGTATCCTCATCGACGAAGTTGGGATTCTTAAATCCATTCCTATGATTCATTACTTTATCTTCAAGCTCCTCTTGCTCACCTCTTTCCTCCATTGCGTTTTTAAATCGTACATCCTCCTCCTCTTCTTCTTCGTTGCCATTATATTCGTTCCTCTTCTCGTCATCCCGACGTCTTTCCTCCTCGTCTCTCTTTTGCTCCTCCTCTTCATTGTGCTCCACTGTTGCTGGCGGGGCTATTTCGCCTGGCATTAACGGTACAGTATAGCTATATCTCTTCATTAAATTATAATCCACATGATCCTTGGCATATATACGATCTCGATCAGTAAAGCCATTCAATCTCTTCTCAGGATCACCATAATGTAACATAGCCTTTACCAAACCATTCGCACCTGTATGTACCCCCACTGCCTTCTTGGCACTATCCTCGACATATTGGAACTCCTTGGCAAATACTCCACCGACACATTCACATGCTACCCTGGTCACTTCCTCTCCATGGAATAGCAGGTCTTCAAATCGGGTAGTAATATGTGGAAATTCCATTGATTCCCATTCTTCATACCATTTATTCCATACATCCAATAATGAAACATATGCCTTCATTTGTAATGCAAACTTTACCCGTACCTCACTTGGCACGATGGCATCGGGTATCATCCAACGTACGAGGTTCGGACAGTGTTCATCATCATGTCCCCAATATGTGGCATACTTGTGTCGACATTGCGATCCCATCCATGTGTATGGATCCTTAATTAGCACGATGGGGAAAAAATCGCCCTGTTTTATGCCCTTACCCCATGCCTTGGCAATATTGCGGAATCGATGCGTCGTTGGCGGATTATGTTTCCCCCACGGGACTTGCCATCTCATGCCATTGCGCTTCGGTTCGCGGAATTTACGTCGCGCTTCCTTGATGTCACAATTGACCTTCAGTAATTCGTATAGTAAATTGGTACCAGTGTTAAACATCCCGGCCGGACCCGTCATGCGATCCTCGGCACGTACGGATTTGCGATATGGTTCGCATGTTTCCAATCCATGTATTATGGGCCTATCGCCGTATAATGACACGACTTGATCCCACGTGGGCAATTGATCTGCCAAATCTTTATCGATTTCGACCTGTGCGGCATGTAGAATTTTAACCATCTTTTCATGTACCCCGTAGGTATCCATCTTGGCCAATTCGGCCCTCGACTTTTTAGCCTTTTGAAAAACATATGTATCCTCTCGGTTGGGTGGTCGGGGCGTGAATGGTATGTTCGGCGGGCCATTGGGGTAAGGGTTCTCGTGTAGACGATGCATTGCCTCCTCGTACTTGTTCTTCCATTCATATATTTCATTTTCTAATTCGATTACCTTTTCTTCATCGGTTAAGTTGTCAAATGTATCCTCGTAATCCTCCATTGATGATGATGTTGATCGACCGGATACTATGTTTATATTATGCAATCCATTTTGTATTTGCTGTAATAGACCCACGACTCTTCGAGTGTTACTACCACCATGTTGTGAATCATGCAATCGATGTATCCCCGCCTCGGGTCCATTCTCAGCACCTTTACTCGCATTCGCATCAATATCATGGAAGAAGTCCCATAGGTAGTACACGTCGAATATGACAATGATTAGGAGTAGCGATATTAGCTTTTGGAATGTCTTATTCATAATAAGAGCACCACTACCGGATGAGCTTCCATAAGAAGTTGGACTTGGACGACGCGATTGCAACGACGGTCGAGACTGTGGTGGTGGCATGTGATCGTAGCTACTCATGCTATCGATTGACTCTTCAGCTGCAGAGGACTGAGGACGTCGTCGAGCCACCACATCGTTGTAGCCGTTAGGGGGCTGGGTTCGGTGCATTGGATTGTAGGCGCATTGGGGGCTTCGGCTCGCTCGCTAAGCGGGAAACTTTGGGGAGCAAATAAGTCAAAAATGTCCAACAAGAACGAAGTCTTCTATGATGAGTGACAATATATCGCCACCGGCAACAGCACGTCGGTCAAAGCTAACAAAGCGACGACGATACGACGATTGCACATCAACAACAACGAAGGCGACAACGATTACAAGAACCTGCTCCCTCCAAAGTCTTAATAACTCGTCAGCATTGGTGTCGACTAATAGTGACTCTATACTCCAATATTCGCAACAAAACCAAGAACGACAACAACAACCTGCGTCGGCAGTAGGAGTGAGTAGCAGTAGTAAAAATGATGTTAATGTCAAAAATCATAATCATGAACGTCATTGGAAAGAGAATTTACAGAATGATAGCAGTCAACCCATCTCGTCTTCGTCATTCAAGAATTTGTCATCAAGCATTGTTGCTGGTAGAAGAACAAATGACAGTAAAATTGGTGGTGGCGACGAGTTGGATTATTCTACAAACTCTGAAAAATTAACTTCTTCTACCGTGGAACAAGAATGCAGTAGTAGTGATGGCATGACGAGTAATAATATTAATAATCAATCATCATCATATTTAGGATTTATGGATCATAATATGCATCATCATTCACCGTACATAATGCCTGGTATCAATTGGAAGAATTATTACATTAGTAGCAGCAGTAGCAAGAGATTGGAACTATATATTGAAAAGGCATTTACAACATTCAGTAACAACAACCACAATATTGACAACGACAATGGTAATCGAGTAGTAAACCAAAAGAATGAAGAATCAACAAAAAGAGTTGGACAATATAGAGTTGACCATCCTTTGGTTGGTAGGATTGATCATCATGATGTTGTTGTGACGGATATTAATCACAATCCGTCATTGTCGTCCTTTGCTTTCCCTTCGGTTGCGCAATGTAATAATAATAGTAGTAGTAGTAGTAGTACTAGTAATAATAAAAGGTTCTATCCTGAGACTACTACTACAAATTCCATTACATTGCTACGGCGACATAGTAAAACGACTGGTCTAGGGATATCTATACCATATTCATGGTATAGATTCCCTCAATCTAAAATATCGTCATCATCATCATCATCATCTGCTTCTTCTGAAACTGTTCCATTAGTAAAGAAAAATGACAACAGTTGCAATGTATCTGATGAAATATTTGATAAGCAGGAGGTGGTTAATCATTGCAATGACAATCAACTAGTAACCAACAACACTGTAATAGTGCATGCGATTGACAAAAACCTTCAGTCCAAAACATCGTCGTCGTCGTCGTCGTCGTTGCCATCATCTATGAAACAACAACAACAACAACAACCGATGGGGAAAATACGTATCGAAACAGGCCAAAAGGCAACAATACGCGAATTGTATGATATCGATAAATCGAATATCATTATTGGTACATTACATGCCGGTACTGAACGGTATTATTACGAGAAGCGAACATTACCACCTCCACCAATCTCATTACTGGATGATAATGAGGACGACGACGACGAGGAGGAGGATGAGTGCGTCGCCGTGGTTCGGTATAAAGTTGCATTACTACATATGGATATTATCGACAGAACCACTACTATTAGTACTACTACTACTTCATTCATTAGCAAAGACAATGATAAAAATAACAGTGAGATGGAATATCCATTAGTTGGCTGGATTAGTGATCGAGGACGGTTTGCCGATGATCCATATTTGATATTAAGAGAAATTTGAATAAAGAAGAAGAACGAATATAATAGTTCCTCTAAGAGGCATAATAATTTTTTTGTTGTCTTCTCATTCACAACACACCCATCTTGTCAAGTACAATCTTACGTAATGGTTTATTCTCGGCACAAAAGTATTCTGAACCACCATATCGACACCCTCGACTTGGCATACCCTTTAATACAGATGATGATGACGATGATCGACCTCCTCCTCCTGTCGCGAAGGTGTTATGTACAACTGGTACATTATTAAGTCTTTGTATCACATCCATTCCCTCTATGATCCGTCCAACGACTATATTTTCCTCGTTCAATGTAGTTACAGAGGATGATGGGAATGTATCATCATCATTAGCATTAGCACTACCAGGAAAGATCGTAAATCCATATCCACCACCATCCCCCCTACGCACTGATACAACACCTGGTGTGTCATGCGTCAACCGACTCGTTGTTGCAGTTGTTGTTGTTGTTGAATCATCATTTTCCTTATCCATAAATATTGGATTTTCACGTGCAATGAACTTACCGCTAACGGTAGCACCCACATCGATTCGTACATTCGGTATAACACGCCATACCGTAGAATAATAGTAATTCACGCCTTGATTATCTTGACTTCGTAAACATGTATTATATACCTTACGTCCTTCTAATCGTTCTTTTTCCAATAAACGTGCATTATAGTCGTCATTATTTTCGAGCGGTCTACACTT
>Ga0247843_1006101_pt1 | contig 16059 bp, 9 predicted proteins | sample LaCruzMarch2017__FD_192420 | JGI IMG/M metagenome (GOLD analysis project Ga0247843, IMG submission 192420) | Freshwater microbial communities from meromictic Lake La Cruz, Castile-La Mancha, Spain - LaCruzMarch2017_8m | ecosystem: Environmental > Aquatic > Freshwater > Lake | place: Spain... | reverse complement strand
CGCGTTCTTGAAGCATTCCTTCGGTATAACTGCCATCGCCCGCAGCCATTAAAATACTTTCAAATAAGGTTGAAGTTCCACCCAATAATTGAAATAAACTGCGTGTGCGTTCCTCTATGGTTTGATCCATTGCCTTGCCTTGAGCCTCCAGTAGGATTTTATGATCCGTTGCCTTGGTGTGGCCGTTCATTTGGAGATTATATAGCCGCTCATTAAAGGAGTAATTGGTCAGTAGAATAGGACTTTGAATTGGATCTAATAACAGTTCATACAGCTTGCCGCGTTTCATTTCATTGGGTAGCTGATTGAAAAACAAGGTGAGGTAGCGGTCAAGTAAAGGCAGCGCTGAAATAGGGTCGCCCTCAGCGTACTTTTGTATTTGTCTGCAAATCTCATAAATTGATGTTTTGTTGCAGGCTTCAATGAGAATCCCTTTGGGACTTTTTGCTAAGATATCGGTTCGTATGATCAACAAATTTGGCGATACAGTCAGGATTTTGTCGATAGAGTCGTAATTGATGCTATTATCGGGGAGCATAACAAGTGGTCCGCTATACTCAAAAGCTGAACCTACGTTGTTTTCAAGTATCGGACTTTTTCGAACTATGTGAAATAAGTATGCCTGAATTTCGGGAGTGAGTTGTTGGGAAACTTGTCCGAAAGTATTCGAGCCAAAAAAGAGTAGCGCTACAATAAAATGCCAACCAGTAAATAAGCGCCTAAAAAAAGATTGAACCTTATTTGATGAATTCAACTGTTTGACCATTGATTTGAATAAAATAAACTCCAGCGTTTACGTTCGTTACATCAATAGTGCCTTGATAGGATCCAATAGCTATTGTTTTCCCAGTTAGTGTTACCATCCGATAAGCATCACCAAGGCTTACCCCTGAAAGTTGAAGGTGATTGGTTACGGGATTTGGATAAAGGGTTACGGCGGGCATCGATAGTTCTGACCAGCCAACGTAGCTAGTTGGTTGATCCTTGCTTAAAATCATCGAACTGTTGTTCGTGAAAAGTGCTGAATTTACATCCACGGACATGGTGATGAAAATGGGTAAATTACCCACGGTAAAATCATAATATTCAAACACATCGCGCACAAATGCTACGTTGATTCCAGAAACGGACGCTACTGAGGAATCTTTTAAGTGATAACGCAATACATTAGAGTAGCTGTTTCCACCAGGAAGCAATAAGGTTCCACTACCGTCGATTGCGGCATACGAAGTACCTGTTGCAGGTAATGTTCCAGTAGCTGTTGAAGTAACAGTACCTGAAAACACGTCATTTACATTGTTCCCATAGGCAAAGGGGTACGACATGACGTTTTCTTGATTTACATTCCAACTGGCAATCACAGCACCAAGGCTTACTTCATTAAAAACAAAGCCTTGAGAAGTTCGGCCATTTGGCGTTGATGAAAAGAAGGTTTGAAATGTACTGCCTATATCATATAATTTGGTAGCGCCAACAAAAGAAGCAAAATTTGCATCTTGCGTAGCATCGAGCATTTGGACATCTTTCGTAACCCCAAAAACTCCAGCAATTTGACTGAAATCCCATGTGGCATTTGCTCCCATGATGTTGGCTTGTATGTTTGCGTTTGAATCACAAAGATGCAGAGAAGCCATGGATCCAATAGCTGCTTCATTGGTTGCATCAAAGGATTGAGCTACACTTAAAAAAGGTAATGAAATGATTAATAGGTAGATTGTTTTCATAGTAATTCTAGTTTATCCAAAAGTACAAAAAAAGCATTGAATTTATCCCAATGCTAAATCCCAAAATGTTGACGATTTTTTTTAATTTGGTGTTGAACAGTATCTTTCATAATCAACTTCATCGCAGGGTAAAAGGTCCGTTGCACCAAGGGTAAAGTTTTTTCGATGTTTTCTCCGCGTCGACGTATCACAAGTTTCAGCAAATCATGCGCACAGGAAGCGAGAACCTCGGATATATTATTTGTGATGACATGGTCGTTTATGGATACGATTGCATCACCTTCAGATAGGCCACCTACCTCCGCGGGGCTTCCGGGAGCGATGTCCATGATGAATGTTTTTTCACTTTTAGTAAGGATTTTAATGCCCAATAACGCTTTGTGAAGTTCTGCAGGGACTTCTTGTTGCAGTTCAATGCCATAAAAAGAACAGGTTTCTTGCAACAGGGATTCATATCCGTTTGCCGCATGAATATACTGATCAAATATTCCAGAGAAATCAATTCCTGATATGGCTTTGAGTAGCTGTAAGAGGTCTGACTCGGTATATCCTTTTTGTATTAATCCAAACTCATAAAATAAGCGGTTCATCAATTGCTGCAAGGTTGCTTTATGATTCGTTGCTTCGCGGATTTTAGCATCGAGGATAAAAGCCATCAGACTCCCTTCATTATAAATAGATACTTTGCGTCCGGGCGTACCTTTTACATATCCATCAACCCATGTATCAATCGACGAATCTGCCAGTGAATAGTTGAATCTTCCCACATTATCGGCATGCGTTTGAATTTGCTCTTCAAGCAGTTGAAGATAACGCTCAGAGGAAATTAACCCACTGGTAAGCAAATAGTAATCGCCAAAAAAGGTGGTTATTCCCTCGTATACATAGCCGAGACGAGAATAGGTAGGATCGTTAAACCGATATGGGAGCATCTCTAAGGGTATTATGGTCTTCACATTCCATACATGATATAACTCATGAGATGAAACCGCCAATAGGGATTCGTAGCGTTTAGTAGCCCAATCTTCGGTGGGACCAAGAACGATGACGGTACTATTAAGATGTTCAACCCCATGCAAATACGTTTCGTTCACACCGATCAATAAAAATGAAAACGTGGAAGTCGGGAATTCACCGAAGGCCTGTACTTGTTTTTCGGTGAACTGCTTGAAGTCATTGACTAGCTGTTCGGTTGGAATGCCGTGCGAACCAACGGAATGAATATAAAATCTATAATCAGAAATGTTATAAGAATAAGAAGCCAGGTTCGGACTTGCTAATATCGGGGTGTCAAATGTTTCATCTAACCCTGTAAAGAACGCCCTGCCGTCTGGTTTATGTTCAAGACCTGCCAGGCTCCAATGGGATGGGATTTGTATGCTTAAGTTTATTTCATTATTAACTATGTGATTACTGTAAATCAGTAGATTAACTGGGTTTATTAAAAGTATTTTTTCATCTAAATACGTATTTCCTGCGGTTAATTCAGCCCCATAATATAAATAAGAAACGTGGATTTCGTCGACATGGCTTGTATCCACTAGCCATTCATTCTTACTGATTTTTTGTGCAGACAAGCGCTGTGCACCGTGGTGCGCCTGAAGACTAGAAATTAAACGCGAGAAATTACCTTCTTCATACCTTCCCGGACGCCATGCGGCTATTCGAAGTATGGTTTCGTTGTCGGGAGTAGGAAGCGTAACTTGAACTTGGATCCGATGCCGACTTGCTTGGTAGAGACTAATGCGGTAATCGATCATACCTTTTAGTATAATTCGTCTTGCAGCTGTGCAATTTTAGCATCAGCAATGTAATCATCGTAGGTCATCATCTTATCAATCATACCTTTAGGTGTGAGTTCAATAATTCGATTGGCGACGGTATTTACAAGGGCTTGGTCATGTGAAGTAAACAGCATCGATCCCCTGAAATCGATCATGGCATTATTTAACGCCGTAATTGACTCTAGGTCTAAGTGGTTCGTAGGTTCATCCATTATTAAGAAGTTTGCCTTAGCTAACATCATTTTAGAGAGCATACAACGCACTTTTTCTCCACCAGAAAGTACATTGGCTGTTTTCATTGCCTCCTCACCGGTAAACAACATGCGGCCTAAGAAGGTTCTTAAATAAACTTCTTCTCGTTCTTCATCTCCTTGCGCATATTGACGAATCCAATCAATTAAACTGACTTTATTTGTAAAGAAATGGTGGTTGTCGTTGGGTAAATAGGCCGTGCTTATTGTTGTTCCGAAACTAAATGAACCGCTATCGGCAACTGATTTTTGATTAATGACCTCAAAGAATTGGGTTAAGGCAACAGAATCTCTCGAAACGATTGCGATTTTATCTCCTTTGTTTGCTGTAAATGTAATTCCTTGAAACAGGAACTTTCCTTCATGCTTTTTACCAAGATTCTCAATGGAAAGGATTTGATTTCCTGCATCACGGTCCTGATGAAAGGTGATTCCAGGATACCTTCTAGAGGAAGGTTTGATTTCCTCTAAATCCAAATTGTCCAACATTTTACGTCGGCTAGTTGCCTGCTTGGATTTCGCAGCATTCGCAGAGAATCTTGAAATAAACTCCATGAGTTCTTTCTTCTTTTCTTCTGCTTTTTTGTTCTTATCTGACCGTTGTTTGGTTGCAAGCTGTGAGCTCTCGTACCAAAAGGTGTAATTCCCCGTATATAAGTTTATTTTTGAATAATCGATATCACATATGTGGGTGCAGACGGTGTCTAAGAAGTGACGGTCGTGCGATACTACGATGACCGTATTTCGGAAATCTAATAAGAAATCTTCGAGCCATGAGATCGTTTTAAGGTCAAGGTCGTTGGTTGGCTCATCGAGGATTAACACGTCAGGGTTCCCGAACAGCGCTTGAGCCAGGAGGATTCGAACTTTCAACTCGTTTGAAATCTCTTGCATCAACTGATCGTGTTTACTTTCGTCAATTCCCAGATTACTCAATAACGTTGCTGCATCGGTTTCTGCATTCCAACCTTCTAAATCCGAGAATTCTCCCTCTAATTCCGCGGTTCTCATTCCATCAGCCTCAGAAAAATCTTCTTTCGCATAAAGGGCATCTTTTTCTTGCATGATTTCATACAAGCGCTTGTGTCCCATGATTACGGTTTGTAACACAGGATATTGATCAAATTCAAAGTGATTTTGACGTAAAAAAGCAATTCGTTTTCCGGGTTCTAATTCAACCCTGCCGGTGGTGGGGTCTTGTTCTCCAATAAGAATTTTAAGAAAGGTGGATTTTCCTGCACCATTTGCACCTATGACGCCATAGCAATTTCCTTGAACAAATTTGGCTTTTACTTCGTCAAATAAAACACGTTTACCAAATTGCAGGGACAGATTCTGAACAGATAACATTTCTTAGATTTTGCGCAAAGATAAGGACTTTGAGCGAGTTCCTTATTTTTTACAGCTATAAACGAACGCCGGGGGAATATTTAGCGGGGTAAAGGTCAATTTCATATGCTTGAAATGACGTTGTACGGTTTTCTTAGATTGCAGGGAATATTGGAATTGTACAAAATGCCCCCCTGTTGATAAACATTGATGGGCCGCAGCCAGTATGTTTTCCCTTAAGGTTTCATCGAAAATCGCCAGTGGAAGGGAAGAAATAATGCAATCTGCGTTTAGAATACCTCTTTCGGATAGGATGTTTGATAAATCTGTGGCTGAGCCTTGGATAATTTCCGTATTTGGACGAATAAATTTCTGTATCAAATCGCGGCAAAAGATTTCGTTCAATTCAATGATGATTAAGCGCGCATTGGGCTTCATTTTTTCCTGAATATAGCCTGTAAAAGCTCCCGTACCCGGACCAAATTCCACAATGGTTTCGCAGCGATCGAATGGGATTTGTTTAAGCATCTTAGCCGCTAAAAAGCGTGAACTTGGAGCCACGGCACCCACTTTATTTCCCTTTTTGAGGAATTGAGCGATGAATGACTTAGCTGACATGGTCGGGCTCATTTAACATTACAATCCCTTTATTTACAATACCAATGGCTCGTCCGATTAGGGTTTCACCAACAAAGGGGTTGCAAGCCTGCTCTCGTGAACTGCTATCCACTTTCCATGCTAAGCCCGGAACGTAACAAGTTAAATCCGCGATGGCCCCAAGTTGTATGGGATTGGAGGCAATCCCAAATAAGGATCGGTTTTTTACAGAAAGTTGCTCCACCAAGGCATCGCTCGATAATCCGGTATGTTTTAACATGGCTGCATAAGCTGTTTGTAATTGAGGTGCGCCGAAATTCGCTTCATCAAAGGCCACTTGTTTGTCATCCAACACAAAGGGGCGATGGTCCGTAACCACACCATCTATGATTCCTTGAGTTAACGCATGAATCAACGCGAGTCGATCTGCTTCGGATCGAAGTACAGGAAGCACTTTGTAGCGCGTGTCGAAATCCAGAATTTCTTGTTCTGTAAAGCACAAATTCATAACATGCACATCGCACGTAATGGGTAAGCCTGCATTTTTCGCGGCCTGAATCGGGGCAAGGGATTCTTTAGAGGAAATTCCAGAAAGATGCACGGCACTTTGAGTATATGCGGCAATTTCGATAGCGTTTATCACTTGTATTCGTTCATCCAATGCTGGATCGCCCTTCAGGCCCGTGCGGGTAGAACCAACTCCTTCATTCACTTGGGCATCCATTGAAAAATTATTAGATCTTGGCGTTACCTGAATTCTACCACCAAAATCGCGCGAATAGAGTAGGGCTCGAGTTAGAATTCCTTCATTGGTTGGATGTTGGTCATCTGAGAACCAACGCGCTCCCGACTGGTACATTTCAAACATATCAGAAAGTTCTTTTCCGCTTTGCTTTTTTGAGATTGCTCCAATAGGATGCATTTCTACACAGTGACCACTGGACATTCGTCGTTTGTATTCAATCGCCGATTTGTTATCTGTGCTAGGAGTATCGGAGGGTAAGACGCCAAGGTGTGTAAACCCACCAAGTGCTGCATCATCAAGTCCTTGCGTTAATCCGCCTCGCTCTTCAACTCCTGGGTCGTATAAAGCAGCTTTGAAATCAACCCAGCCTTGTGAAACGTGGAGTGACGGTATACTGAGCACCAAAGCCTCGGAATCTGTTATTGAGGTGGCGATGTTTTCAATTTTACCGTTGGAAATGAGAATGTCTTTACTCGTGTTGTTGTGTGGTGATTCAACATCCGTAATTCTTGCCGATTTTAACAGAATCTTCATGATTTCCAGAATTTTAATATGGCCATCTCAACCAGTAGGAAAAGAAGGGCTAATAAAACAAAAGTACGCCAAAAGGAGCTAGGTTTTTCCATTGAGAACTCAAAACTTGAATTCCCATCCCGCATGCGTTGAATAGAAACATTTGAAAACCCTGCCTGCTCAAACTGAAATTTAAGCGCATCTTGACTTTGTAGGGCAGTGTTAGATTCACTTCGATTTAAATTGAAAGAAAGTTTTCCGAGGACTTGGGATGATTTTACAGTATAAAATCCTTCTGTAATGCGTTCATTTAGTTCCGGTTGATTCAGCTGCAAGCGCACCATTCCATCGGAGATCATTTGCTTTGGAATGAAGGTTTCTGAGGTGGAATTTAATGTTAACGGCTCATCTTGACTCGCATTGCTAGGGATTTCAAGCACCCCTGCAGATCCGATGGTAACGTAGGCGGGGAGGGAGCGAAGACTAAGTTCAGTACTTCTTAAAAGAATCGATGGAAAAAGGGCATTGGCTGTAAACCCACCGTTTGTTTTGCTCAGGTCGGTATTTAATAGATAAAACATACCTTTTTGTTTTACAGCGAGCATCAAGGGCAATTGGTTTCTCAATTTCAGCAGTACTTCGGCGTTCGCTTGACGATAATCCCTGAGCGAGTAAACACTTTTCAATAAAGGTAAATTCAAGGATTTCTGTTGTTTATCAAACATACCATTAAAGAACTTGCTTGCATAGGAGATCTCGGAAAGTTGATTTCCTGTGGTGACTTTTCCATTATATCCCGATAGGCCAACTGTTTTTAACAGCTGCGTGTAATCTGTTAATTTAATATCGCTTCCAGGAATACAAAAAACGCTTCCGCCTTGCGCTAAAAAGGAGGAAATGTCTGAGATTATGCCAGAAGGAAGTTCATTTATTCCGTTCAGAATTAATAAATCGGCTTGATTTAAAAGTCGTTTATTGAATGAAAATTCGGTACAGGTTTCAACCGTATAAAAGGGTTCCGTTAAAAATACTTTTTCTGTGCTTGATTCTCCAAACTCCCCATTAATTATTACCACATGGCCTTCTTTGGATAATTCATTGGTGAAATAAAAGTCATCATCGAATGTGATGTTCCGGTCAGCCACGCTTACTTTTCCTTCGATATATCCTGGATTGGTAGGGGTGAAGAACATGTGGCTCGTAGCGCTACTTCCTGCATTAATCGTGAGGTTGGTCATGCGGGTTTTTCCATCAAAAAGCACTGTGACTGGAACATCCGACACGTCATTTCTACCCACGTTCTTCACGCGAAAATTCACCTTGCACGATTGTCCGGGTTTGTGAACGGGGTTATCCATCCATACAGAATCCACGAATAAATTATCGGAATTTTGAGGCAGACATTGGATTATATACGCCTGTTCATTCCAAGGGGTTTGTTCATGTTTATAGTTGGAAAGAGTACCGGTGCTTTTTTGAAAATCAGAAATATAAACGCTGTTAACTTTGGAAATACCGGCAATTTCTCGGTGATATCGATTCAGGTACTCACGCTGCCATTGCAATACCTGTTCCATTGCGCGGGGTGCTTTGTTGAGTATTATTTTATCGATTACTTCCAGTGCAGTGGCTTTGGAGTGTAATTCCCGTTCTATGCCCAAAAAGCCATTAGTAACAATAAAAAAGCGCGTATTTCCCGAACTTTTAGTGATGATATTTTTAGCGATTTCACGAGCCTCCGAAAGCAATTCTCCTTCGGTTCCTTTGGCGCTCATGGAAAGTGAATTATCCAAATAAATTGCCGTAACAGGAATTCCGTTTTTTGTCAATGCCGCTTGTTTAAAGAACGGCTGTGCAAAAGCAAAGATGAGTGCTGCAAATGCAAGAAGCCGAGCACAAAGAATAAGTAAGCGTTTAAGTTTTTTAACCGATTTCTTTTCTTGTTCTTGTTCCTTAAGATATTTCAGGGAAGGGAAATAAAAGCGTTTAAAACGCCTAAAATGAAAAAGATGCAGAATAATGGGGATGGCAAGCAGGCTTAAAAACCATAAATACCCTGGATGCACAAATGACATAGTTCAAAAATACAAATTTAATACGACTCAACGGACAAGGTGGTAATAAAAAAAGCCCCGCATGAGCGAGGCTTTACCTTATTTAATGGCTTCCCATCGTTTCTTGAGTTCTGCCGATTTTTCTTCATTTTCAAGCATGTAATAAACCTTCCATCCGATTTCCAAGGCGGTTTTATCACTTGGGTTCTTTTCTAAATACGGCTCTAAATACGTTGGAATACGGTTCATAATGTCCAAAGCCTCTTTTTGCATTTTTGCAACATTTGGATCTTTGGGATTTAAGTCCGAGGATGCATTTGACATATCTCTTGACCAGTTGAACATGAACGTACAATACTGATATACAGCATCTGCATAGAATTGATCGATTTTCAAGGCCTTTAAAAAAGCTTGTTCGGCTTTTTCAGATTGCTTTAACTCCATCAATGAGGTTCCAAGAACAACGAAAAGTGATTTATTAGTCGTATCTAGGGATGTAGCTTCGTTCAAATATTTCTCTGTAGTTACGATATCGTTCTTCTGAAGATTAATATTGATTAGGGAAATTAAAATTTCAATATTTTTTGGAACACTCGTGTAAACTAAATCACCAAGTTTGCTTGCTTCATCCAACTTCTTTTGTTTAATTAAGGTGTCCGTAGCACGAACAAAACTCAACATCGTGTTTCCTTTAGCCTCTTCATTTTCTACATTAATATATTTCGAAATTTGATAAGCACCTATAAACATTTGCGTAGCTTCCGCGTAATTTTTGGCGTTAAACATAGACAAGGCTGTCTCAAAAACGAATTGAGATTTTGCATTCACAAATTCTAAAACCGCTTTTTTGTCTTCTTTTCCTTTTGCATGATTTAAGACAGCGTTGAAGCTCTCTTTGATTTTTGCATCATACTCCTTAATCACATTTTCATCAGGTTGTGCGCCCGACATGGCAGCCTCCATGGTGGCAATTTCCATTAATCCAAAATAAATAATCCCACGATAGCGGTGCATATATGGATCGTTTGCCGTTTCTGTATTTACCGCTGCTAAATCTATATCTGCTTTGGCGCCAGACAGGGCTTTTTTGTTTTCTTCCATACTACCGAAAGGGTTGTATTTTTTATATTTAAGCGCCGCGTCAGTAATACTAGACTTTTGTGCAAAGAAGGAAGCTCCAACAAACATTAAAGCGACCAGAAGACTGATTTTTTTCATATAATTATTATTCGTTATCGGTTAGGTCATCCGTAGAATCGGCATCTGGTTCATCAATATCCATACCATCGTTGCTTAACTCATCGCCGTTATTGTCTGCATCAATCACTTCTGCGTCCTCATCCTCATCTTCACTGCGCGGTACGCGAGCAATTGCAGCAATTTCGGCATTGCCCTTCAGGCTTATTAATTTAACTCCTTGAGCTGCTCTACCCATCGTTCGGATGGTATCGATATGCATTCTAATGGTTACACCAGACTTGGTAATGATCATTAAATCATCTTCGTCGAATACGTTTTGAATCGATAGTAATTTACCCGTTTTCTCGGTAATATTTAAGGTTTTAACACCTTTTCCACCGCGGTTGGTAATGCGATACACCGGTTCTTTATCTTCTGGGTCATTCAAGAAGGTTCGCTTCCCAAATCCTTTTTCAGACACCACTAAGATGGTGGAGAAGATGTCTTCTACGCAAATCATTCCAATGACTTCGTCTGAACCACCCGCTAAGGTAACACCGCGAACACCGGAGGCATTTCTACCCATTGGTCGTACTGTTGATTCATTGAAACGAATCGCACGACCCGAAGAAGTTGCTAAAACAATCTCATTAATTCCATTGGTTAATTTTGCTTCTAATAATTCGTCGTTTTCGCGAATCGTAATTGCATTAATTCCATTGGTACGCGGACGAGAATAGGCCTCAAGCGATGTTTTCTTAATCACCCCATGCTTAGAACACATGATGATGAAGTTATTATTGATGTATTCTTTGTCTGTTAAATCCTGAACTTTTACGTACGCTTTAACTTTATCGTCCTGAGGAATATTAATCAAGTTTTGAATGGCTCTTCCTTTAGATAATTTATTTCCTTCCGGAATTTCGTACACACGCATCCAGAAACATCGTCCTTTCTCTGTGAAAATTAACAAGTAATTATGGTTGGTGGCAACAAATAAATGCTCCAAGAAATCTTTATCTCTGGTAGTAGATCCTTTTGATCCCATACCCCCTCGATTCTGAACTTTATATTCATTCAGGTTGGTTCGCTTAATGTAGCCCGCATGAGAAATAGTAATAACCACTTCCTCATCGGCAATTAAATCTTCCATGCGCATTTCCGAGGCTGAATATTCGATGGATGAACGACGAGCATCTCCGTATTTCGCTTTGATTTCCATCAATTCATCCTTGATGATTTGCATTCTGCGCTCTTCGCGATCTAAAATGTCTTTTAAATCAGTGATTAACTTCATTAACTCTTCATACTCACTTCTAAGCTTGTCTTGCTCTAGTCCGGTTAACTGACGTAAACGCATGTCAACAATCGCACGCGTTTGAATTTCACTCAATCCAAATCGATCGGATAATCGTTCACGCGCATGGTCCGGACTGTCTGATGTTTTGATGATTTCAATCACTTCATCAATGTTATCCGACGCAATAATCAATCCTTCTAAGATGTGTGCACGCTCTTCCGCTTTTTTAAGTTCATACCGCGTTCTTCTAACCACCACCTCATGACGGAATAAAATAAACTGGTCGATAATTTCGCGTAAGTTTAATAAGCGCGGTCTACCCTCTACTAGGCAAATGTTATTTACTGAAAATGAGGTTTGTAGCGACGAGAACTTGTATAATTTGTTTAATACTACGTTGGCGATCGCGTCCCGCTTGATTTCCACCACAACGCGCATCCCATTACGGTCTGACTCATCGCGTAAATCAGAAATTCCCTCAATCTTTTTATCGTTGACTAACTCGGCGATTTTTTTAATCATTTCCGACTTATTCACTTGATAAGGAATCTCTGTGATGATGATTTGTTCACGGCCATGAACCTCTTCGATTTCCGCTTTTCCGCGCATCACGATACGTCCGCGCCCGGTCAATAAGGCATCACGAACACCTTCATATCCATAAATAATCCCTCCTGTTGGAAAATCCGGAGCTTTAACAAATTGCAATAAATCTTCTACCGGCAATTCAGGGTCTTCAATTACTGCAATGATGCCATCGATAACTTCTGAAAGGTTGTGCGGCGCCATATTCGTAGCCATACCCACCGCAATTCCAGAAGCACCATTAATCAATAGATTAGGAATTTTTGTTGGCAAAACCGTTGGCTCCTCTAAACTATCGTCAAAATTTGGTTTAAAATCAACCGTTTCCTTGTCAAGGTCTTCCAGCATTTCTTCAGCAATTTTCTTGAAGCGTGCTTCCGTGTAACGCATTGCTGCTGGAGAATCACCATCCACACTACCAAAGTTACCTTGTCCATCCACTAGCGGATAACGTAAGGACCATTCTTGCGCCATACGCACCATGGTGTCGTATACGGAGCTATCGCCGTGTGGGTGATACTTTCCTAGTACCTCACCGACAATACGCGCTGATTTTTTGTGTGGACGATTTGAATAAACACCTAAATCTTGCATGCCATATAATACGCGTCGATGCACAGGCTTAAACCCATCACGCACGTCTGGCAGCGCCCGAGAAACAATCACAGACATCGAATAATCGATGTATGCAGATTTCATTTCATCCTCAATATTTATCTGTATAATTTTTTCACCTTCTGCCATAATCTTCGAGCCCTATTATTATAAATTTAATCAGAATCACAAAAATAGCGAAAGCACCCGCGAAAATGACCCGATTCACAAGGAATTTACTAACAATTTTGGCCTTTACATGTGAATAAATGGCTCGCTGTAACTTAATTGTTAATAAACTTGTTTCTACACCTATGAATTTGAACTTCGGATACAGATTAGAATTATATTTGCAGCAATAATATAGGAGCATGGAGGCAAAGTTTTCGCCAAGAGTAAAAGATTTAATACGAATTAGTAGGGAAGAGGCGGTTCGGCTGAAGAATGAATTCGTTGCTCCCGAGCACCTACTACTTGCGGTCATTAAATTGAATGAAGGGAAAGCATTTGATTTACTCAAAGAATTCGATATTTCCTTTGAAACTCTAACGGAAGAATTAGAAGCCATACTGAAGCAGTCTTCCACTAACTCGGTTTTTTTACCCACCAATATTCCATTGCTCAAACAAGCTGAAAATATCCTAAAGCAATCTTTCCTAGAATCTAAGTTGTTCAGGTCAACCATGATTGGTACAGCACATATTTTACTAACCATTTTAAAATATGAAGATTCAGTAGCTTGTAAAGTCCTTAATAAGTATGGTATTATGTATGAAAATCTTAAAGAAGAATATATGTCAATGAATCAAGAAAATAAATTTCCGAAGGCTGAGTTCCCCGGGAATAGTGAAGAAGAAGACGATGCGGGAGGAATGCCGAAACGTCAAGCAGATTCAAAATCTAAAACCCCTGTCCTCGATAATTTTGGACGTGACTTAACCAAGATGGCCGAGCTTGGTCGCTTGGATCCGATTGTCGGTAGAGAGAAAGAAATTGAGCGTGTGAGCCAAATTCTATCGCGTAGAAAAAAGAACAATCCCATTTTAATTGGAGAGCCAGGAGTTGGAAAAAGTGCTATTGCTGAAGGATTAGCGTTGCGCATTGTTCAGCGCAAAGTTTCGCGTATTCTGTTTAACAAGCGTGTTGTTTCCTTAGATTTAGCCTCACTGGTTGCGGGGACTAAGTATCGCGGGCAATTTGAAGAGCGTATGAAGGCAGTGATGCAGGAATTGGAAAAGAATCCGGACATTATACTGTTCATTGATGAAATACATACCATTGTCGGAGCAGGTGGTGCAAGTGGGTCTTTGGATGCATCCAACATGTTCAAGCCAGCCTTAGCGCGGGGTGAACTCCAAGCAATTGGAGCGACAACCTTGGATGAGTATCGTCAATATATCGAGAAAGATGGTGCCCTTGAGCGTCGATTCCAGAAAGTAATTGTTGAGCCAACTACCATCGATGAAACCATTCAGATTTTGCACAACATTAAGGAACGATATGAAGAGCATCACTCGGTTACCTACACGCCAGAGGCCATCAATGCGTGTGTTAAGTTAACAGAGCGTTACATTACAGATCGACACCTACCAGATAAGGCGATTGATGCCCTGGATGAAGTGGGTTCACGGGTGCATATCACAAACATTAATGTTCCGAAAGAGATTGTTGAGATTGAACAAGAAATCGAAAACATTAAGGTCAGAAAAAGTGAGGTAATCAAAGCCCAACAATATGAAAAAGCGGTAGAGTTTAGAGATACTGAGCGCAAACTTTCTGAAAAACTAGAAGAAGAAAAACGCAAATGGGAGGAGTCTTCAAAAAATAATCGGATTACCATTACGGAAGAAGATGTTGCAGAAGTTGTTTCCATGATGAGCGGAATTCCGTTGACAAAAGTTTCACAAACTGAGTCTGGTAAGCTTGTGAATATGAATGATGCGTTAAATGGTAAAGTAATTGGTCAAGATGAGGCCGTAATGAAGGTTGTGAAGGCGATTCAGCGCAACCGTGCTGGATTAAAAGATCCCAATAAACCCATCGGTTCATTTTTCTTTCTAGGGCCAACAGGTGTTGGAAAAACGCAATTAGCAAAAGTATTGGCAAAGTATCTATTTGATACGGAGGATGCCTTGATCCGAATTGATATGTCAGAGTACATGGAAAAATTCAGTATCTCTAGGCTAGTGGGTGCTCCTCCGGGATATGTTGGGTATGAGGAAGGAGGACAAATGACGGAGAAGGTTCGCAGAAAGCCTTATTCAATTATTTTGTTAGATGAAATTGAAAAGGCCCATCCCGATGTATTTAATTTGTTACTTCAGGTACTGGACGATGGACACATGACAGATGGCTTAGGTCGTAAGATTGATTTCAAGAATACGATTCTCATCATGACCTCAAACATAGGAGCACGACAACTTCAAGATTTTGGCACTGGAGTTGGGTTTGGAACCAAAGCGAAAGTAGAAGCGAAAGAGGAGAATTCAAAGGCAGTTATCCAAAATGCCCTTCGTAAAGCATTCTCTCCAGAGTTTTTGAATCGTGTGGATGACATGATCATGTTCCGTTCGTTGACCCGAGAAGATATTCACAAGATCATTGACTTGGAATTGGATAAATTAATTCTTCGCATCAAAGCCCTTGGATACCAGCTTGAATTGACGGAAAAAGCGAAAGATTTTATTGTGGAACGCGGATACGATGAAAAATTTGGTGCACGTCCCCTTAAAAGAGCCATTCAAAAATTCATTGAAGATCCATTAGCAGAAGGAATCATTAATTCTAATATGGCCGAAGGCGACACGGTGCTCATGGATTTTGAGGAGGGGAAAGAAGAATTAAGCATGAAGGTAAAAAAACAAAAGGGTAAGAAAGCAAATCCCGGAAAAGAAGATTAGGGGTTAATAGGCATAAAAAAAAGGAGCTTTTAGCTCCTTTTTTTATGTTCAAAACATTCGGTTTTACACTTTTGCAATGGTCTCACTTATGTATTCACCATTCTTTAATTTGTCTACAATTTTAGAAAAACACTCAATGGTATAATTCACATCTTCCATCGTATGAACGGCAGTTGGAATTAAACGCAGAATAATCATTCCTTTGGGTACCACTGGATAAACCACCATCGAGCAGAACACGTTGTAGTTTTCTCGTAAATCATAAATCAAATTGGTGGATTCAGGAATAGACCCATTCATATATACGGGCGTTACACAAGAGTTCGTTGGTCCGATTTCAAAACCGGCCGCTTTCAAGCCCGACTGCAGTGCATTCGTGATTTCCCACAATTTGTCTTTCAATTCAGGCATGGTTCGCATCAATTCCAAACGTTTCAGCGCACCAACTACCAGGGGAAGTGGCATGGCTTTAGCGAAGATTTGAGAGCGCATATTGTAACGTAA